>Ga0181595_10003993_pt1 | contig 13822 bp, 10 predicted proteins | sample 041ome_7_FD_145604 | JGI IMG/M metagenome (GOLD analysis project Ga0181595, IMG submission 145604) | Coastal salt marsh microbial communities from the Groves Creek Marsh, Skidaway Island, Georgia - 041401AS metaG (spades assembly) | ecosystem: Environmental > Aquatic > Marine > Intertidal zone...
AATTCGAGACAAACGCGTCCATAGCAAATCTTAGCGGTGCTTTAGAACACGTGAGAATTGGAGCGGATATTCCAGAAGGATTAGGGGTAACGAGCGCGTCATATACTATCGAGAAAGTAAACTGGTAGCTTATTAAAGTTGAATGTATACCATGTATTAGTAGTAAATGAAACGCTTCTGTGATTCCAGTCACAACACACCTTCAGAACTCAATCTTTACTTTTTGTACGCTCAGTACTATATACACATATCATTCATCCATCATCCCCGCAGTTTCGAGAGCGACAGACAGAGAGAGTCAGAAAAATATGTCATCTCCGTCGTCTATTCTCGGAACCGTGTCTCACATTTACACATACCCACTGAAAGGAGCAAATGGACAAAAGCTCGCGCGAACATCCCTCACGCCTTTTGCGTCAATACCTAACGACCGCTGCTTGGCACTTTTGCGAGCGGAAACGATTCGAGCGAACAAATGGATGGAAGAGAAATCGACGAAAGAGAACGCAGATATCGTTTTGCAAACCGGTGAGGGGAAAGATCCGCAACATCATTCGAATAAGCATCTGTTTCACCAACTGATAACCGATCCTCAACTAGGGAAATACGAATGCGTTCTTACGGAAGAGGAATTTAGCAACACCGAAAGGAAAAAAAATAATAACGAAGATGGAAATATTAACACGAGTCGACGACGACAGTTATCGATCATCGAAGCGAAGACGAAGACAGTAGTTGCACGATGTTTAAATTTGGACGACGAGAAGGAGAGATTGGTCATCGAAACGTTTTTCGCGGAACGTTTAGAAACTGCAAATACGCAAAACGGAATACCGAAACTCGTCTTCGCGGACGGTATTAGCTTTGCAAATGTGGGCGGAAAAGTTAAGGAACACGTTCTACACATAATCACAAAGTCAACGGCCAGAGAAGTGTACGAGAGCATCAAAGTGAGTAGCGATAGCAGTAATAGCGATAGTAGTCTAGAAGAGTTTATGATGCGGTTCAGGGCGAATATAATTGTCGATGATACAACTTCTGGGGGTGACCCGTGGAAAGAATTCGATTGGTGTGGAAAGAAAGTACGAATTGGCGACGTAGTCCTGAATATAAACGAGCCTACTATCAGATGTCCTTCTACCAGAGTAGTTGCGAATAATCGCGGAGAAGTTGACGAAGTCATACAACCGGATGTACAAATTAGAACTCATTTTCCGGACGTCGAAGGGTCCATTTTTGGGCGCGAGAAAATTAAATTGAGTGACAAAGGCAGTTATTTCGGACTATATGCGAGTTGTATAAAAGGTGGATCGATTCGAATAGGCGACGCACTCACTTTTGTATGATAACAAGTACAAGCGTACACACATAAGGGAACTTTATCTCACTAGTAAAATCTAAATATCTTCTAAAATAAACTTGCCGATGCGATGCGAATGCGTTTCTTCTTGTGATTTCTTCTCGTCTCCAGAAACGAAACGAAGTCGCTGCGAGTGAAATTGCATGAGCGAAGATCTGTGGCCGACGGATACGACCGTGTACTTCTCTGCCGCTAATAACTCGTACATCTTTTTCTCGCTTACTTCGTCCAAAGCGGACGTCGCTTCGTCCAAGAAAACAATCGTAGGTTTGGGCTTCTGGTATAATAATCGTGCAAACGCTATTCTTTGCTGCTCACCTACGCTGAGAACATCCGTCCATTCGATAGAATCGTCGTCAAAAGTATCTCCCATTCGCGAAGCGAGATCACCTAAACCTACAGAATCTAGCAAATTTTGCAAATGCGCATTTTCTTCCACGAGCGCATCGTTTATTTTCATCCTATTCTTCTTCGATAGCGCATTTGCATTGTCGTCCTCTTCGTTCTCATCGACGTCGAGAACGCCTTTTGGAAACGTGAGCTGACTTCGTAGACTTCCAACCGGCATAAAAGGCACTTGCGGAAGGAAAAAGAACGAAGAGAAACGGGAAACGAGAATTTTTCCAGATCCGTTTTTCCAAAGTCCGGCTAAAACGCGAAGTAAAGAGCTTTTGCCACATCCCGAGGGACCGGTAATCACAACGCTTTCATTTCGCACAATGTCGACGTTTAAATTCGTCCACAAAAGTTGCCCTCGATTCATTTCTCTCGATGGAGTGGAGACTGAAACGTTTTGCAACGATAGCAAAAGGTTCGACGCCTCTCTACTGTCATCGAGAAAACTCCGCTCGATGACGTTGCTCTTTTCTCCATTCTTTTCTTCCGCGTCCCGTTCATGCCGTTCTAATAATATCAGAAAATGCTCGATCCGTTCGGACTCTGCAGCTAAACCGCTAAGTTGATCCAGTCGATTCACGATAATATTCAAAGCATTTTGAATCGTTCGGAATGCGTACGAACTCTGCGTTACGACACCAAATTCTACTTCACCTTTGAAATACAGCGGGGCTATGATCAAGTAAGGAAGACAAAACGTCGCAAACTCGTACGCGTTTGTGAACAAATCTAAATGTCTATTCCAAACAATCTTTTCCTTTTGAATTTTAATCACTTGTTGAAGTGTTCGTAATAATGTTTTCAGTTCTCTCTTCGCTCCTCTATACAAAGCGATGGACTCCGCATGCTCCCGTAATCTGACGAGAAAAAAACGCATGTTTGCTTCTTTCTTTAAGATCTCGAAGTGCAAATGCATCAATTTACCCCCAAACACTGCCGTCGTCACGTAGGTTCCAATCATAGAATACGCAAAGCAAAAGAATAAGAGTTTCGGTGAGATCTGGTATAAAACGGCGAAGAAGGCGCTCATGCTGAAAATTTTATGCACGATTGCTAACGTCAACGTCGTCATCGAATGAACGAAACCGCGAACGTCTTCACCAATTCTTTGATCTGGATTGTCTAAAGTAGTAACCGTAGCTTCTTTTTGAACATCACCTGATCCTTCATTATTCTGATTCGCTGTGGCTATCACGCTGTTATTGAACTTTAACGAGTAATAGTTGTCGTGTTCGCAATACATCGTCATCATCTTCTCCGTCATATATTTGCGCCAATGCAAAGCGCTCAAAGACTTCACGTAATCGTACAACGCGAACAAAGGAGCGGCAATCACGACAACATAAATATATCTCTGAATAGCGTTATAAAAACCGTCTTGATCTTTATTCGAGAGCGCAGTAGACATGTCTCTTTGAGCGTATGAAAACACGACGGAGAGACCAGTAGTCAACGCGCACGCCAAGACGCACGTCAACGCCAGCAATCGAGCCGTTTTCTTCCTCGTCGAATGCTTTCCGTAATATAGTTTTGCTATGCGAAACGCGCGTGAAATCGTCGGCTTTAAGCTCTTGTTGTTGTTGTTGTTGTTTTTCTCTGTCAAAGAGGCAACCATATTCGTCGTCTCTTCTCTAGCTAGGTGAAATTCTTTCTCTTTTCAAACGCGCTCTCGGGTCGTCGTCGTCAAATAAATCGATGCTCTCTCTCTCTCTTTTCTCTACTCGCTCTTGGTAAAGAACCAACCTCTTCTTTTTTTGCTCCTCTCCTTCTTCTGCTTCTCGTGTTCCTTTAAAAACTTCGTGTACTTTTCTCCTCGCATCAACTCTTGTCCGTATTTCTCGTATTTCGTTTCCAAAGGTGTTTTCGTCTGTTGTTGCGAGTAAAGAAAGTACGCTCCGGCACCTGCGATCGTCCAACTTATCACCGCTTCTTTGGAGAAGAACGCTCGTTGGAGTAAGGACATATATTATTATTAGTATTACGTGCTATTTACAACAGAGAGCGTGTGGTGATATGAGTGAGGTCGTTGCGTGAAGAAATGATGATCATATGAAAATGTTTCAAAACACCTTCTCGAAAGTCTCTGGGAAAATCACCTAATAAAATCATACGCACATAGAATAACAATGAGGAGCCGACGAGGGTGGACGACTCTGCTGTTGCAAAACAGAAGGAGTTTTGCGTCGCGGAACGCGACTACTACTGCCATTGATTCTTCGGCTCTTATTTATCTCGGAGCTGCTGGGAGTAACAGCAGCAGCTCGAGTCTTTCTCATCATCATCATCATCAAAACCATCATCATCATCATCATCATCATCATCATCATCATCATCTTCGAAAAGTGGGAAGGAGCAGACACTACGCGAGCGATGTATCGGAGGAACGAAAGCGCGCGAGAAATATAGGCATCAGTAAGTTCTTTGCTTTGTCGTTCATTTTATCTGGTCTCGTCGTCGTCGTCCTCTGTTCGTTTCTGTTCGATCGATATCGATTCTTAGATATTCTCTCTCAGTAAAGAGAGAGCTGGCGGCCGTCGCGGGTGCGAGATACGACGACGCTTCGACTTTTCTCCTCTTTCCTATAACTCGCGCGACACGCACGGTATCACTCCCTCTCCGTATACACGTGCGCGTATTCATCTCTAACTATAATCACCGTTTTCACGCAAAACAGGCGCACACATTGACTCTGGGAAAACAACCTTAACCGAGCGGATTTTGTTTTACACCGGACGGATAAACGAAATACACGAAGTGCGAGGGAAAGACGGCGTCGGGGCGAAAATGGATTCCATGGAACTTGAAAGAGAGAAAGGCATTACGATCCAATCTGCGGCGACTTACACAACGTGGAAGGATTCATCGATCAACATTATCGATACGCCAGGTCACGTTGATTTTACCATCGAAGTCGAACGCGCGCTGAGAGTGTTGGACGGAGCGGTGTTGGTTTTGTGTTCAGTCGGTGGAGTGCAGTCGCAAAGTATTACCGTAGATAGACAAATGCGAAGATATAACGTGCCGAGATTATGCTTTATCAACAAATGCGATCGGGTCGGCGCGGATCCGTGGAAAGTGTTGAAACAGGTGAAGGATAAATTGCGATTGAATTGTGCCGCAGTGCAAATCCCGATCGGGTTGGAAGAGAAGCATGACGGGGTCGTGGATTTAGTCACCATGAAAGCGATTACGTTTCATGGACAACACGGAAATGACATTAAAGTGAGCGATGAGATACCGAGCGATTTAAAAGATTTAGCGAATGAAAAGCGAAAAGAGTTAATTGAAACTGTCTCGGGCGTAGATGACGATTTAGCAGAGATTTTTCTCATGGAAGAAGAACCGACGGTCGAGCAGTTGAAAGAGGCAATTCGACGGAGCGTGGTTTCGAATCAGTTTGCCCCAGTTTTCATGGGCTCGGCGTATAAAAATAGAGGCGTTCAGCTTTTGTTAGATGGCGTGGTGGATTATCTCCCGGCGCCGCACGAAGTAGAAAACATCGCTTTGGATTTGAATAAAGACGAAGAGCCTGTGAAGACAGTTTCTGACCCAAAAGCTCCGTTAGTTGGATTGGCATTTAAGTTGGAAGAAGGTAGATTTGGTCAGCTCACGTATTTGCGCATATATCAAGGCACAATTACAAAAGGTATGACAATTGTCAACACTCGAACAGGGAAGAAATTGAAGGTGCCTCGATTAGTACGCATGCATTCGGACGAAATGGAAGACGTAAAGGAATCTCAATCAGGAGAAATTGTCGCGCTCTTCGGCGTCGATTGTCAATCTGGAGATTCATTTACGGATGGAACTATTAATTATGCTATGACCTCCATGCGAGTGCCAGAACCGGTCATGTCATACGCAGTCGCACCAAAATCGAGAACTGATTCGTCAAACTTCTCAAAAGCTTTGTCTCGTTTTCAACGCGAAGATCCTACGTTCAAAGTTCACCAGGATGAAGAAAGTGCGCAAACTATTATATCTGGTATGGGTGAACTACACCTCGACATCTACGTTGAAAGAATGAAAAGAGAATACAAAGTCGACGTCGAGGTTGGGAACCCGAGAGTGAATTACCGGGAAGCGATTACCCAAAAAGCAGAGTTTGATTATTTACACAAGAAGCAATCTGGAGGGTCCGGTCAGTACGGTAGAGTTGTTGGATACATCGAGCCGATTGTTCAAGCTGACGAAGAGACCAGATCGACGGATGTTATTTTTGAAAACGGTATCGTAGGAAACGCTATTGCACCAGGATATATCGTAGGGGTCGAGAAAGGTTTCAAAGAAGCCGCCAACGGCGGTGGTTTGATCGGATATCCCGTTCAAGGTTTAAGAATTGTCCTTACGGACGGCGCTTCGCACGCCGTCGATAGTTCAGAATTGGCGTTTAAAATTGCCGCTTTAAACGCTTTCAAAGTCGCGTTTAAAAACGCGGGACCGAAAATATTAGAACCAATAATGAAAGTAGACGTGACAGTTCCGAACGAGTTTCAAGGTACGGTCATCGGCAACATTAATCAGAGAAAAGGCACGATTTTAGATTCAGTCGGCGAGAACGACGATGTCTGCGTTACGGCGTTGTTACCTTTGAGTAAGATGTTTGGCTACTCGACCGAGCTACGATCGATGACTCAAGGTAAGGGCGAATTTACCATGGAGTATTCCTCGCACTCGGCCGTCGACGCCGGGACGCAACAAGAATTGATGACGCAATTTAGCAAAAGTTCATAAATAATTATTTTTAACAATTACAAATCGCATTACCAACACGCCTCTTACCTCGTAGAATAAAACATAAAGTAACTGACATTTACCGATTAGTTTCACCAACTCCGTCCCCGATAACCTCAAAATGAAACTCAAGCAAATGCGAAATCTCTTCAATTCTAGGAACGATAAAGTGCGGAATGTGTTCGCCTTCCAATGCATCTATATCATAACTTCTATTCGTATCCTCGACATCGATTAAAACCGTCACGCAACCGGCTCGATTTCCCGCGACTACATCATCTTTCGGCGAATCACCCACCATCATGACCTCCGATGGGTCGACGCCCCACACTTTGCATATGTGCAACAGCGAGTCCGGAGCCGGTTTATACGGCGTGAATTCTCGCGAACACACCGGGTGAAATGCTTTCATTAAAGTATCTGTCTCGCCATCTTTCCAGGCCACGTTATGAAAATGGTCCACAGACGTCTTCACATTCCGTGTCACCAAGCCTCTTGGAACGTTCATTTCGTCCAGTAACTTTGCTAACTTAACGGCCCCAGGCATCGCTTTCATAGATTTTAGCGCTTCTACTTCCATCTCGGCGATAATTTCGTACGATCTCTTCCTCCTCTCCTCGTCAAACTCGTCCACTTCTTTTAAGATATTGTTCGTTTTGCACCCGAGTCGACGCATCATCTCGTTAAAATCCAAATTCGGAACGGTTAACGTCCCATCCATATCGAAAATTAACCCTCGGATTTTCCTTTTCTCATTCTTTGTATCGTCTTTCGTCGGCGTTATCGTTGTTGCCGCTGCGGAGGTCGCGGTTCTCGTTGTCGTCGTCATCTCTCGTCGAGGATTGAGTAGTTTTTTAGAAGAAGAAGAAGACGCGACGGAGCGGAACGTATTCTTTGTTAAACTGGAGTGATGATGACAGTGGGAATTCGAGATGCAGAAGATTCGATTCGTCGTGTTTACTGCTTGAAATCGAGAACCCGAGGCTTTGTGCACGCAGTGGCGAAGAAACATGCAGTGTGTGGATTTATTGTGTCGCCTTGTGGACACGTCGATGTGTTCACTTTTGCAACATACGCGACTGGCGCATGAATTTAGAGTAAAGTGACGCTGCGTAATGATTCATCATTCTGTGTGTTTCTCTCAATATTATAAAGAAAAGGGTTAGGTGATGGGTATGTATTATTTCAGTTTCTCTTTTCCTCTCCTTCTCGTGAATTCCGTATCAATATCCGCGCACTTTTGCACGCGAGTGCTTCTTCGCAGGTAACCGCCGATGCACGTTTATTCGGAATCATCATCGCCCGAATCGTCGTCGTCGTCGTCGTCATCGTCAGATTCTTCGTCCAAGAACTCGATGAAACTTGCCGCTTGCTTTCGAACAGCCTTGGCAGTTTTCTCGTCGACGCCAAACTTTTTGGCCGAGCGAAGTTCTTCAAACCACTCGCGGATGTACTTCTCTTCGCACAAATCGAGCTCATATAAAGCGTTCAAAACAGCAGCAAAGATCTTGTACGCGTCAGTGTTAGTTTCTGTGGCGTATAACTCGAAGGCGTTCAATAAACCTCTTTGTTTCTTCTCGTCGTCGCCGACAAACTTGGAGATAAACGCTTTCTTCTTCTTGAGTTGCAGCGGCACCGGTTTTTCGTCGTCCAAAATCGCTTCGATCAAAAAGTAAACCTTCAATTCGTCCGAACCGACTCCTAATTTGTTGTTCAAAAACTCTAAAGTTTGATCGACGTCGTTTACTTTCGCCGCGTACGCGCGAAGTTTCGTGATTCGCTCGTCTTCTTCTTCAGATTCAGATTCCGACTCCTCATCCTCTTCCTCTTCTTCTTTCGTTTCTGTTAGCGACAATTGCGTCTTCAATTCCTTGGACACCGTAACCATTTCAGCAGCGTTACCCGTGAGCTGTTCTTCCGCTCTAGCTTTTGCAGCAGCCGCGGAGGTATCTGTCGCCCACTCGACGTCGCCGTCGTCGTCATCTCCCTTGGACTTTTTCTTCTTCTTTTTCTTCTCCTTGTCCGAAGATTCGTTTTGACTGCTCTGTTCGGCAAGTTTCTTTAACCTCTTCTCCTCTTTCTTCTTTCTTTTCTCCTCTGCCGCATCCAACTCTGCACCTTCATTTTCGCGTTCTTGTTCAGCACGTCTCAACTGCTTATCTTTTTTCTCCTTCGATTTGTCCTTTGGCGGCGGATTTTTGACGATGTAGTTGCACAGCTTGTGTCTCGGATCGCATTCGGACACGTGCCCGCACGCTTTGCACTTCATCGTGATCAACTCCGTTCTCTTATCGATAGAAAACACAGTCTCTGGATTTCCACACGAGAAGCACTGCACAAACTTCTTGATGAACACTTCCAAATGTTCCGCGAGTACTTTCGCGTCGTGCGCGCCGTTTACGATACACTTCCCATCCTTCTCTTCGTACTTTGTCAACGCCCCTAACTCAAAGCCAAACCATTTCAAAACGTACGTCGGTGGCCTCGCCAACGCCTTTGCGACGTCCACCAAGTTTACGACGTTGGTTTTAATCCCGTTCCCACGCCCTTCGATTCTTGACACGACCGCAGGCATCTTGTACCTATAAAACTGGTCCGATGCGTTCGACGCACCGATGTTGACGAGCGCCATTTTGTCGTTTATTTATTCACAACAAATACGGTTGGTGAAATGAAGTACTCTCTCTTGATGAACAACAGAGGATATCTGTGATGATGATGATGATAATAATTTATATCTTCTTCTTCTTCTTCTTCTGTCTGTCGAAGTCGTCTTCTGTTGATCATTCAAAAATCGGCGAAACAGAAGACCTCGGAAGAAAGAAGAAGAATTTTTTTAATCTCTCGACGACTTCTGTATCAAAGAAAGACGACCGAACGTTGTTGTCTTTTTCCGATGATGATGATGACGAGAGATGTTGTTTTCTTGCGGCATGCACTTTATTACGTCTTCTCTTTATGTGGTGATCTCTAGAAAGAAAGAAATAAGAAAGTGTGTTTGATCATATGCGTGTTCTCCGTAAAAAACAATTTAATGACGACTCTCCTCTTCTTTAACTTCTTCTTCTTCTTCTTCTCTCTGTCTGAACCCCAAAAATCAAGTAAAATTTTTCGAAAACAAAAAACATCCGACTGTCCGACGAGAGAGAAAAAAAGTTGTTACAAAGAAGAGTTTTGAAAGAATTCTCTTGAGAGGTATATCAAAACAACACGCAGATCACCACGGAAGAAGAGGCGGTGGAGGCGTCCTTGTTCTTTCTCTTTCGATCGTCGTCGTTTCCGATCTGCCGCATTCAATCAGAGAAGCGAAGAAGAGAAACTTTGAATCATCATCATGAGCGCATCATCATCAACTTCGTCCTCGGCTTCTTCGCAAACGACTCCAACATCATCATCATCATCATCATCGACGACAAAACCAACAACTGCTGCGACCACCACCACCTCTCGCCCCTCGCGTTCTCCGTTCGGTGGTCGATTTATGTTGAACAACAACAAGAAGAAAAGAACGTCGTCGACACCATTGAAAGCAGCGACGAACAAAGGAATGCGCGCGGCGTCTTTACATCCGTTGAAGACGTCTTTGCACAAATCGTTCTTTTCACAAGACGTGTCCTCGTCGACGACTATTGAAGGCACCGTTCGACAACATCCGTCGCAAACGTCCACACCGTTTTCGTTTCAAATGCCCTCGGGATTGGCACGATCGCAACAAGTGCACATGCTGCAACGGTTCTTGAATCTCCCCGCGTTACCGTCGTACATCAAAAACGAAGGAGGGTTCGTGTTGGATCGAGTGGTCACGCAGTTTGGAGGTAACGAGTGGTGGTCAACCGCGACGCTACGCATTCGCGCGCAGAGGATGTGGAACACGAGAGAAACGGTAGACGGGAAACCACATCGAGCGATGATGTTACCGAGCATGTACGGGTTAGGCGCGAAGGTTCGTGTTGGCGTTTTTGAAAAGACGACGTTGAAAGGGGTGGTAGAGATGAAGTCTTTGACGAGGTTGGTGCGAAAGTTTATTTTACCGGCGAGCGCGGATGAGAACATTTTGTCGGGTAAAACAAATCGTAAAAATAGCGCAGGGAACACGAACAATAATTCAGACTTATCCAAAATTTACTCCATTTTAGATGGAAGCATGGAAAGAAGAACGGAGGAAGAAAGAGACGCGGAGCGAGCGAATAGAGCGCCGACGAGCTGTAGGATTACGTTGACGAGTAAAATTTTACCCGGGCACACGATGAGTTGCGACTTGAGTTCTGGAGAAAAGTATCAAGTCGATGATGGTTACATCGATGGACCAACAGTCGCACAAGCCTCGATAAGTTCTCGCGGACGTCGACAGGTGCATTATAAAGCGGGTGTTAGCCAGATTTTAGATAAGCATTTACCAAACTTTGAAGCAAAGGTGGTTAAAAACAAAGGAGCTGGGACGACGTCGTCGTCTTCGTCTCGCGCTAAAAAATTTCAGAAACCGCCAAGACGAGAAGCGCGGGCGGGTGTTTCTGTAGAAGAGCAAGTAATGGTTTGGAAAGGAAAGCGTCGGAGAAAGAAAAAATCGGGCAACAGCTTGGCGACAACGACAGCGAGTAGTTATTCCGCGTTGCCGCAAATGCCAAACTTAACGTTTGGATTTATAGCGGGGGTCATTGGACGATGGAATTTAGATGGGAGACACATCATCGGAAGATCATCGTCAAGGTCGCGAAGACGCATGAGAAAGAAACAGGGCAAAGGCGATACGTCTATGAATAGAACCATAGACGACTCCATATTATCGACCGAAGATGACGACGACGATGACGACGACGATTTTTATAACGATCGAACCGTGGACGCCTCGACGAATTCCGCGCTCGATAACGCAAGTAACGCCCTTCCGCCGCTGAAATGCGAGTTGCATAATTTTCTTAGCGCATCGATGCACTTTCAAATCGGTTCATTTTCAAGAGCCATCTTAGATTTAACGAGTATAGACGTGCGAGTTGATGTAGGAGCGCGCCAAGAACAACCAAACGCACTGGCATTGCGAGACTCAAATTTTGGATACATGATTCCCGAGAATTTCGATAAAAATTCAAAGGAAAACGCACAAGACAACGTTGGAAAGAGAATTGCAACTCGGGCGCAAAAGTTTTTAACCATGGACGGTCTTTTAGTTCCCGATCCATCGTCTGTGACGGTATCTTTGTGTCAACAAATTTTGGGACCGATCACGTTCAAAGGAGAAATCCGCGCCTCTGGGGGAGATACGCTGAATGCGTTGCGCGTAGGCGCGAAGAAATTGACCGAACGCAAGTCTTTGCAAGAGTGCAGAGATGAAGCGAGCAAAGAATTGAAAAACCCAGAGATTATTTATGGCGTAGACTGTCCTTTGCCACCGGCGTTAGGCACGGCGAGATTAGTCGGGTGGTACAACGTGAATAGGCAGGAAGCCTTTGTGGAATGTAGACTTTTCGATATGTAAAAACGTAGTAAGATTCAATAAAAAGCGTATAATACTTACATGTACAACAACAAGTGGTTCTTCTAAATTATACTATCTATGCATACACACATAACTCGTGCTTCCGGCCGCTACGACTTTGGCATTAACTTGGCTAATTCTTTCGCTAACTCTTCCATGCCTGTCCCGTCTACGGCCGAAGTGGCCAATATTTTCACCGGTTTACTTCCAACTCTTTCTTCGTCCATACTTTCCACGCTTTCAATGAGCTCAGGAACGCGCAATTTCGCCCATTCGACGTCACATTTGTTGAAACACAAAACGTGCGGTCGTATGACATACTCTGGATTATACAAACGAAGTTCCTCTCGCACGGTGGCATAGTCTCCCGCAGGATCTTGCGAACTCGCATCGACGACGCACACCATCGCGTTCGTTCTCCTTAAGTGTCTGAGAAATGCACGTCCTAATCCTTTTCCTTTGTGCGCGCCGGCTATTAAACCGGGCAAATCAGCAATCGTTGGCGTTTGACTTTTAATTTTTGCATCGCTCGATTCCAACAACTCTCCGTTATCAGCCATTTTTAAAAGTTTTTCAAGCTCATCCTCTTCGTCTTTCTGCGTGTTGACGACGCCAAGATTCGGCATCAACGTCGTGAACGGATAATTAGCAATCTCTGGCGATGCTTTCGTGATTGCTTTTAAGATTGACGATTTTCCCGCGTTTGGAAGACCTACCAATCCTATATCCGCGACCACTCGCATCAACAACTCGATTTGCATAGTCTCCCCGTCTTCACCTTTCGTCGCCTCCCACGCCTTTGATTCAACTTCAACCGTCGATATTTCGAAATCATCCGCGTATCCTTCTTTCTTTGTTCTTCCTCCTAAACCCATGCTTTCGCTTCCCGCAACCTTTTCTGCTCGTCTGGCTGCTAAACCTCCGTTCCCACCTCTCGCTATCAAAACTCTTTCTCCCGGTTGCGTCAAATCCGCAATCAACTCCCCACTCCGTTTCTTTCGTATCACGGTTCCCGGTGGCACTTTGATGCACAGTGGTTCCATTTCCGGCGCGACTCTGTGTCGTTCTCTCCCTGGCTTCGCGTATTCAGCTGCTCCCCCGTGGTACCCGCGTTTCGCTCGCCACTCTTTCCGCTCGTGCAAGTGCAACAACGAATCCGTAAATCGATCGCACACGATATATATGGACCCTCCAATCCCACCATCCGCAGGTTCTGCCGATGGAAGTTCTATAAATTTCGCCTGTTGCGTTCCGCGTTTGAATTTTGAGTTCTTCACAACTTTCGGTTTTGCTTTCTTGAACGTTTCGCCGTCGCCTCCTTTTCCTCCAGAGACGATTATTACCGCCTCGTCAAAGTATAAATGCGGTTGGTCTTTACTCGGGGAAGTTCTTTTGCTCTCGACATCCAAGCCTCCTCTTCTGCCTTTCGAGGACGATGAAAACTTCACCACTTCTCCTTTCTGTGTGTGTTGTTGTTGCTGCTGCTGTTTCTTTCCCGACGACGGAGAGGAAGAAGAGGAGGAAGCTTTTTTGCTCGTAAAATTCGCCGCCACGACTTTGACATTTCCACTTTTACTACGTCTCGAACGTGTGCTAATGCGCAGACGTGGAGTGGAGGACGCAGAACTTTTAGACGATACGAACCCCGAGGGTGATGCGAAGGAGGAAGCCATTTTCTTCTTATTCTTCTCTGTCGCCCGTGAAGTGCGTGTGAAGTGCGTGCGTAATTAATTATTAAATGAAGAGAACGAGGAGGAAACAAAACGAGAAGAGTGAAATTTTAGGCGAGAGAGAGGAAAAAGGTGGTTTTTGGGTGTTTTTTTTTGGGTGCTGTGACGGCGGAGAACGATGCAATGTCT
>Ga0181595_10003995_pt1 | contig 13815 bp, 13 predicted proteins | sample 041ome_7_FD_145604 | JGI IMG/M metagenome (GOLD analysis project Ga0181595, IMG submission 145604) | Coastal salt marsh microbial communities from the Groves Creek Marsh, Skidaway Island, Georgia - 041401AS metaG (spades assembly) | ecosystem: Environmental > Aquatic > Marine > Intertidal zone...
TTGGCTTTATATATGTTATGTTGTAACATAAATAACGATACGTTACAACATATCCATACTGCAAACGGATATCCATATTGCTTGATTCATCACGGGGATAAGACTCCAACACTCTTATCTAGCGTCAACCTAGTGTGTGTCATTAACGCGACACCCCTTAAATCTGTATAACTTGTCTCCACCTGTCTTATGGCGCCTCGTTGTTGACTCCAGGTATGAATAGCTTTTGATGGCCACCGAAATGGGCTGCGTGGGACTCTCATTCGTCAATCCACCCTTTCTAATCCCTTGCGGTGCATCTATCAGGGTGGTAGAGTTCGGCACCGAGTTTCTGTTGCTCTTGACCAAAAATCACGAATGTAAAGAAAAAGTTCGTGGTCCCACGTAAATTGTGGGTTCCTCCAAGATCGTGCTTATTGCTAGATCCCAAGTGTTTGAATAAGAGTAAACCGGCGATCCACATGGTGTGGTTGTCATCGGATAGTAACTCTCTATTTGAAGTTGGCGGGAAAGAGAAATAACTATGGAAGTACATAACACTCGATGGCGTCATGCCTTCGATGAGATAGGGTTCGTTGCGTCTGCTAGGACAACTGGCATTTCACAAAAATACCCCCACGGTGAGCATCTCAAAATCATAAATATGCAGCGACAAATTCTGGGCGAGAGGACCTTGTCATAAGCGCGTCTTGCATTTTGACTAAGAAGTGCAATGGAAAGCGCATGCACATTACATACATGAATAGGGCCGTGAACGGAAAGCGCAATAGCGCGCCAGCAACTGCGTCCAAAATTAGGAAAACAATATGAAAAATTTTCAAGAAATGGAACTACCACAGCAAGTATTGGAAACACTCAATGCGATGAAATTCAGTCAACCAACGCCGATTCAAGTTGAGGCTATTCCACCGGCGTTAGAGGGCAAGGATATTCTTGGCTCTGCGCAAACTGGAACTGGTAAGACGGCAGCATTTGGAATCCCACTTATTGCGAGACTGCTAGCCAATCCGCAAGGGTTGGCGCTCGTGATGACACCTACGCGGGAGCTTGCGACACAAGTATTGAGTCAGCTTAGGCTGATGTTAGGGAAGTCAAGAAATATAAAAACTGCGTTATTGATTGGTGGTGACTCAATGTCAAAGCAGATTCGTCAAATAAGGGACCGTCCGCGTATTATTGTTGGGACTCCAGGGCGAATTAACGATCATTTAGATCGAGGGATATTAAAGTTAAAGCAAGCAGATTTCTTGGTTTTAGATGAAACGGATCGTATGCTCGATGCTGGTTTCACTGTTCAAATTGAAAAAGTAATGGGTTTCCTAGCGCCGAAGAGGCAGACTTTATTGTTCTCAGCCACTGTTTCACCTAACATTGCCCGTATTGCTGAGCGATACTTAAAGGATCCCGTCCGAATTTCGGTTAGTAAATCTTCAGCACCAGCGCCGAACATTAAACAAGATACGATGCGGGTGAGTGATGGTGCGAAATACACGTCGTTATTAGATAGTCTCAACGATCGTGATGGCTCTATTATCGTTTTCGTTAAAACGAAACATGGCACAGAAAAAATGGCAAAACGGTTGTCGAAAGAAGGGCATAGTGCTGATGCGATTCATGGTGACTTGAAGCAGAACAAGCGAGACCGCGTTATCGCTTCATTCAGAAACAAAAAGTATCGAATTTTAGTTGCCACCGACGTAGCGGCACGTGGTTTAGATATCCCTCATATTGAGCATGTTATTAACTATGACCTGCCGCAGTGTGCTGAGGACTACGTGCATCGCATAGGTCGTACGGCTAGAGCCGGTGCAACTGGATCAGCATTGAGTTTCATTACCCCCGGTGATAGAGCAAAGTGGAACGCAATTGAGCGCTTGTTAAATCCAGGTTCAAAAAACGGTAGCAAACCAAAAAGGTCTTCGCGAAAACGTACATCGAATGCAGGATCCAGGGGAGACGTCGTACCTTTCCGTCGCGATAAGAAAAAGAAATGGTCTCCATCTAAGAGGGCCGCTTGATTTGATGGAATGACTTCACGGAATATGGGATTTATTACTTGCTGAAAATTTATTTAATATAATTCAACCTCTTTTCTTAAGTTATTTTTGGGGAGTAACACAATGCGTTGGTTCTACGACTTCCGGTATTGGCTGGCATTTTTTTTAATCTTCAGTTGCGGCTTCGGTGCTGCCCATCAGACGAAACTATCTAGCAGTTTACTTACACTTGAGGGTGGGGTGGTCAATGCTGAAATTGAGGTCAACGTTTTAGATTTAGAAGTAGCACTTGACGAAAAATTCCTTACGTCAGAATCTAAATTAGATGAAGCAGCGATTGAGGATTTGTCGGAAGAGATCTTTGATTATATAGCGAATAATAATCGACTCTTTTGTGCGACGAACAGTGTAGATCCGACGCGATTGGGGCAGTTTCGTTTTGATGGTGAGCACCTGATTCTTGGCATGCAGTGGGTTTGCGATGGGGTTACGCAGCCAAGTCGTTACAGTGTGAGTCTTTTCCAAGAGATTGATACTCAATCAAGGCATGTAGTGAGCATTGAAGGCGATCATAATTTCGTTAAGCTCCTAAGTTTAGATGATCAATCTGTATCGTTTCAAACCGACGGTGATTCTCTATGGGATCTTGTCATCAAATTCGTTATATCGGGTGTCGAGCACATCGCTATCGGTTTCGATCACATAGCGTTCTTACTAGCAGTTATTGTTTTAGGCCGCAGTTTTTGGCCGCTGTTCAAAGTAGTGACTGCATTCACAATCGCCCATTCGATTACGCTCACGCTGGCAGTATTAAATGTTTTTGCAATTCCTCCTGATATTGTAGAGCCACTGATTGCGCTCAGTATTGTTTATGTTGCAGTCGAGAATTTTTTTGTAAAAGATATCGCGAGACGCTATTGGGTGACATTTGTTTTCGGATTAATCCATGGGTTTGGCTTTGCTTCCGTACTAAGAGAATTTGGTTTACCACAAGAGGGATTAGTTTGGGCGCTGGCATCTTTCAACGTAGGTGTTGAAATCGGGCAGCTCTTGATAGTTTTGGCTGCGGTCATATTTTGGCGCTTGATAATGTTGTTACCATATTTTGACAGTTCAGAACAAGGTGAAGCAAGACAAAGAAGCATATCCTTAATGATCTCAGCATCCGTGGGGATATTAGGGCTTGGTTGGTTTGTAGAGCGTGTGTTTTTATAGTTAAGTGAGCTAATAGTTGTTCGAACGAATATAAATTTTTGGAGGTTGTCGATGTATCGTTATCTGGGCGTTATTTTTTGCGTATGGTCTTTCTTGGCATTTGCTGGGCATCATGAAGACGGTATGCATGTTATGAATGGTTGGGTGAAAGAGCCCCTACCAGGAGTAGATGCGACTGCGGTTTATCTTTCCATACATAATCCACGCAAAGTGCCCGACCGTTTGATAAGTGTTTCCACCGATCTTGCACAAATCAGCGAAATTCATGAGATGTTGATGGTGGATGATGTTATGAAGATGCGACGACTTGATTCTGGGATTGCGATAGCTCCTGATGAATTGGTGCGTTTGGAGCCGGGAGGTTCTCATATAATGCTTTTTGATCTTAATAAGTCTTTCCAGGTGGGTGAGACCTATACCGTTACGTTAGATTTTGAGCGGGCAGGAAAAATGACAGTGCCAATTACGGTTAAAGCCGCGGTGGATAGTGCCCAACATCACCATCATTGATAGATGACTCGATGACGTATCAACCCAATAGGATGCGAGCCTGTCGTTAATCTATGATTACCGCTGATGGTATAGCGCTTAGGCGCGGGGACAAGGTTCTATTTAAAAATGCTCGTTTTACGTTTTATGCGGGCAATAAGATTGGAATAACTGGAAGTAACGGCTCTGGGAAAAGTAGTTTATTTGCATTACTACTAGGCGACATGCAAGCTGATTCAGGTAGCCTAGGTCTGCAACCGGGACTTGTTATGTCCCACGTTGCGCAAGAGTTACCGGCAGGTAGCCGACGTGCGATTGATTATGTCATCGATGGTGACGCTGAGCTCCGCGATGTGCAGTTGAAACTTGAGCATGCCGAGAATAATAACGACCCCGACCAGCTTGGAATTTTACATGAGCGTTTAAATGCAATTAATGGATATGGTGCTGACGCGCGAGCAAATCAACTATTGAATGGCTTAGGTTTTAGCTCCAGTGAAGTAACAAATCCGGTCGATTATTTTTCTGGCGGTTGGAGGATGCGGCTCAACTTAGCACGGGCTTTGATGTGTCGGTCAGATTTGCTCTTGCTGGATGAGCCTACGAATCACTTAGATTTAGACGCCGTTATTTGGCTCGAGTCGTGGTTGAAGTACTTCCCTGGTACTCTACTGTTGATTTCTCATGACCGATCATTTTTAGATAATGTTGTTGAGTCGATATGTTGTATTGAAGGGGGATCCCTCAAGACTTATAAGGGAAATTATTCTGCGTTCGAGGTGCAGCGAGCATCTCATCTTGCTCAAGAGAAGGCGACTTACGTGAAGCAGCAGCGAGAAGTAGAGCATATGAAGCGGTTCATTGAGCGTTTTCGTGCTAAAGCCACAAAAGCCCGCCAAGCACAAAGCAGGATGAAACAATTAGCTAAGTTAGAGATGATCGCTCCCGCACACGTGCAAACAGCCTTTCGTTTTGAATTTAAGGAGCCAGCAGCTAGACCAGATCCAGCTATGGTCGCCACGGATGTTTCAATTGGTTACGATCTTCAACCAATTTTGGAAAATGTACGTTTTGAATTAAGGTCAGGGGCACGGATCGGATTGCTCGGAAAAAATGGCGCAGGAAAATCTACTCTCATTCGTTTTTTAGCAGGTCAAATTAGTCCGATCAGTGGAGAGGTATCTAAAAGTAAAGATTTGGCGATTGGGTATTTTGAACAAAACTCCCTCGATCAGCTAAGGGAACAAGAGCATCCACTTCAGCATCTTGTGAGAATAGATGGATATACGAAGGAACAAGAGCTAAGAAATTATTTGGGTGGTTTTGGATTTAATGGTGATGATGTTTTTCGGGAAGTAGGGTTGTTTTCGGGTGGTGAAAGGTCTCGATTGGCTTTGGCTCTCATAATCTGGCAGAAGCCGAATGTTTTGTTACTCGATGAGCCAACTAATCATCTCGATATGGATATGCGGTACGCATTAACTCGGGCGTTGCAAACCTTTGAAGGTTCAATGGTGCTCGTGTCGCATGATCGATCATTACTTTCAACTGTTTGTGATCAGCTGTACTTGATTCATGAGGGTAAGCTAACAGAGTTTGACAGTGACTTGGAGGACTATTCAAGTCAACTCTTGGCAAAATCGGTTGGGTCTGATTCTGGCGCATCCAAACCACTTGGTTCACGAAAAGAGCGACGGCGCGAAGAGGCTGATAAGCGCAATCGTCAGTCCGCATTAAAGAAACCGATCTTGGCGAAATTACGGGTAATTGAGAAGCGGCTTAGTCGTCTTCAAGTGGAGAAAGAACGCATTGAGAATACGTTGGCTGAAACTCATTTATATGAGGAAGAGGCAAAAGAGGAGTTGCTCGGTTACTTGCATGATCAAGCGGTCGTTTCGAGGGAGGTTAATGATGCCGAGGAGGAGTGGCTGCGAATTTCCGCTGAGCTGGAAGATCTTGAAATGTAGATGATTTGTATCAGTTTAGTGAGCTGTGAATCTGATATGAATTGAAGCGAACGTTTCAATGTTTTAAAACGAGATACACATTTTGAAATTTTTTCGCTCACAGGCGGAAGCGAGCGCTCTAGCGGTATTAATCGCATCGGGGGTCATTGATAAAGCCGCACCCTCTCTAAATCTCTTTGCACTTTGATGTCCAGATTTAGTGGCGACCGCAAACCAAAGGTAGGCGTATATGTCATTCCTTGGAACGCCTAATCCAAGCTGATAGACTAGGCCGAGGTTATGAAATGCTGCGGGATGTCCCTCGGTTGCAGCAGAAATAATCAGTTCTAATCCTCGATCAGTGCTCTTGGGGACGCCGATACCTTTAAGATAAAACGTGCCTAAGAGGTTTTTTGCATCGACGTTACCTTGGTCGGCGGACTTTTCGAACCATATTATTGCGTTACCTATGTCTTTATTTATGCCTAATCCTTTGTAAAGCATTTGAGCGACATGAAACTGCGCTTCTGATTGATTTTGCTCAGCCGCACGTAGATAGGAGCGGAAAGCTTTTTGCAAATCGATTTGTGTGCCGATACCGAATTGATGCATTTTTCCGACGTTAGTTAGCGCGTCATTATTACCGGACTTCGCTGCTTTGCTAAACCATATAAACGCCGCGGCTTTGTTCTCGTTAGTTCCGACTCCTTGTTCGAGCATTTTTGCCACTCTTAGTTGAGCGGGTACATTACCTTTTTTGGCAGCTTGTAGAAACCAGTAAAAAGATTTTTGACTATTTCGTGGAACACCTTGGCCGTCCCGGTACATGGTGCCAAGTCGCAACTGTGTTTTTATGTCCCCCGATTTTGCTTTTTCTTCAAGAAACCCTACGTGACTTATCGTTGATAGCCCGCCTTGTTTATCGTCTGCAACAACGTACGCGGCATGCCATGTAAGAAAAACTAGGGTGAGCATGCTGATGATTGTTGGTTTTGGAAACGCTTTCACGGCTATAGACTTAACAGGTTATATTAATGAGTTACTGGATTACTATAACTGAGTCAGTGAAGTTAAGATAAATGTAATTTACTGAGGCGGATACGGAGGAAAATGTCACATGATGTCAAAATTCGATTTAGGAAGAGCGATAACTTTTAATTTTAGCTCAAAAAAAATCAATGACGTGCCCCTATCAGACGTAGTTATGAGCATCAAGGAAGACTTGTTTTGCTGGGGACACTTGCCTCTCAATAAGTCGGGCTACTCCGTTCTGAAAGAGGTTGGCGTAGACGCAGATACTATTGATCGCATTGTGAACAATCAAGGCCATGGAGTGTTGCGGTTTGGTCGAGGTGCGATTCACTGTACATTGTTAGAAGCTTCCGCATTAGGTCATGATTTGACGCTTAAGCCGATTCACTTAATCATTGGCGAGAATTTTATCTTTACATTGTCAGATGGTCGATCAAACGTGATAGAGGATGTGTGCGCTTCATATGAAGATGATTTTTACCAGCATGCCCAGTCTGGTGGATTTTTATTGTTTGAGTTGGTTGATGCTTTAATTCTAGATTACCGACAAACTCTCGGAGAATTGGCTGACAACGTGGAATTGATGCAGACTCGATTGATTCGCAGCGCAAAAGATAAGGAAATTTTTCATGATTTTTCGATACTTTCTGCGGCTTTATTGGAGTTTAGAAATGCTGTTGCGGCAGCTAGGGAGTCAGTAGATGGTTTGTCGAGTCGCCGTTCGAGATTCATTTCCGAGTCGGCACAGCCATATTTGGAGCGACAAGCGATACCACTCGACAGGCTTTCCGGTGATGTCACCACGGAGCGGGCAATTTTGTCAGAGACGCTCAATCTCTATATGGGTATGACCAGTTATAAAACTAATTTAGTTATTAATCGATTGGTAGTAATTAGTATGGTCTTTTTACCATTAAACTTTTTAGCGGCAGTTTATGGGATGAATTTTAAATATATTCCAGAATTTGGATGGCGCTTTGGATACCTCGCATTTTGGTGCTTCGCCTTGAGTCTTGTGGCGACGATCATATTTATTTTCAAACGAAAAAAATGGATTTAAGGATGGCGTTAATCAATTCAGAAATGTTTTGTTCGATATACAATGTTCGTTCAATATACAAAGAACCTAATATTGGTTAAAAAACTCCTTGAGCAATTCAGTCTCCTCGTTATCGGAAAGAAGTCTTAGCGCCATTTGGCACCCATGCAGTCAAATGGCGCGACTTCAGTCGTGTCCGCCGCTCGCAATTCGATCAGGTCACGATGGGTGGTTAGTTGATGAATCAGGACGTCGCTACTTTGATTCAGTAAGCTCGTGGTGGGTCAACATTTTAGGCCACACAAATCGCAGAATTACAGAGGCTATCGTTAATCAAGCTAACGAGCTGTCGCATGTGATGTTAGGAGGATGCACACATGAACCAGCAGTTAAGCTTGCGGAACGTCTGTCGTTGCGGACTGGGAAGCACTTAGGTCATGTTTTTTTTGCATCCGATGGGTCGAGTGCGGTGGAGATTGCGCTCAAGCAGTGTTTTCATGCTAAAGCGATTCATGGGCAGACTGCTCGAACGCGGTTTGCATGCCTGCGGAACAGTTACCATGGCGAGACAATTGGTGCTTTATCAGTTACCGATGTCCCATTATTCCAAGATTCCTACAGACCGTTATTAAACGATACGTTAATTATAGATTCTCCAGATACGCGATTAGATAATGAGGATTCGGCACTAAAAGCGTTAGCTGACTTACTCGAAAAACAGGGGCACCAACTCTGCGCATTGATCATTGAGCCGCGCGTTCAGTGTGGTGGGGGTATGTCGATGCACTCCTCTGATTATCTTCGCCGGGTTAGGGAACTAACGCGGCAATACGATGTGTATCTGATTGCAGATGAGATCGCGGTTGGATGTGGGAGGACAGGTACTTTTTTTGCGTGGGAGCAGGTAAGTCAGACGGATTGGCCTGATGCAGTTTTGTTATCTAAGGGGATTAGCGGCGGTAACTTACCGTTATCGGTTGTGCTGAGTTCAGATGAGATTTTTGAGTCATTTTTGAGTGACGATTTTACGAGGGGTTTCTTGCATTCTCATTCTTACACAGGTAATCCGTTAGCTTGTGCTGCAGCTAATGTTGTACTTGATTATTTCGATGAAGGTCTTACGGATATTATTAATCAACAATCTAAATATTTGTCACAAGCATTTAGTCGTTTTGAATCAGATTCTCGTATTTCAGAGATTAGGCAGAGTGGCATGATCCTAGCATTTGACGTAAAAAATGCAGGAGAGAATTTCGCAGAACGATTTCATCTTCAAGGACGAACTCAAGAAATTTTGACTCGGCCGATTGGGAATACGGTTTACCTGATGCCGCCCTATGTGCTGACGCAAGACATCGCATATTTTTTAGCGGATGCGATCTCTTTCTGCCTGGATAAAGTTTTGGATTGATGCTTATCAAGAAATTGCAGCATAGAATGAACGGTCTAGCGCAAGCCAATTTGCTAAGACAAAAATGGATTGCGCAGTCGCCAACAGGCACGCATCAGTTGATTGCCAGCAGTGATCAGGCCATATCGGATAATCACACTTTGTTTTGCTCCAATGATTATTTAGGTTTCGCGAGTCATCCAGATGTTCTCGAGTCCCTGCGTGAGGGTATTGATCTCTGGGGAGGAGGTTCAGGGGCATCGCATTTGATAAGTGGGCACATGGCACCTCACGAGCAATTAGAGGACATGCTCGCTGAATTATTCTCGCAATTCATTCCTGAGAATAGGTGTCTTACTTTTTCTACTGGCTATATGGCCAATTTGGCAGTGATGACTGTTTTGGGGGACAGCGGTTGTGAGATTTACTCGGATGAGCTCAATCATGCTTCCTTGATTGACGGCATAAGGCTAAGTAAGGCTCAGGTAAGTATTTATAGCCACCGTGACTACGAGGTCTTAGAAGCGTTGCTCCAAAAAAGCAATTCGGATACGCGGTTAATCGTCACCGATGGCGTATTTAGTATGGATGGTGATCAAGCTGATCTGAGTGTGCTATCTGATTTGGCAGTTAAATATGATGCATGGATTGTAGTCGACGATGCCCATGGGTACGGTGTCCTCGGAGAGGTTGGGTTAGGGAGTATTGAGACTACATCTAGATTATGCGATCGAATAATCCTTATCGGAACTTTGGGTAAATCTGCGGGATTGTCGGGCGCCTTTGTCATCGCTCATCAAACTATTATTGACTTTATCTTTCAGACCGCGCGGAGCTACATATATACAACAGCAGCGCTCCCAGCAATTTCATACGCCTTATTGACATCGCTCAAATTGATGCATGGACCTGAGGGTAAGCGCAGAAGGGCGCAATTGAGATTGCTTGAGGGGCACCTTCGACGGAGTTTGTCGACTTTGGTCTCAGAACAATCAAAGTTTGGTGTAAGTATCACAAAGTCCTCATCTCCAATTCAAGGTGTTATTGTGGGAGACACGCAACGCGCTATTGAGTTGTCATCGGGTTTACATGCTTTAGGTTTTCGTGTTCCAGGGATTCGCCCACCGACAGTTCCAGTTGGCTCATCGCGTATCCGATTAACCTTATCAGCAGACCACACCATTGAAGATATTGATCGGCTCATTGAGGGATTACAAATGCTTTTTAAAAAAATGCGTTAAGCCATGAAGTATTTTGTGACGGGTACTGACACGGAGATTGGAAAAACTACGGTAACAGTAGGTTTGGTGTCTGCAGTGGTCAAGGCTGGATTCAGTTGTGTTGGGCTGAAGCCAGTGGCTGCCGGGCAGGATTTTGTGGGTGACACATGGATCAATGAGGATGTCTTGCGTTTGAGTCAAGTTTGTCAGCCTGCTATTGACACTCAGCTAATATGCAGTCACCAATTTCGTACGCCATGCGCACCAAAAATTGCCGCGGAGCTCGAGGGTAAAGTGATTGATAGAGCGGTTGTACTAGAGCAGCTGAATGCGGCAATGGATACTGCGCAATATGCATTCATTGAAGGAGTGGGTGGATTTAATATACCGCTAAGCGCTGATTGGACTACCGCAGATCTAGCGGTTGATTTAAATTGTCCGGTAATTCTGGTAGTCGGTCTACGTCTTGGGTGTGTGAATCACGCAGTTTTGACGCGAGAGGCAATTTTAAGCAGAGGTCTTAAACTGGCTGGCTGGGTCGCTAATGAGGTGGATCCTAATTTTGGCTTTGTCGATGAAAATGTGGAGTCTTTGAAAGGCTGTCTTGACGTCCCATGTCTTGGGAGGGTGCCCTTCATGTCTGAGCGTCCTGATCAGAGTGGGGCTGGGATATTTCAATTGGAGTATTTACTGCATCGGTAATCTATATGACGGGATCAACAGCGTATAAATTATGGCGCCCCGGAGACGAATCGAACGTCCGACCTACCCCTTAGGAGGGGGTTGCTCTATCCCCTGAGCTACCAGGGCGCAGTGCCAACAACACTAAATCAATATTTTAGTAATATTGAAACTCGTATTTTAACAGCTCGAATCCATCCGAACCTAGTTGAGTGGATAAAGGGCATGAAAAACAGTATTTCGGCCTACCTCTCTGAAAGAGTTACAATACGAACCAAAGCGCAGGCCGACTGTCCGAAAGAAGGGATTAAACTTGGGCGCCTTCTACAATCTAATAATGCAACCTAACCGAATGGTATGAATGAAATTTATTGATCTAGGTCTTGACGACGTAATTCTTAAGGCTGTTGAGGAAGAGGGGTACACGCAGCCTACTCTGATCCAAGAAAAGGCCATTCCTAATGTTTTAGAGGGCAGAGATGTCATGGCGGCTGCTCAGACCGGAACAGGTAAGACTGCCAGCTTTACACTGCCGATGCTTCATCGACTTCTTAGGCACGCTAATTCAAGCACCTCGCCAGCGAAGCATCCAGTTCGCGCACTCATATTGACTCCAACGCGCGAATTGGCGGCGCAAGTTGACGAGAGCGCACGACGCTATGGCAAGCACCTCGCTCTTAGAGTGGGATGTGTTTATGGTGGAGTACCCATGAATCCACAGGTAGCCATGCTGCGCTCGGGGGTAGAGATCCTCGTAGCAACTCCGGGTCGATTACTTGACCACGTAGGAACAAATAACGTGCGATTCTCGTCGGTAGAATTCTTGGTATTGGACGAGGCGGACAGAATGCTCGATATGGGGTTCCTACCCGATATTAAGCGAATTGTTGATTTAATTCCGTCGACTAGACAGACGCTATTATTTTCTGCCACGTACTCCGAAGACATTCGACGCTTGGCGGGAGATTGGTTGAGAAGTCCGGTGAAAGTCGAGGTTGCTCCTCGAAACACCGTCACAGAAACAATTCAGCACACCGTGATGCATGTGACGGAGCGTGATAAGTCTAAACAACTCGTCAGCTTGCTCCAGGAGGGCAAAGTCTCTCAAGCGTTAGTATTTTGTAATACAAAAATGGGTGCGAACCGTTTAACGCGACAACTACAAAATAAAGACATTAATTCGGAGGCGATCCATAGTGACCGCTCACAAATTGAGCGAACAGCAGCTTTAGACAATTTTAAAGTAGGGAAAACAAAAGTTTTAGTTGCGACTGACATTGCCGCTAGGGGTTTGGATATTGAACAGTTGCCGCACGTGGTTAATTATGACTTGCCACACAACTCCGAGGATTATGTTCATCGCATTGGTCGAACTGGTCGGGCCGGGCAAAAAGGAGAAGCGATATCATTTTGTACTCCTGAGGACAAAGAGTCGGTGCATGCTATTGAGAAATTGATTAATAAAAAGCTTGAAGTCAGTGAACCAATTCGGGGTAGTCACCCTGTCGCAGCGCTAAGACATAGCAGAACCGAAAGCAAACAAACAAAGGAAGATAGCTTTTTTTCTAAGCCGTATGTGGCTCAAAGCGGTATCAGTGGGCCAGCCAAAATTATTGAAGAAAATAATGTGAATAAACCTGGCAGGATTGAGAAGAAGCAAACAATTGCCGCCTTATTCATGCCGCCAGCAGGTGAAAAAAAGGACTAATCTATCTCTAGTTCTGCTTCTAATTCTCTGAAAGACTTTGATCTGTATTTGCTCTGATTGTCTGTTTTTGGTGTGCCATCTCTGATCTGGTACTCACGTCGCTGGAGCCAAGTGTCGCGAATAAAACTATACTGATCTAATGCGGAATTACTCAACATGGACTCTGAATTCAAATATGCAGAGCGTGTGTCGATGATTTTAAGTCCGGTGATACCCCGCCTGGTAGAGTCGTTGCTTACGTGAGAAATAGGATCCAGATAATAGTTGACAGGGGTTGCTAAGCCATCCCGTACTGAGCTAGGGCCTAACAAAGGCAGCACTAGATAGGGGCCGCTATCAAAACCCCAGTATCCGAGTGTTTGTCCGAAATCTTCTTTGTAGTATGGAATACCCATTTCAGACGCAACATCGAATATGCCTCCAACTCCTAGAATTAAATTTGAAGTGAAGCGCGCGATACCGACAGGTACATTCCGTATTTTCAGTTGTAACAAATCATTAAAGGTTGTGTTGATCACCCCAAGATTTGTAAACACGTTTCTCACGCCAGTGCGGACTAAAGAAGGGACGAAGGATGTGTAAGCTTTCGCCGCTGGCCTGACGATAATTTGATCAAGCGTTTCATTAAATTTATATATTTTTCGATTCATCGGCTCGAGCGGGTCGTGACTATTAGGTCCAGTAGCACATCCACTGATAAGGATGGAAGCCACGATTAAACTGTTGAGTGCCCAAGTTTTCATGAATTATGTAGTGTATTGACTCTCTCCAGATTATACCCATAGATCGAAGAGGGCATGTAGAAGATGTCTATAATGGTGACAGGTATCTTGATATGGCGTTTCATTTTAAGTTGATGGGGGAATTATGGATTTCGGAATCAAAGGCAAGTGGGGTTTGGTTTGCGCGGGGAGTAAAGGGTTAGGAAGAGCATGTGCCGAGTCCCTCGCAGAGGAGGGCGTTAATGTTGTTATTGTTGCTCGTGGTGTGGAAGCTCTAGCTGAGACTTCGGAGCATATTCGTTCAAATACGAATGTAGAGGTCAGAACCGTAGCCGCTGATATCACCACGTCTGAGGGGCGCGAAGAAGCACTCGAC
>Ga0181595_10003997_pt1 | contig 13804 bp, 7 predicted proteins | sample 041ome_7_FD_145604 | JGI IMG/M metagenome (GOLD analysis project Ga0181595, IMG submission 145604) | Coastal salt marsh microbial communities from the Groves Creek Marsh, Skidaway Island, Georgia - 041401AS metaG (spades assembly) | ecosystem: Environmental > Aquatic > Marine > Intertidal zone >...
ATCACGACGGTTCAGTCACGGAAATCGTAGCCACCGATGAAAACAACTGGATGGCTTGTCTTTTGACTTCTTCTCCCGATCCAATTCCAGATGCGAGTTGGCATACGTTTGTGTACAAGTGTTTAGACGAAGCTCCGGTAACTGGCGAGTGCACTTCTTGGGCATCTGGTAATAATTACGGCACGATGCCGAATTGGGATACGAGTTTGGTGGAAGATATGAGTGGATATACTGGAAGTGTTTTTCAAGGCTTTGGCGATAAAAGTACATTCAACGGCGACATATCGAAGTGGAACACAGAGAAAGTGACTACTATGTATGATATGTTTCACTCCGCTTCTGCGTTCAACCAAGACATTGGGGATTGGAATACAGCGCAAGTGAAAAATATGTATGGAATGTTTTATCAAGCTTCTGCGTTCAACCAAGCCATTGGGAGTTGGACCACAGCGGAAGTAACTAATATGCAATATATGTTTGGTTACGCTTCTGCGTTCAACCACGACATTTCCTCGTGGACCGGAACCGCAGCAACGTCAGCGCAAACGAATATGTTTTCCGTCGCTTCTGCGTTTCAAGCGAAATTTACGTGCGACGACGCCAACACCGGTCCGGCGAATTCGTGTGTATCTATGTCGGACTACACCTTTGAGGTTTCTGTCAAGGCGAGTTCGACAATCGGCCTCCACATCAGCGAAGTGGAGTTTGTTGGGGCGCAAGTGAATCCATTCGTTGTTTCTGGGATTGTTCCGGACCGAGGAACCCCCCCAAAAGCTTTGTCAACGTTACTCGACGGAACGGATACTGGAATCGCGTATGACAATCCAGCTGAAGTTGGAACGGTGCCATTTGTCATCCGCGCTCCAACAGATATCACTACTATAAGGATAACGATTCCTCGACCTTTATACGGGCCTGGCTGGAGAATCCTTCGAGATGGCGTGGAAGTCCTGAAAGAAACTGCAAATAGAGGAGGGTCACTCACCCCAAACCCCGTTACGTATACGTATGAATTATAGTTAAAGAGAATATATATATATAACGAAGAAATTACTTATCCGCGTTTTATTGTCCGCTAGGTTCATGAGTGTATAATCACGTCTAAACTAAACTAATCTAGCGGTTGACAAAATCCTGGTCATCTTCGCGTTATCACTATCCCCTCTTCAACGTAAGCTTCGTCATCCGTCGTGTCTTCTTCTTCGTTCTCCTCTCCACTACTATTTCTCTTCATCCGATCCTTCAACTCTTACTCTTTCTGACTCTTTGAGCACTGCGGACATCTCCCCGTCTCCTGCGCACACGGAGGACACAACTTCCGATACCGCAATTTCACCGTCGCTTTAACACAGTTTTGACATTTCTGTACACTCGCGCTTTTTTTGTGCTTGTATTTCCCGTACTTGAATTTCCCTGCGCGGTGGTGAGAGGTCAGTCTTTCTCGTCGTCGTCGTCTTTCTCGTCGTAGAGGGAAACAGAGCGTCGCGAAAGAGAGAGAAGGGAAACTTTTTTCTTGCATAAAACGAAACGAAACGAAAAAACACTTACATTCAATCTTCTCTCGACATCGTTTACAGATGTGCTGCAGCGCTTGATTCTTCAACTGCTGAAGCAATTTTTGGGAACTTTCCGAGGTTTTGAGGTGCAAATCAGCTTTATACGCGACGACGTTTTGGTACTTTGCGCCTTCGCCGGGGATAATTCGGCGGGGAGGCATATGATTTTGGGGAGGTTTTGTGGTTGGTATGAGGAGAATTTATTTTTTTCATTTTCGTTTCAAATCCTACGATGAGAAAAGGACGGAGTCAAACCTTCTTTGTCTTCTTCGTCTTTGTCTTCTTTGTCTTCTTTGTCTTCTTCTTCTTCTTCTTCGAACGAAAACGGGGCAAACTGCGCTCTTTTCAGGTTTCTTTTCAACTGACGCAAAAGGAAGTTGGAGTTGTCGAGACCAATTCTTTCGAGCCTTCGCGAAGGTATAGTTTTCGACGCGTTCCATCGAACGTAGCCTTGTTGCAAAACGCGATACTGCGAAGGCGCAGAAATGTGAGCATTCGAGGTTTTGAGTGGCGAAGCGACGCGCACGACTCGCTCGTACGCGCGATTCGAATTCGAATTTTTATCGCCTCGTTTATACACGACCACGCCTCGCGCACATATTTCGTCCATTCCTTCTCTCTGGGCGAGTTTGAAATCAGTCAGCGACTTGGAGGCGGCTTTTAATTTTTCCTTCATTTCGAGCGCGTGTAAACGCGAGCGCTGCGAGCGGCGCTTTTCGTTTTCGAGAAGTTTATTTTTTTCAACGAGTTTCGTCGTGAAGTCGTCTCGCAGAGCGCGAAATTGTAAAGCGCACTGCGCGTCTTTGCGTTGTTCGATGGAGAGTCGGCGCGCGAAGTCCTTCTCATCCTCGACGCGCGTGATCTTAATTATACCCGATGGTTTAATCGCCTCGTGATAAAGGCGCAACGTTTTTACGTTTACTTCCGCTTCTTTACGTGTTCGTTCGTTTTTCTCGAGGAGAGTTTGGAGTCGGGCTTGATGATTCGCTTCCGATTTCAAACGCTCTGCTGCGCACCGAGCGACTACTTTCTCGCTCTTCGTTCTCTCTCGTTCGAGATTTCGTCTCGTTTCGGTGTGCAGGATCACCTCGCGCTCGTGATTTGATTCGGCGATTCTCTTTGCGCGAGTTTCTCGGTCGAGTATCGTTTGTGCTTTCTGGGACTCCACGTCAAACTGTCGACACTTCTCGCGATACTTCGCCAGTAAAACATTCTTCTCTTTTTGCAAACTTTCCACGAGCTCACCTTTTTCTCTGTTTTCTCGTTGCATCGCTTTTAAAGAGTGCGAGACTTCTGAGCACTTCTCGTTCAGTTTCGCTTTCATCGATTCGAGTTCCTCGCCTTTTCGCTCGTCGTTTTCTTTCGCTCTCTGCTTCGCTACGGCGCGTTCTATTTTGAGAGACTCGAGCTCGTCGCGCAAACTTTGTATCTCTCTCCGCAATTTTCCTTCACGAACATTTGTCGTAAACGGACGACGATGACGATGATGTTCTTCTTGAAGAGTGCAGCGTTGTCGTTGGTCTTCTTTTCGTTCGTTTAGTTCCCTTTGATCGAAACTGCCTTCCTTGCGGTCGAAATTTTTGTCGTCGTCGTCGTCGTTGTCGTCGTCGAACGAATCGTCTTCTTCTCTGTCGCTATTCAACGTGCCGTTAGTGATACTACTGCTAGTACTGCTCCGGCTTGCGTTCGATTCCCGAGGCGTAGTAGAAAGTACAGTCGTCGTCGACGACAACTCCGCGGAATCAATTTCTATGATTTCCTTAGTATGCCCAGGGCACCGCGCAAGAGTTTCCACGCGCATAGCGCGTGTGGCAAAATCAAGCGCAGCGGCAGTCTCGGACGCATGCTCAATTTCCGAAGAGCAGCACACTAGCAGCCACGTCCGGCTTCGTCCATTCAAACTAGAACACAAAATCTTCGTTAAATTGGAATCGCGTACGGGTACGTGAGCGGCGTTACTCGCCAACGCGCGCACGCAATTTCCCAACGCGAGCAGACTTTGATTTATGCGAGTAGCCTCTTTGAATCGAAGTTCTTCGAGAAGAACACGGTCTTTCTTGTTGACGAGTGGGTATCTTTTGACTTCTTGATGCCGATAGTAATCTTTGTGTTGTCGCTCGGACCCGGCCAAATCGACGACGGTCAAAACACCTTCGCTTTGCTCGACGATTAAAACTGCATCTTTACCGCGACCTCTTTTCTTCCTCTTGATTTTCTTGACTCTTACGTTCAGAACGCAGTGACTTCGGCTCGAGTGTTTATTCATGCGAGTTTCTGCGTATCTCAGGCGTTTTCTGCCTTCGGCGAATTTCTGCAAGAGCATCGAGGCGTTTTCGCATCGCATCCACGTCAAATCTTCAACTTCCCACTCTTCGCCGTGATTGTTATTGATACTGTTATTGTTGTTGTTGTTATTATTATTATTATTATTATTATTATTGTTGTTGTTGCAGACATCGTTCATACGAACGACGTTTTTCGTTCGACTCGTCTTTCCGTTCTTCTCGTTAAAACTCACAGACGCGCTCCTCTTGCTCTTTTCGCTCATTTTCTTCTTGGTCGCGCTATTACCGCCATCTTCCAAATCTTCCAACAAATCGTCCACGATTTCGTTATAAATCTGCATCATCGATATTTCTACGACAAACGTTGTCTTTGTCCGTCGATTCTTTTTCGTCTCCTTCATCACCTTCTTCTTCTTCCCCTCGTTATCAATTCGCAAGAAAAGTTCCACCGCCAGCCGCGGAACGAGTCCGGCGGAGTTGCGCCGTTCTTCTTCTTCTTCTTCTTCTTCTTCTTCATCATCATCATCATCATCCTCTTCTCCCTCTTCTTCTTCCTCTCTTCTCCTGGACGTAAAATCCTTCTCCAAGCCGCCGCCCATCGACGATGTCATTCCCGGAGTATTCAACAAAGCGTACGTCTTCCCGGCTCCGGTTTGCCCGTACGCGATGACGCACGCCTCCTCGCCTCGCATCACGTCCGTCAACGCCGGTTCCCCTATCGCGTCCCACACGTCCCTTTGCGTGGCGTCTTCCCCGAACGCGTGGTCGACGCGAAAGTGACCTCTCGCGGTTTCCACTATGCCAGGGTCGGTTAAAGATGCGCGCGTTTTCTTCTTCGTCTTCTTGTTCTTCTTCGAGTCCTCTTCTTCGTGTTCTTCTTCTTCTTCGCGGTCGCCGTCTTCTCCGCGTATTTTTTTCTCCTTCTGAGGAGACGTGGGAAAAGAGTTTGAAGAAGGTCGAACGCGCGCGTAGGCTAACACGCGCTGCTTTTTCATCATCGTATCGTCGTCTTTTTCTTCTTGTTCTTCTTCTGCGCGTGCGTGTGTATTTATAATAGTGTATAATATAATAGCTTTGAAGACGGGAAAGAGAAAAGCTTTCTCGTCGCAAAAGTGGCTCCTCTTCGTTCGAGAAAGGTGGTAAATGAACACGCGAGGATATGCTGAGAATAAAGAAAGAAAAAGACAAAAATAGATACAAATCGAGGTCAACTCCCCCAGAGGAATTATATTCACTCGTTACGGTGCTCAGAATTAAAATTCTTCAGCACACGTTTTGGTTTTTCTGAATGAAGCGTTTTGAGCCACGAGATGTAGATACAAACGAGTGGACTCTCTTTTGTCAACAACAAAGTATTCCGGATTTTCCGCACAATAACACAAACGCGAATACAAAAAACAGTTCACGTTTAAAGTCACCCGCGCGCAGATATGTTTGCGATGCACTGCTCCTCGAGCGGTTTAGGTGCGTCGCGTTTTTTCCTAGGGGCGCCGTTTTCGAGCATCGCGCGCGTTTTTTTTTTGTGCGCGCGATTTTTGTTCGCAACAACAAAACGAGTAATCTTTTAACCGAAATGTTTCGTTCCTCGTCGTAAACGCGACGGCGCGCGCGTGAAGCGAACGCAAACGCGAGACGAATTTTCGTTCCTTTTATGATTTGGATATTTGTGCTGACAGAATTGTTTTCTCTCGTAACAGCGAAAGGGTCGATGAGTGGCCAGCGCGTCGCGCAATCGAAGAAGCGTTCGGTGAGTGATTTTTGTTCTTCTTTTGGATTAGATATCTCGCTCGTTTCTCTCGGAGAGCGCAAACATATACGTTTTCTTTTCTTTTCTTTTCCGAACGCGGCAGCGTTTGACGCGTTTGACGAGAAGATGAGAGACCCCATCGTCGCTTTTGTCGATGATTCGTTTTGGGTCGGATCGCTAACATTGATTCCTATTATTCTATTATTCACTTTTATGATAACCTCAGTCTGCGCAAAAGAAATGCACCATCATCCGCAACAAGGCTGTCGCGGAACCGCCGACGACGACGGCGGCGACGGGTGCGCGCGTCGTTTCGGACAACATGGAAAACGTCCTCTCTATCATCTTAGGTGGCGGCGCGGGTTCTCGTTTGTACCCGTTGACGAAGAAAAGAGCGAAGCCGGCCGTTCCGTTGGGTGCGAACTACCGTTTGATTGATATCCCGGTGTCCAACTGCATCAACAGCGACATCAACAAGATTTACTGCTTGACGCAATTTAACTCGGCATCTTTGAACAGACACTTGGCGCAAGCTTACAACGCAAACATTGGCTCGTACACGAAGACGGGCTTCGTCGAAGTTTTGGCCGCTCAACAGTCGCCGACGAACAAGACTTGGTTTCAAGGTACCGCGGACGCCGTCAGACAGTACACGTGGCTCTTCAACTCCTCCAAGTGCGACGAATATCTCATTTTGTCCGGCGATCACTTGTATAGAATGGACTATAAGCCGTTTATTATGAAGCACAGAGAAGTTGGCGCAGATATCACGGTATCGGCGGTGCCGATGGATGAAGAAAGAGCGGAAGCGTTTGGTTTGATGAAAATCGACGGTACTGGTAGAATTATTGACTTTGCGGAGAAGCCGAAGGGCGACGCGTTGAAGGCGATGGCTGTAGACACGACCGTCTTAGGTTTGGACGCGGAAAAAGCGAAAGAAATGCCGTACATCGCCTCCATGGGTATCTACGTCTTCTCCGCCAAGGCTATGGAAGATTTGTTGATGAAACACTGCAAAGAACAAAACGACTTTGGCGGTGAAATCATCCCGCACGCGAAGGACATGGGCATGCACGTCCAAGCCTTTTTGTACGATGGGTACTGGGAAGACATTGGAACCATCAAAGCCTTCTACAACGCCAACTTGCAATGCAACAAGGAAAATCCGCAGTTTTCTTTCTACGAAGCTAAGGCGCCGATTTACACTTCGTCTCGATTTTTGCCCCCGACAAAAATTTTGGACAGCGCCGTCACCCAATCGACCATCGGTGATGGTTGCTTCATCGAAAAGTCTACGATTAAGAACGCTATGGTTGGATTACGATCGCACATCTCCGAAGGTTGCGTTATCGAGGACACGTTGTTGATGGGTGCTGACTTTTATGAGAACAAAGCGGTTTGCGCTTCCAAGGACGACTGCTTCATGCCGTTGGGCGTCGGACCGGGTTCTACGATTAAGAACGCCATCGTCGACAAAAACGCGAGAATCGGTGCCAACTGCTCCATCACGAACAAGAATAACGTTGAGACAGACGTAGAGACGGGTAAGGATGCGGGCTGGGTCATCAAGGATTACATCATTGTTATCGAAAAGGATGCGACGATTCCTGACGGCACCGTCATCTAATTCCCAACTACCACCACCACCTCCACCAAACAACCCATTATTAATAAAGCAATAATACGAATCACTACACTTAGCAGCAAAAAGAAATATAAGAGAGGAGAAATGGAAGAAGAAGCACTTGGTTTTTTAAGGAGAAAAGAGAAGAATGTAATAATAAACAAAATGCGAAAATAATCAGGCAAACTTCCCATTTTTCCAATTGTCTCGCACTTCTTATTTATTGAACGCGCTTTCTATGTCGATCAGAATTACCGTCGCATCATCCTTCCCGCCTTTCTTTTTAACGTGCGATATGACTTCAGCGCACGCCCGTCTCGCGCGCTGTCCCCACGAGGACGACGATGCACTCGGAGAGTGTTGCTGATACGATTCAATCAGAAGGGCGTTCGCCACCACCTCCGCCGCGTCTCGATCTTTCACTCTGCCGCATCCGAACGTACCGTCTGTGCTCAAGAGCAAGAATGATTCTTTGCCCTTACTATTATTATTGTTACTACTATTTTTACTCGGAAAGATCTGATCGTCTCGTTTCTCTCTTCTCTTGAATCGAGTCTTTCGAACATCGGGTTCGCAAGAAACGTGCGGCTTACAACTGCGATCCCCAATGGATCTCGTTATTGCGAGCTCGCCGTTGACTCGTGCGATCGAATCGCAGCCACCCCTCGAGCACACAAATTTTTTATCGTTCTCTGTGTTTGTACAACCAGAAATATTCGAAGCACGAGTAGCGGCGGCATTCTTTCCTCTCCCAAGCACTCCGCCGCACGAGGAGAGAAAATAGGTGTTGAATAAATTGCAGGCGCTCTCTCTCCCTTTCGTGTCATAATCATTCGCAGCATTCGCAGCAGCCCTTATAAATCCGCCTCGCGTAATCACCGCATTAGCTTCGCTTGTATTCGATGCGATATGATCTGTAGTTAATGTCTCGGTCAGTAGTTCCAAAGGTTTCGATGCGCAGAAATCCGCCGCGATGATCTTACAATCTCCGAGGTGCGCGATCCACACGGCGTCATCCCAAATTAACGCCATGGCCACGCACGCGCCAGAAGAGTCGCGCTTATTTCGGCTCAAAAAATCTTCATCGCATCGTTTGAACCCGGCTACAATGGCTTCTTTCACCAATTCGTCGAACCCGCTCTCTCCTTCTCCATCCTCTTCTCTTGTTTTGACGTTGACCTCTTCTCCCTCATCCGCGCTCATCTTACAACTCAAACTGCTCATATCCTCAGAAGATGACGACCGACTCGTGTTTACTTTAACGCGCTTCATCTTCATCAACTTATCTCTGGCCTTTTCCGTCGCTTCTGCCATTTGCTCGCACCTATCGGAAAGCTGTTCGAATATCATCTCGTGTAACGACGCCGCGCAATGCGCGGCTGCTCCGGCGCCACCGTGACCGTCAATCACAGAGAACATCCCAATCCGCCGCTTCTCGACGACTTTTACATCCCCCAACGAACGAAACGTTTCGTTCCCGACTCTAACGTTATTATTTTCATTCCTGTTATGATTCTTGCTACCTACTATCGCGCCTACTGTTCCTCCTACATCACCAAAACGCCTTCCTAACATGCCGTTCAACTTCCCGGCGTCAAAAATAGACACCGAGAACGTGTCCTCTCTTTCTTTCCTTCCGAGGCCTTTCTGCGACGCAGCCGCGAACGTCGTCCCTCGACTCGACGCGTCTTCGCTAAATCGAACGCGCGTCGTTTCGCCGCTCCTCGTTGACCGGTCGGTGAGAAACTTATCGGTTAAATGAACCGTATTCTCGAGATCAGTCGGCGAGCCGTACGCCTCGTCCTCGTCCTCGTTGTTCGAGCTACTGCTTCGGTGACTATCGTTCCCGTCTTTAGTATTCGAAGCGTTTTTCTTATCGTTCTTCCCGTCTCCGATCGAGCCGTCGCGCGGCTCCACTCGAATCGTTAAATTCTTCTTCTTGGACAAGTTCATTTTCTTTTGCATCTGTTCAAACTCCAAAAGCATGTCCTCTTCCGTGATTAGTGATAACGTCCGACCCCCCATCATCATCATCGCGGTTTCTTTCTCCTTCTCCTTCTCGTCGTTGTTGTTATTATTATCGTCCTCATCGGGTGTCACCATCTCTTCGGTGTATGATGAAGGAGTTCGTTACCCAAAGACGACTGAATTTGAGGTTGCCTTCCGAACTTTGCGCGGCTTTAAAGGTATATCTCTCTCTCTTCTTTTTATTCTCCTTTTTTCTCCCGAGTGAAATAAATCAGCCTCCTTTAGCTCTTCGAAGAGTGACGATCTCGTTGCGGTTCTTTTCGAGAGAGAGAGAGTTCGAGAGAGAGAAAACGCGCCTGCGTATTCTATATACTTATATTGATTTTCCAATAAGTGTGCCTTTGAAAAGAAAAATTTTCAAACGATGAATTAAAAGCAAAAAATACGACACCGCAGCGGCAGCATCCGCCCCCGGAAACAAAGAGAGGGCAAAAAATACTACTTACCACTCGTAAAAGAAGAACGAAGACGCTCTCGTCGTCTCTGGTTCTCAGCTTCATATCTCTCTCTGTTAAAATTTCGCTCTCTTTTTCTTCTGTGAGCTTCTTCGTTCGTTCGTTATTCGAAGAGTTTTGAGAAAAGAGAGACTCCCTTTTGTGCTTCTTTTTTCCAAGAAGAGGAGCAAAAAATACGACAGAAGAGATACAAAAAACAAACGTTTGAAAAGAAGAATGAAGCCGCCGCAAAAGCAGCAACAACGAGAACGACTGAACACAAAGTCGGACAACAAAAAGAAGCATAAAAAAGGAGGAGGCATAAGCGATCGATCGTTCGCGGAGAAGAACGTGACGATAATTGAAGGGAAAGAAGAGAAGAAGAAGAGAGAAGGAGAAGTGGAAGAGGAAGAGGAGGAAGCGAAAGACTCGATCAAAGCGTGGGAGGAGAAAAACTCGAATCCGGGATGGAACGTGGTGGAATCGAGTTGTCCTCTGAGCGAAGAGCAGGTGCGCGAGGTGGAGGCGTACTTTTTGGCCGGGAAGAAGCGAGGAAGGTTGGTGCCGAAATACGCGCTGTATCTTTTGGACGAGGACGAAGAGGAAGAAGAAGGAGGTGGAGGAAGAGTCGCCCGAGAAAAACACCATTTCGGTTCGAAGAATAAACTCGGCGTGGCGATTCCAGGCGTCGGCGCCAACGTCGTCGATGCGAAGAGACTTATTTTGTCGACAAATGTGTCGCGATCTGTCTTTATGAAACTTTTCGACGAGAAGATTGACGAGAAGATTAAAGTGAGCGACGCGCAGTGCCTGAAGAAAGAAACGAAAGCGCTCGCAAAGTTTCTCGCGAAATCGATCGCAACGGTGGCGATATTGCCACTGGGAAAAAGAATTACCAGAGAAGCGTATCAGAAAATTCAAAAAGAAAACTTTTGCATCGTTAGAGGTTACTCGCAAAAGAACATGAAACACGCGTCGGAACATCACATCGGGCCGAGCGCGCGACGTTCCGAACAGACGCATCCAGTTTGAAGAAGAAGAGAAAAAAGAGAGAGACTTTTATTCTGTTTGTTTACTACTACCAGTAAGTACCACGTAAAAAACTATCACATAGTACATTATTATTATTATTATAAAGCTATACCACGCATCGCTGCGACTTGTTTGACGATGCGGTGATCGATGAACGCCTCCGGCGAGGAGTCCGCATTCTCCGTGGATTGTTGCTGCTGTTGTTGCTCTACGGTTTCTCTGGCAAATCGAGCGTAGTCGTCCGCGTCGACGCTGGCGCATTGCATATACGCGAGCAAACCTCTTTGAGGACGAGAGGTCAACGCCGTGACGACGTTTGAAAAGTATTCGAGGTCGGCGGCTAATTGCGCGGCGCCAGGTTCGGATAAGCGGCGAATACTTTTCACGCGCTCGAGAAAGATGGTTGCCGAAGCTTCCGCTACGCGCTCCATCCAAATCGAAGCTAAATCCTCGTCTTCGTCATCGTTACCGAAAATGCCGGCAGATGCTGACGCGGCGGAGCCAACGTCATCGCCAACGACGTTCACGAGCGCTTCAAGACGCGTCGGCAACGACAAGAGGTACTCGCCAGAATTTGTCGCCTTCTCTTGCGGGTACGCTGAAAACGTTGGTAAATCGTGCGCGGTTTGCGCCGCCATTTTCGTCCAAATTTGTTCGTTTTCGATGTTCTCGAGTTCACGGCGCACGCGATGTAACAAGCAATCGCGAACGAGACGTTCGCACGCGTCTCTAAACTGCACAGCCGCGTCCGCGGTTCTCGGGAACACCGAATGCGCCGAGGCGAGGATGCCAGACTTGTCGTTATTTTTGCTGTTATTCCTGGAAAACGAAGACGCGGACGTAGATTCCGCGTACGGTTCCAAATAAATCGCGAGCGTTCGTGAACGCCCGGCATCGAGTCGCGATTGCGTCGAGAAAACAATGTCCACGTGCTTCTTACCACCAATCGCACGAAGTAAGTCCACGTCGGATGTCGCGCCGCCACTATTCGCGAAACTGCTTTCGTTCGCGATTTGCTTCAAAGTGGCAGACGCGCGCGCGTCGAGATCAGCAAACGTTTGCGGTACCGATTTCGTCGCTCGCAACAAACTCAAACTCGCGTCGATGAAATCTTCCGGGTTTTTATTGCTGCTACTACTCGCGCCGCCGATGTTCTTATCTAAACCGATGGCGATGCGCACCGCTTTCAATCTCCCCTCCAACGCTTTCACGAATCGAGTCAACGAATCATCGATGGATTTCACCGCAGCGACAGTTTCTAAACCGCTCGAATATTCTTTGCAACTGACAAAACTTTTCATCGCACTTTTAGAGGCGCTTTTACACGTCTTCTCGATGGCGGCGGAAAAGGCTAAAAAGTCGCCGTCGAAATCATCCGCGTCCACCGTCGAAGTCGCCAACGAAACAATCTCCTCTCGCAACTTGATCGATTCGAGTTTAGGAAAGACTTTTTCAGACTTTACGAACGGAATGAAAACGGTCGATAAAGCTTCGGTAAACTTTTGAACCGCCGCGGCGACTTTCTCGCGCTTCTTTGACTTTTTGTTGTTGGCGAAGTTACTACCGTCGCCTTTCGCGCTGGTACCATCTGTATTCGCACCGTTCGCGGCATCCACATCGCTCGTAAACCGATTTCTGAAATCATCGTCCTCATCGTCAGAAGAAGACATCAAGTAGGATTCGTCCAGCGCGTTTGTAGTGCCGTCGTCTTCTCCGCTCGCAGTTTCTTTCATCGCAGCAGTCACCATTTTACGCACGCACGGCTCTAAAGCCCCGCACAAACGCGTGGCATATCGCGTCGTCGCTATTCTACATCGCATCATGTTCTCTAAATCCGCGCCTATATCCGCGTTATTCTCGCCGTCGTTGTTGTTATTCGTACTATTACTACTAAAGTTCGTATTACTATTCGCTCCGTCTCCGTAATAGCTTCCATAACACAACGTATCCAATCGCTTTTGCATTTTCTTCGCAATCGCGCGGTGTAAACTCGCCACACCTGCCGAAACTAACGTCGCCACATCCTCCGGGAACGTACTTTTTGTCCAATTCACCTCTTTTTCGATTAAGCTGATGACAAAATCGTAAAATTGTGGCAGAAAATTTGCGAAAGCCTCGTTCGCGGCGTCTTCGTCCGTTTTCTTGTCGTTATTACTATTAGTATCGTTCGGCGGACTGTTTTCATTCATCATCAACCCATCGTTATAGGTCTTCTCTTCGAACGCGACCCAAAACTCCATGGCTGGCGAGACCACTCTCGCCTCGGCGTACGCGCCTTCGATACTCTCGTTCTTCCCGATGCTCCTCAACGCGTCCCGGGCGTCTCGAGCAAACTTGATCGAATCTCGACTCCCGCTGCTGCTCACCATAGTAGTACTACTGCTCATATTCACCCCTTTATCCATCTCCAAAGCTCGCAACAAAGCCGGCCTCGCCGCGCTCTCTAACCGACTCTCCAAAACAGCGATCCTATCTCTCCCGTCTGCGAATTCCGGCACGTCGCCGACGATCGCCAACCCTCGCTTCATCCTCACCAACGCATCCGCCATGTTGCTCACGTTCTCCCCATTAAACACCGAATCCACCGAATGCATCAACTCTGCCAACCCTGCTGCCTCGCTCAGCGTATCTCTCGCTCTTTCCATCCTCGATTTCACCTCGTCGATTTTCCTCAACCGCTCGATGCTTTGTTTCGACGGAAACTCCGTCTCGTCCAACGATCGCGAAATATTCTTCACCGTATTCGTCAAACTCTCCACGTTCTCCTCTAAAACTTCAATCTCACCAATCGCGGTTGGAATTCGTTTCACCCCGAGTTGCGATTCGCGTTCCAGTTGTAACGAAATGTCCTCCCCGAGAAGTTGCAAGCGCATTTCCAGCTCCGATAAGAGTCGTTCCAATTCCACGTTTTCGTCGGTGATGTCGTTCGCGTGATGTTGAAGGTGCTTCTTCTTCTCATCGTTGTTAAAACACTGTCGCGCCGCGACGTTCACGTAATGAATCGGATCGAAGCGCGGGTCGTTGAACTCCTCCATTTGTCTTCTTCTTCTTCTTCTTCTTCTTCTGTGATGAGAGAAAACAAACAAACGCAAAGTGTA
>Ga0181595_10003999_pt1 | contig 13799 bp, 14 predicted proteins | sample 041ome_7_FD_145604 | JGI IMG/M metagenome (GOLD analysis project Ga0181595, IMG submission 145604) | Coastal salt marsh microbial communities from the Groves Creek Marsh, Skidaway Island, Georgia - 041401AS metaG (spades assembly) | ecosystem: Environmental > Aquatic > Marine > Intertidal zone...
CACTGGCACACCTACCGTATCAATGATAATTTCTAAATTCCATGGGTTCAAAATACCCATACCTGAGCCAATTAATGAGGCAAGAGGCATAATCGCGCAGCAGCCAACATCCTCTAATTGCCTTGCGATGATAGGATCGTCAGAGGTATAAACCATGACATCAAAGCCATCTTTAACAAGTATGTCAGCCGCTTTAACGGTTTCCACAACGTTTGGATAAAGTGTTTTGGGGTCACCCAAAACCTCTAACTTTACCAAATTATGCCCATCCAATAACTCACGCGCTAAGCGGAGTGTTCTAATGGCATCGTCAGCGGAGTAACACCCTGCCGTATTAGGAAGATAAGTATATTCATTAGGTGGCATAACATCCAATAAGGATGGCTCATTTTGATCTTGACCAATGTTAGTTCGCCTAATGGCCACAGTCACAATTTGCGCACCACTTTGATCAATTGCCAATTTTGTTTCATGAAAATCTTTGTATTTTCCGGTTCCTACCAACAGTCTCGATTGAAAAGACCGTCCTGCTATTAGCCAATCATCGACCATAATATCTTTTTTATCCACCGCCTACCGCTCCTACAATCTCAAGTTGATCACCATTTTTTATTACTAATTCTTTAAATAAACTTCGAGGCATAATCTCACCATTACACTCAATGGCGAATCGCTTTCCCTGCAGTTGAAGCTTTTTGACGAGATCTTCTGCTGTCATTGACTCTACATTAAATTCCTTGGGAGTTCCATTGATAACTATTTTCATATTAAAATAAACCTATATTTGATAAGTAAATATTACCTAATTTATTTATTTTTTAAAAATTGAATTTTTTGTTATAAACAAAATCAATTCAATAAATGGGACACAATCCCTAATTTAAATTCCCAAAAGGAAAAAAATGAAAGACGATAAGACAAAAAATGCAGAGCTCAAGAACAAAGCGGAAAAAGGTGATTTAAATCACCAAAAAAAAGATTTCCCTAAAAAAAATCAATTAAATAATCGAAAAATTTTTTTTAGGTCCCTAGAGGCATTTTCAGACTGCGTTTAGTTAAAAAGTTTTCGGGCAAACATACGTAAAGATAGTTGATAGCATATCATCGCTGCCTCTGGATCATATCGGTCACCCTCATCCCGCATAAAAGCATGTTGCGCATTAAACTCATGCCAACTAAAAATAATATCAGTACCCAAGAGTTTGTTATGAATTCCCACACGTTTATCTGTCGGGATATGTGTGTCTTGCTTACCCCAAATCATCAATAATTCCCCTTTAATATCGGCAAGCCTATCCATGCTATGTTGTCCTGGTTTGTTAGGAATAGTATCTGTATGCAAATCGGTGGCGTAGAAGCATGCGGTAGCCTTTACATCGGGATGCAATGCAGCTCGAAATGCGAGATGACCGCCAATACAAAACCCCATCGCACCAATATTGCCATTAAACCATGGCTGTGTTTTTACCCAAGCAACCATTGCCTGATTATCTGAGTCATAGCCCTCTACATCTTTTGCAGACTTGTCAGCATTACCCTTCTCGCGACCAGCATCATCATACTCAAGAACCGTTCCAATTGGATTTAACTCGTGAAACACCTCGGGCACTAAGACCGAGTAACCATGACTGGCCATAATTTTTGCTGCCCTTTCAATCGGGCCTGTTTGTTGAAAAATTTCCGAATAAAACAATATGGCAGGAAATTTACCGTCACCAGCGGGTCGATGAACGTAGGTTCGCATTGGGCCCGTTGGTGTATCGATATCAATAAAATTTGACTGAATTAACATGTAAAAAAACCTCAAAAATAAATACTGACAATTCTACTAAAAATTGATGTAAAAGATAGACCTAGTGATTAATAATCTGCACTGCGACCTGTAGAATAGTTTGAAGGGATATCGTTTTGCCACTCACCACAATCTTCACACTGATGATCTTGCATAGTGGGGCAATAGTGCAAGTGTTCACTTTGACAAAAACCACACTTTAACTCTTGGTTTTTTTTGTGTAACTCTGACGCTACTTTTGAACTGCCTAAACCATATTTGTTATCCATAATCACCTCAATGATTAAGTCATATGGATAAATTACCTCAAGTTAAAAATGAAAACAACCCTAATCGAATTTTTTTTCCTTACAATTTTCGTAGGTAACGTTATCAGCATTTTTGATATAAATATTCTCTTCCTCTAAAGCAAGTAAAGTATTTCCATTAGCAAAATGGAGTGGATTTGTCTCGAGCTGAGAAAGCTTGAGTTCACGCTTTGGAAAGGTAATCCATAAAGATTTTCCATCCTCAAGATATTTTATATAAAAAGTTTCTTTAGCATCACACTCATACAGGGTTACTCCATCAGGTAACTGGGAAGGTCCCTCCTCAGTATTCCAAGAAAATGTATCTGCAACTTTTTCTGGGTCAAAAACGACCCCAGCGCACGATGACAAGAATAGTGTTATCGAAAGAACTACACATTTTATATTAAACATTATTCCTCTAATAAATTTTCATCTAATTGCATCACGATTTTTTTATATTTTTCTTGCTCACTCACTAAATTTTCTTTTTCAGCAATTTTGTATAGATAATAATAACATTGCGTATGGCGGCTATTTGATTTCGTAACATCGATAAATAGTTGTTTTGCCTGATTAAAGTCGCTCTTATGGTACAAGCTGATTGCTAAGTGAACTTTCGCTTCAGAAGAGGCTGGCTCAGCCTCCACCCATTCTTGAGAAATAGTATTAAGTTTTAACCATTCTTCGTTTTTTAAGGGGCCTGCAACCCTCATAAAGTATGGAAGTTGTTGTTCCGGGGCATCCCAAAAGGGCAAATCTGACTGCGTAGTAACGGATATTTCTTCTCCATGAGCCAGCATATCTTTAATTATTTCCACTGGCATACTGTAATAAAATGCGAACCTTCCAGCAGTTTTAAATGTAGTTACCCCGATTAACTCTCCCTCATTATTAAACAATCCGCCACCACTCGCGCCCAATGAGAACCAAGCAGAGGATTGTACGACATGATAGTCATCAAATAAATGGAGTCCCTTAACCTTACCATAGGAAGTATGAGGCTTGATGGTATTTCCTCCATAGCTTTTACCGAAGACTTCTGTTTCATACTCCAGCGAAGCTGTGGAACCTAATTTTACAGGACGTAATTCAAGAAATTTAAACTTGAGAATGCAAAGATCTTTTTTCCAATTAGCTATCAATGCTGTTGGCGAATAGCTGTAACCATATTTTGTAACGTGCACTCCTTGCGCATTCGCAATGACATGACAATTGGTGACGACATAGTCTTTTGCAACCACGACACCCGAGCCGACCCCATGATTTCCTTCTTTTGTGGCAACATGAACCTTCAATATGGATGGATTAATCGAAAAAAGAAGTTCCCTGGAAGGCTGGGCTGAAATGCTAAAACTAATTAGCAAGAAAATTAACGCAAAATATCTTGTCATAAGTCTAGTTGTAATGATTAATCAGTGATAGATAGCTAACTACCGCTATAGTTCACTAAACTATCCACATTTACTTTCACCACAATTCAAACAGGTTAAACAACCATCCATGAGAATAGCTGCTTTTGTTTGGCACTTTGCACAAAGTTGAGCATCCTTTGGGAAGCCACTTGCATCAAGACTATTTTGATTTTTTTTTAGGTATTCATCTTTTTTTTCATCAATTAATTTCTTTTGATGTTGATCAGGTTCGCTGCTTTTTAACATACCAATATTCTCAAGATGGGTCTCAACCACATGCCCAAGTTCAGCAACTAGACTGGGGATATATTTGCCACCTTTTTTATAATACCCTCCACTTGGATCAAACACCGACTCAAGTTCTTCCACCAAAAAGGTTACGTCTCCACCCTTTCTAAAGACTGCTGACATAACCCGTGTCAAAGCAACAATCCATTGAAAATGTTCCATATTTTTTGAGTTTACAAAAATTTCAAAAGGACGGCGATGTTCTTGGGGGGTGCCTTCATTCATGACAACATCATTAATGGTAATGTAGAAGGCATGGTCTGTCACAGGCGTTTTTACTTTATACGTTGTGCCAGTTATTTTTTCAGGACGGTCCAACGGCTCACCCAACTGAAACACATTGCTGGCCTCTTCTGCTGACTCATTTTTTTCTGGCTCAGAGATCCCGTAACCTACAATTTTCTTATCAATTTTTATTGCCATGATCTTTCCTTAGAATTTTCCGTAATATCCCTCTTTTAGCGCGTCATATAGATTTGCTGCGGTATGTGTCTCACCGTCATACTCAATCTCTTCATTACCCTTGACCTCAATTATGGCGCCATCATCCAAAGTAAACTTGTAGGTCGTATTTTCCAAATCTTTTTCAGTTACGAGGACACCTTGGAATGCCTCAGGATTGAATCTAAATGTCGTGCAACCTTTTAAGCCTTTCTCGTAGGCGTAGAGATATATATTTTTAAAATCCTCAAAATCATAATCTGTTGGGACGTTAATAGTTTTGGATATTGAACTATCGATCCACTTCTGAGCAGCAGCCTGAATGTCCACATGTGCCTTTGCTTTAATCGTTGAAGAATCTATAAAATAGTCTGGTAATTTTTCGTCCTCTTCTACAGAAAAGGGCATCGCTTTTTCATTGATTAAATGACGATATGCAAGAAGCTCAAATGAAAATACATCAACTTTCTCTTTTGTTTTCTTGCCTTCTCTAATTACGTTTCGGTTATAGTGATGTGCAAATGAAGGCTCAATACCATTACTTGCGTTGTTTGCAAGTGACAAGGAGATTGTTCCTGTGGGGGCAATTGAGCTATGGTGACTAAAGCGAACCCCGTTATTAGCAATTTCCTCCCTTATCTCAATCGGAAATTGTTGCATGTAACGACTATAGCGGCCCATCAGAACTTTACCAGCAATTTTATCACCGACTTTAATGCCATCTTTAGCCATCTCAGGTCGCATGATCATCATTTCTTGAGTAACTTCAAAGAGTTCCTCCATAATTGGAGCAACGCCCTTTTCTTTTGCTAGCTCAATTCCAGTTTTCCATCCCTCTTCTGCCAGAACCTTTGTGACTTCCTCTGTAAAAGCAATTGATTTTTCATCTCCATAAACCATTTTCATCATAGCGAGAGTGGAACCCAAGCCCAGGTAACCCATGCCATGTCTTCTTTTTCTGGCAATTTCTTCCCTTTGTTTTTCTAATGGGAGACCATTAATTTCTACAACATTGTCCAGCATACGTGTGAATATGCTCACAACCTTTCTGTACTCATCCCAATCAAAAAATGCTTCATCAGTGAAAGGAGCTTTCACAAAGCGCGTTAAATTTACCGAACCAAGAAGACAAGCCCCATAAGGAGGTAGAGGTTGTTCTCCACAAGGATTTGTTGCGCGAATATTTTCACAAAACCAATTGTTATTCATTTCATTTACACGATCAATTAAAATAAACCCTGGCTCCGCATAGTCATAAGTGGAGGCCATGATGACATCCCATAAACGCAAAGCTTTCATTGTCTTATATACTTTACAAGCTACTTTTCCAGCTCGAGGACCTTTGTGTTCAAGCAAATATTTATCTGGATTTGGCCACTCTCGCCACACAACTTGCGCCTCATCATCAAGGTCTAATTTCTCTTCTTTAGCCTCTTTTTCTGTTACAGGAAATGCAAGTTTCCAATCTGCGTCAGCTTTAACTGCCTCCATAAATTCTTTTGTGATCAGACATGAGAGATTAAACTGGCGCAAACGACCATCTTCTCTTTTTGCCTTTATAAAATCTGCCACATCGGGATGCGAAATATCAAAAGTTGCCATTTGTGCGCCGCGTCGTCCGCCAGCACTGGATACTGTAAAACACATACGATCATAGATATCCATAAAGGACAATGGCCCACTTGTATAAGCGCCTGCACCGGCAACGAATGCTCCTTTTGGTCGTAATGTAGAATATTCATAACCAATTCCGCAACCCGCCTTAAGTGTAAGTCCCGCCTCATGCACTTTGTCTAGAATGCCTGACATACTATCTTCGATAACACCTGAGACGGTACAATTTATGGTACTGGTTGCAGGTTTATGTTCTAATGCGCCAGCATTTGAAGTAATTCGACCAGCAGGGATAGCGCCATGCTCTAATGCCCAAAGAAAATTCTCATGCCATTTTTCTCTAATAGCTGGCTCCTCTACTTCAGCCAAAGCTTTTGCAACCCTTTTGTAGGTCTCTTGAATGTCGGCATCCACAAACTTACCATTCTTAGCTTTTAGGCGATATTTTTTATCCCAGATGTCAAGTGATACTGATTGAATCGGCACACTCACTTCATCTGAAGCTGGCAAATTTGATTCTGATGAAACAGCTTTAAGCATTCAAGTCCCCTAATATATTGATATTTCTAAAGAAAAAGGTAAACAACGTGTATTTTATGGGTAACCACAACATGTTGTGTTCTCCCAAAAAATTCTAACATCTGATTGTGGTTGGTCAAGTATTATTTCAAGAAAAAATAAACTTTTTAATTAAAATTAGGATAGAGAACAATAATGGCTAAAAAGAGTGCATAAAACGCCCCGAAATAAAAAAGTAAAACAATTGTTGAATATGAGAAAATCTTGAGATGACTTTATTTTTTTATCGTATTTTAATATTGATTTTCATTCCACTGGTTTTTTTAAGGCTGATATTTAAAAGCTTCTCGAATAAAGATCTATTATGTCATTGGCGGGAACGCTTTGGTTTTTGTGCGCCAGAGGGGCTGAAAAATAAAAAACTAATATGGATTCATGCAGTCTCTGTGGGAGAGACAAATGCTATTAATCCCTTGGTTAGTAAAATTTTAAAAGAACATAAAGACGTCAATCTCTTAATAACTCATGGAACACTAACTGGAAGGCAAACCCCTTTAAAAAGCTCTACCAGAATTATCCGGCGCTACCTTCCCTATGACAACTCATGGATGATGAAAAAGTTTTTAAGCAACTATTCCCCTGACATTGGACTTATAGTTGAAACAGAGATATGGCCTAATTTATTTTTTGAATCAAAAAAGAAAAAAATACCACTTTTTTTAATTAATGGCCGCCTATCAAAAAAATCGTTACAAAAATACTTATTAATTAAGCGATTCACACAGCAAGTCCTTAATTGTGTTGAAACCTTATATGTTCAAACATTAGCCGACAAAACTAATTTCCTGCAACTGACAAATAAAAACATCAATGTTATCGGTAATACAAAGTTTGATTTTCCCGTCCCAAGAAATATCAATGGAGCATCGTTATCTTTGCGAAAAGCCTTTGGCTTTTCAAAAAAATTTGTTCTTTTGGCGGCAAGCACTCGAGATGGAGAGGAGGAGGAAGTTCTCAGTTTCGTTAAGGATTTAAATTTACTTAACTCTTTACTTATCATTGTTCCTAGGCATCCTCAACGTTTTGACAAAATTGAGGATCTGATTAAAAAATACTCTCTAAACTATGCTAGAAAAAGCCGTGACCAAAAAAAAATAACTGCGCCCTCAGTAATTTTGGGTGACACGATGGGGGAGATGTATATGTATTATAATTTGGCAGACTTTGTCATCCTTGGAGGCAGTATTAAGAATTATGGCTCACAAAACCCTATTGAGGCACTTGCTTTAGATAAACCCATTGCCATCGGTCCCTCGATTTATAATTTCCAATCAATAATTGAAGAGGGTACCCAAAAAGGCGTTTTTTATCGCTTTGAAAAACTTGAAAGTCTAAAACCCATAATTAAAAAACTCTATACCGAAAAAAGCGATGTGAGTTTAAAGCGACAGAGAAAAAAATTTCTTAACTCAAATCGTGGGGCGAGTGATAGATTGATTAAAATTATTAATCAATATCTTTGATGAGCGGGGCGACTTTTTTAAAAGCTTCATTGTCAGCTGATCTTATCCATTCAAACACAACTGACTCTGTATTAGTAATAATGCAACCAGCCTGACGAAGGCGGCTAATTGCATTTTGTTTATTCAAAATATTACGCGATATGATTGCATCTTCAATGACAAAAACTTCTTTGCCCTTTTCAATTAATGACAATGCCGTTTGTAAAATGCATATATGTGCCTCCATACCCATTAAATAGATTTGTGGCCTAGTCTTAACTAAGCAACGAGTAAATACTGGTTCGGCCATACAGTCAAAAACTTTTTTTTCGACAAATTTAGCGTCTGATAAAAAAGGTAGCATCGAGGTTAATGTTTTGCCTAATCCTTTGGGATATTGTTCAGTACATATGTAAGGAATGCTTAATTCTGCTGCTGCAGTTACAATTAATTCACAACGCTTTAAAAGTTTGTTCACTACCTCTTTTGGCATCGCCGAGGCAAGTTTTTCTTGCACATCAACAATCACCAGTTGACTTTTTTCATAATCAGCAATCATATTTCGTTCACCGTCAAATATTGATTTATTTCTTGGATGTCTTTTACCGTTAACATCCCCGTAGATTGTTTTAAGCTTATTAAATATATCAAGTAATTATAGCGTGATTTTAATAGATCTCTTTTGGCATTAAACAAAACCTGTTGTGCGACCAAAACCTCAACCCCATTTCTCAGACCCTCTTGGAATGCAAGCTGGGTTGATTCTAAACTTAGTTCCGCAGATACCAGAGCCTGATAATACGCTCCTATTTCAGCATAATTTGCCTGTACATTTAGAAAGTTTTCTCGAATTTTTAATTCAACCTCACGTTTAATGTACTCAGCGTCATCCTGTGTTTTATTTTTAAGGAGCCTTGCCTCACGCACCCTTGAACTTGTATAGCCTCCTGAAAAGATAGGGATATTTATTTCAATCCCTAAAACGTCTGAATATGAGCGAATTCCCTCGTTTTCTGTTGAGCCATATGGAAAACCCCCTTTATCCCAGTTTCGATTTCTTGATGCAATAGCATCAACTGTAGGTAAATGATCTGCCTGTCGAACACTAATCTCATAGTCTGCAATGGTTACTTGATCTTGAGCAATTCCAAGCTCAAGGTTATTTTGTAGCCCAAGATTAACCCATTCATCAATATCTGAAGTGACCTGCTCAAAATTCATACTGACATTTAAGCCTTTGAGGGTACCTGGCTCTTCTCCAGTTAAAGTTTTAATTTGTTGTCGTTTAATTTTGAGTTTCTGCATGGCTGCAATCAACTGCGCTTCTATCAAAGCCATTTTCGTTTTAGCCTCGTTTACATCTGTGATAGATAAAAGTCCCGCCTCAAAGCGTGCCTCGGAGTCTAATAACTGCTCATTAACAGCTTTTTTTTGCGCCTGTAACAACGCAATTTCATCCCGAGCCATTAAAGTCTCAAAATAAACTAAAGAAACTCGATAAATTAAATCTTGTTGAGATTGCAGAAACTGCTTATCGGACAAATTCGTCTGTGAAATAATCTGTTTATATTGCTGAAATGCACCATAATCAAAAAGTGGTTGCGTAATAGTTATACTGTAATCGTAACTATTAAAATCCGCTTTATTACCGGAGAGTAATTCGTTGCTGGACACGCCAGGGGTTAAAATTTTTCTCTCATTATCATTTTCATCATAACCGGCAGAGGCAGTTATTGAGGGCAGGAATAAAGATAATCCTTGATTAACGAGCTCTTTTGTAGCTTCGTTTTGAAAGCGCGAAGCGGATAGCAAGGCGTCATAATTAACTGCTTTTTCATAAATCTCAATTAAGTCAGAATTGTTCAAATTTTCAGCATAGATTAAAAAAATCGGCTGCAGACTGAACGCTAACAGTAACCTAAGAACTAATTTGAAAATAATCACAATTAAAATTTAAATGCTTGTGGTTGCAATGAATAACTTAGCCTGGGAACAACGCCATCAAAGATAACATGCTCATCATACTGACCCTCAGAATAACACTCAACAATTTTACCCTGCATCATTGGCTCATCACCCGTCACAATAAATAATCTCCCACCAATATTTAGTCTTTCCCTAAGACCCGGTGGCTCTGTATTTGTTGACCCAGTTAAAACAATGACATCAAAAAAAAGTGGCTCTGCTTTTAGCAATGAGAAACCGTTACCTTGATGGTAAGTCAAATTTAATAAACTATTATCACGATGCAATAATTTGGCCCGTTGAATAAAATTAAGGTGAATATCAACAGTGGTAACATTTTTTGCCAGCATTGCTAGCAGCGCAGCAAAAAAACCTGATCCTGTACCAATATGAAAAACTGTTTCATTCTTCTTTATCTTCAACGCTTGCAAAATTCTACCTTCAATTTTTGGAGAGAGCATAAATTCTCCGTGTTGAAGCGGTATTTCGATATCAGCAAATGCTAAACCTTGATAGTTTTCAGGAACATAGTTTTCACGCTTAACCATGTTGAACAAATCCAGAACTTTGATATCAAGAACATCCCAGGTTCGGATTTGTTGTTCCACCATATTAAAACGACTTTTCTCAACCATAATAAATTTCTGTCCTTAATCGCTCATTATATCGAAGATACAGCTTCACATAGATTATTTGCAAAAGAAAAAATTCAAAAATCATCCTTTATTACTTGCCTAATTTAGGATAATAAAGTACTTTAAAAGCACTGCTAGGGGTCTATTTATAAAAAATAGTGAGAGATACCCTTCGAACCTGATGTGGGTCATCCCACCGTAGGAAAGCAAACAAATTGCTCCTACGAGAATTAACTTGGAGCAACCATGAATGCCACTGATAAACAATTAAAAAATAATATAGATAATTTTAAAAGTGATGAGGCTAAACTAGACCCACTTGCATTAAAGTCTTTTGCTAATTCAAAAAAAGTTTACATTAAAGGCTCATCCTCAAATATCAATGTGCCCTTTCGTGAAATTACAATTTCTGACACCCCTTCACAATTTGGTGCAGAAAAAAATGCCCCAGTTTTAGTTTACGATACCTCCGGTCCCTATACAGATCCTTCCTATAATATTGATATTCGTAATGGGCTGCCTGAACTGCGAAAAGATTGGATTGAGGCGAGAAATGATACGGAGAATCTTTCTGGCCCGTCATCCGTATTTGGTCAAAAAAGAAAACAGGCCCCTGAGCTTGAAAAAATGCGCTTCAATTTAAAGAGAAATCCTCGCCGAGCTAAACAAGGCAAAAACGTAACCCAAATGCATTATGCTAGAAAAGGGATTATTACTCCTGAGATGGAGTTCATTGCAATCAGAGAAAATCAGCGCAGAGAAGGTATCACAGATTTTATCCAAACACAGCACCCTGGAGAGAATCATGGCGCCTCGATTCCATCCTCAATAACGCCTGAATTTGTGAGAGATGAAGTTGCCATGGGGAGAGCGATCATACCGGCTAATATAAATCATCCGGAAAGTGAACCCATGATCATTGGTCGTAATTTTTTAGTGAAAATTAACGCCAATATAGGTAATTCTGCACTGGGTTCCAGCATCAGTGAGGAAGTTGAAAAGATGGTCTGGAGCACAAGGTGGGGGGGTGACACTGTGATGGATCTCTCGACAGGAAAGAATATTCATGAAACAAGGGAGTGGATCGTACGAAATAGCCCTGTACCTATTGGAACAGTGCCAATCTACCAAGCATTAGAAAAAGTGAATGGGAAGGCTGAAGACCTGACTTGGGAAATATTTAAAGACACCCTAATTGAGCAAGCAGAGCAAGGTGTTGACTACTTTACTATTCATGCAGGCGTGCGCCTTGCATATATCCCAATGACTGCAAAGCGTATGACAGGTATCGTTAGTCGGGGTGGTTCCATTATGGCTAAATGGTGTCTAGCACATCACCAAGAATCTTTTTTATACACACACTTCGAAGAGATTTGTGAAATCATGAAAGCCTATGACGTCAGTTTTAGTTTGGGTGATGGACTTCGACCCGGATCTATCTATGATGCAAATGATGAGGCTCAATTTGCTGAGCTAAGGACGTTAGGTGAATTAACCCAAATTGCTTGGAAACACGATGTTCAGGTCATGATTGAAGGACCTGGCCATGTTCCCATGCACTTAATTAAAGAAAATATGGAGATGCAACTTAAACATTGTGATGAGGCGCCTTTTTATACCTTAGGGCCCCTGACAACAGATATTGCCCCAGGCTATGATCATATTACCTCAGGAATTGGCGCTGCAATGATTGGGTGGTATGGTTGTGCCATGTTATGTTACGTGACACCAAAAGAACATCTTGGCCTGCCTGACAAAGAAGATGTTCGCGAAGGGATCATTACCTATAAAATCGCCGCACATGCCGCTGACTTAGCAAAAGGTCACCCTGGAGCACAAATTAGAGACAACGCACTTTCAAAGGCACGTTTTGAATTTCGATGGGATGACCAGTTTAATCTCGGTCTTGATCCCGAGAAGGCAAAAGAATTTCATGACGAAACCTTACCGCAAGAGGGAGCAAAACAAGCTCATTTCTGTTCCATGTGTGGGCCTCATTTCTGTTCCATGAAAATTTCGCAAGACGTCAGAGACTATGCGGCTGAAAAAGGCATTTCTGAAGCTGACGCATTAAAAAAGGGTATGGAAGAAAAATCGATCGAGTTTGTGAACAAGGGATCTGAAGTTTATCAAAAAATCTAAAAAATAACTATCATGGATCTTTATCAGATTTGGGCTGCCTTCATCATGGGAATTGTCGAAGGGGCTACAGAATTCCTTCCTGTTAGTTCGACTGGGCATCTTATCCTGGCAGGGGATCTTTTGGGTTTTTCCACAAACTCAAATCAAGTTTTCGAAATATTTATTCAGCTAGGAGCAATTCTAGCCGTAATGATTGAATACCGAAAAAAAATAGCGCATACCTTTATTGATCTTCACCATTCGTCCACTGCTCAAAACTTTACTCTTTTGCTCATCATTGCATTTATACCCGCTGCCCTTCTTGGGTTATTGTTTCACGAATCAATTAAATATTATCTGTTCAATCCTGTTGCGGTAGCAATAGCACTTATTGTTGGCGGGATAGCCATTATCCTCATTGAAAAATTTTTACCCCACAGGCATATTATGACGGTCGATGAAGTAAGCAAAAAACAAGCTTTATTTATCGGGTTAGCTCAATGCTTATCATTAATTCCCGGAGTATCAAGGGCGGGGGCAACTATCATGGGTGGCCTATGTGCGGGATTGGATCGCAAAACGGCTACCGAATTTTCATTTTTTTTAGCAATTCCAATCATTGTAGCGGCGTCATTCTTTGATCTTAGTCAAAATTATCATTTATTAAACAAAGCTGACATCATAATTTTCGGTACAGGTTTTATAACAGCTTTTTTTAGCGCGTTAATTGTTATAAAGGTTTTTATTCATTATGTTGCCAATAATAATTTCATTATATTTGGATGGTATCGGATCGTCATTGGCTGTATAGCTTTACTGTTTTTTTTCTAAGGTGAAAAATTATTTTGATTCAACTCCTATCCTTGAGAAAGTTGAAGCCCATAATCAGTTTAAAGAAGATGGGCTATTTATTATGATTGCCTTCTTTTGGTTATTTTTTTCAATACTATATTTCTCAGTACTTATGTTTAAGGTCGGGCAATGATGCATTTTTTTCTTGAGTGGATGACAAATTAACGTGAGCTTACTGGCCAAAAAACTTATTCAGTGGCATGAAAGTCATGGGAGAAAAAATTTACCTTGGCAAAAAACTTCTGACCCTTATCATATATGGTTATCTGAAGTCATGTTACAACAAACTCAAGTTGCAACCGTCATTCCATACTTTAAAAAGTTTTTAAAACAGTTCCCCGACATAAGATCGCTGGCTCATGCAAGAC
>Ga0181595_10004008_pt1 | contig 13783 bp, 14 predicted proteins | sample 041ome_7_FD_145604 | JGI IMG/M metagenome (GOLD analysis project Ga0181595, IMG submission 145604) | Coastal salt marsh microbial communities from the Groves Creek Marsh, Skidaway Island, Georgia - 041401AS metaG (spades assembly) | ecosystem: Environmental > Aquatic > Marine > Intertidal zone...
TCAGCTAACACTTCCCCTTGCCGGGTGTGTAGAGGACTTTCACCTCCAAGTCACCTGCTAACCACCACAGTCAGCAGATAGCGCCGGTCAAGGCGCTGCGCGCCATGCCCGGCGCACCATAAAAAAAAGCCTACAGAGTTCATTCTGTAGGCCTTTATATACCAACTACTGGATCGGTCAACCGATCTGAAAAGCTATTAACTGATCGGCATTACTGCTTCAGCGGCTTTATTTTTGCTCGGTTAGGGCCTTTCTAACAAATTTCTGTTGCTGACCACTACCAAGACTGCTAATTTTCTACCCGAACCTATAAACTCCGGGAAAGAGTCAAGATGTCTGGTTTTATCAATTCACTTGTCGCGGGCACCCTATTGTTAAGCTGTGCCTCCGCAACTGCTGACACGGCATCAGCCAACGACATGATCCAATTACAACATGCCGCTCATGTCTGTAATGACGAACAGGAAGCCAAAAGATTAGCCGCCAATGATCACCTGCGGGAAATGGCAAAAGCACTGGTCGAATTTAAAGCCACCAAATACTGTTTTATCATGCAACCTTCGGTGCTGGTTAAACTACTTGAAAACCATGGTGGTTATGTCAAATTCAGTCATAACAACAGAGTGCTTTTTACCTTTGCTGAACATTTGGTCAGTAGTACACCATAAAGTTTGCCTGCTATTAGCCGATAGCCTGCTATCACTGACAGCAATCTGATCCCTATGAAACTTGCGGCTTGTTTGACTTTAGCTGGAATCTTATCCTACCCGGTTACCAACCAGGCTGCGGTCTGGCAGGATCTGCAACGTCAATACCCGCAACAGTCTCTGCAGCAATTACAGTCGGCGACATTATCTATACAGGTATTGCAACTGCCAGCCCAAACCGCGGTATTCCGCGGAACCTTGCTGTTGTTGCCTGCCGCAGGGCGCCATCCATATAGCCCTGATCTCTTTCACACCCTACAGCAATTAAGTGCCGAAGGCTGGCAACTGGTATTTATGCCTGCCCCCGACACCACACCCCCAGATGTCGCGCGACAAGCATTACTAAACACTGAACTCCGGGCACGCTGGCAACTTGTACAACCTTTGCTACAAAGGCCAGTAGTCGTTATTGCTCAGGGCGAGGTCGCCGGCACCCTAAATCTGGCGCTGGCAGAAGATAAAGATACTCAATTTCAGCTGGATGCGCTGGTCAGTCTAGGCGCCTATCTGTCAGATCCGAAACTTGATAACCAGTTACAACAGCACATTGCGCAGCAAAACCTACCCGTGCTGGATCTACTCACCCAGGCTGATCATCCCGGAGCGATACGTGGTGCTGAGCAACGGCAGCAGCTGGCTCGTACTCTGCAAACGCCATTCTACCGGCAGCGCGCGCTAAACGATTTTAGTTATCACAGTAGCCAGCAACAATGGCTGCTGCGCGAAATCAGTGGCTGGCTTAAAACTAGTGGTTTTTAGCCCGATGTTGCTTAATCAGTTCGTAAGCGGCCTGAATATCCTGCGAACGTCGCTTAGCGACATCCAGCATCGCAGCAGGTACGCCTTGCGACATCAATTTGTCCGGGTGATGCTGCGCCATCAGCTTACGATAAGCCCGCTTTAATTGCAGATCTGTCACTGTGCTATCACAACCCAGCACCTGATACGCGGCAACCAGTCGTTGTTCTGTTGAGGTATGTTCTGTTGGTTGGCTGCCACTACGGGCCTGGTAAGCACGCAATAATTGCTCTAACGTTGCCCGTGGTATTTGCAGGATGTCCGCAATTTGCCACAGTAACTCTCGTTGTCCGGCCACCATTTTCCCGCCGGTACAGGCGATGCTGAGTTGAATTTCTAAAAATAGTTGTAACACATCTGGCCGACGGCGATAGCAGTAATAAAATTCATTAACCTGAGCCCGCAGTGGAAAATTAACCGCTTTTCCATCCCGAAACGCCGCTTGTGCCTCCCGTTGTTGCCGGGCAGATAAACCAAGTTGCTGCATAAACAGATTTGCCTGCTCAATATGTGCTTTAGTAACAATGCCGGTTGCTTTAGCCAGATGCCCCATCACCGCGAAAGTACTATACATAAACAAAGCTTGTTCGTCGTCGGAGCCCGACATGGCGGCTAACCCCCGCCAGTCGGCAAATTTACGCGCAAACCATTGGTCGGCCAGATGGCCTAACAGCACCCCAAGGATTAAACCAGGCAGCTTTAACAGGGCCAACCCGAACAAGGCGCCCAGAACTTTACCCCACACCTGAACTTCTCCGCATTTTTACTACCCAAGCTGCCACGTACAGTATGAGCTCGATTTCCTTAACTATTCGCACTATATCGGATTAGCAGGAATTCTAAAATTGATTTATCATAGCAAACCCGCGTTGCAGGGCGCTAAAACAAAGATATTAATGAGAAACGGCATGAAACAGGGTTTGAGTTTAACAGGGCTGATTTGGGCGATACTGCATACTGGTGCAGTTTACGCTGATCAGCCCGCAGTAACCGCTTGTTATCAACCCTTAAGCCTCCCCCTAGTCCTGCAAAATGCTGATAGTAATGACAATAGCGTGCGGATTTATTCTGATCAGGTAAGATTGCAAGACAATCAGCAAGGCGATTTCTCCGGCTCAGTACAAATTCTACAGCGTGATACCTTGCTACAGGCGCCAAGGGCCCGCTATCGTGCCACCGAACAGCAATTACTGGCGGATGGTGGCATCGAATACTATAACCAGGACCTCTACGTCAGTGGTGGGATGTTCTCCGCAGATCTGGCAAATAACAGCGCCAGGCTAACTGATGCTAACTATCAGTTTATCAGCCAGGCTGGTCGCGGAGCGGCCAACGCCTTGGTGGCATCGGCAGACGAATTAAGACTGGAGCAGGCGCTGTTTACCACTTGCCCGCAACAGGATAATAGCTGGGGCCTGCACGCGGAGGAAATCAGCATTGCCGCCGACTCAGGTTGGGGGGAAGCCAGGCATGCGGTGTTTAAAATTAAAGATATTCCGGTTTTTTACCTGCCTTATCTGACGTTTCCGGTTGATGATCAGCGTAAAAGTGGCGTCTTGTTACCTAAAGTTGGTAGTTCACAGCGGGTAGGTTTAGATTTTGAACTACCCTACTATTTTAATCTGGCAGAGAACTACGACCTGACGCTTACCCCACGCTATATGAGTAAAAGAGGCACCCAATTAAAATCTGAGTTTCGTTATTTAACCACCGAACACCAGGGTTTGTTGCAACTGGAATATCTGCACAATGATAATGATAAACCGCGTGACTTTGGCCAGCGTTACCTGGGGCATCTTAGTCATCGCTCAGATTTTACCAGCCGCTGGCGCGGCTATATTGACTTTACTGATGTCAGCGACGACGCCTACCTGACGGAGCTGGGGTCGGATTACAATAGTCAAAGCGACTCTCAACTTTACCGGGAAGCCAGCCTGAGCTATTTTGGCGATAGTGTGCATTCTCATCTGAAAGTACAGGGGTTTGAAATCCTGGGAAACTACAACCAGGCTTATCAGGCCTTACCGCAGTTAAGCCTTGCAGCAGCTAAACCTGAACAACTGACCGAACATTTACAGTGGCTGTGGCAGGGGCAATACGCGCACTTTCGCAATGATCAGGCGTTTTATAGCAGCGCGGATCGCTTGCATCTGGAGCCGACTCTCAGGTTGCCACTCATTACCCCGGCTTTCGAACTGACCGCTGAAACCAGCTTGTTGTACACCTACTATCAACAAAAAAGTACGCAACAGCTAACGGCTGAACAATCGGAAATCAGCCGCGCGCTGCCTAAAGTTCGTTTACACGCCCGGTTAAATTTTGAACGCGAGTATGACTGGTTCGGTGAACAAGCACTGCAAACTTTTGAACCGCAAGTTCAGTATCTCTATATCCCATTTCGCGATCAAAGCCAGATTGGTCTTTATGACACGACTCGGCTGCAGGATGATTATTATGGTTTATTCCGGCAAAACCGCTTTTCCGGTTTAGATCGGATTAATGAAGCCAATCAGCTCACCGTCGGCTGGACCACCCGTTTTTATGATAATACCGATAACGAGCTATTCCGTTTTAGTCTCGGTCAAATCTTTTTTTTGAAAGAGCCTGAAATAACTGATGACCTTCTGACGCAGGATCTGGTGTCTACCGAGTCGATGCTGGCTTCTGAAATGATCTGGCATTGGTACCGCCGCTGGTATGTCAGCAGTGCCGTACAATATGATATTGATAGTAAAAAACTGATTAAGAGTAATGCCAGTCTCGACTATCGAGGTAGCGAGAATACGTTATTTCAATTGAACCATCGCTATAGCCGGGCAGTCTCAGGTGCTGAGATCCAGCAACTTGGCTTATTCGGTGCAGTACCCATCAAACAAAACTGGCAACTGATTGCCAGTTACTATCGTGATGTCACAAATCATCGTATGATAGATGCCAATCTTGGACTGCAGTATGAGTCCTGTTGCTGGGCCGTACGCTTAGTTGCACGTCGGCAAGTGCGGGTTGATTTAGAAAGTAGCATCACCGATCTGAGTCAGCTTGCCCGCTTAGATAGTGGTTTTAGCCTACAGTTTGTGTTTAAAGGTTTTGGCGATAAAGCCGGTTTTGGTGTTTCCGATATGCTGTCGAATGGTATTTTTAGTTACCGCCGGCCGTATTTACTAACAAATTAATGTGGAATTTTATGAAGTTACAACAACTTATCTGTGCACTAATGCTTGGCGCTGCCAGCTTAACTCTGGGTGCCGCAGAACGCGAAATTGACCGGGTTGCTGCTATCGTCGACAACGGGGTAGTGTTAAAAAGTGATATAGATGAAATTGTTGAACGCGTGAAGCGCAATGCCCAAGCGCAGGGACAAACTCTGCCATCAGATCAGGCCCTACGTACTCAGGCCACAGAACGCTTGATCATGACCAGCCTACAGTTACAAATGGCGCAGCGGATGGGTTTACAAATATCGGATGCGCAGCTGGATGATACGATTCGTAATATTGCCCAGGAAGAGAAGCTGACTCTCGAACAATTTAGACAACGGGTAGCGGCGGAAGAAGGTAACTTTGAGCGGTTTCGCGAAAAAGTACGGGAAGAAATCATTACTAACGAAGTGATGCGCGCTAATGTGCAACGCCGGATCTATATCAGCCCGCAGGAAGTCGACAACTTACTGAAGCTGATGGAAGATCAAGGCGCGATCAATGAACAATATAAACTTGGTCATATTCTGATTGCGATCCCCAGCCAAGCGACAACTGAGCAAATTAACGAAGCGCGTGATCGTGCTGATCAGGTGGTCAGATTAATACGTGAAGGCAGTGACTTCCGTCGTATCGCTATCGCCTCTTCCAGCGCCTCTAATGCGTTAGAGGGCGGTGAGTTAGACTGGATGGGCATTAATGAAATGCCAACCTTATTCTCTGAGGCAATCCGCGGCCGTAAGCGTGGCGACCTGGTCGGCCCGCTGCGTTCTGGTGCCGGCTTTCACGTACTGACAATTTTCGATATCCGTGGTGAAAATGTCACTGAACTGCAGGAAGTTAAAGCCCGGCACATTCTGATTAAACCCTCGATTATTGTCAGTGAAGAGCGTGCTCGTAGTCTGTTGAATGACATCGTGCAAAAGGTTCGTGCCGGTGAAGCCGACTTTGCTGAGTTAGCCAAGCAATACTCTGAAGATCCTGGCTCGAAACTGAATGGCGGTGAACTGGGCTGGAGTGAGCCAGATATCTATGTGCCCGCCTTCCGTGACACGCTGAAGCGTCTGGAGTTAGACGAGATCAGTGAACCATTCCGTACTGAACACGGCTGGCATATCGCACAGTTACTGGACCGCCGCTCAGTGGATGCGACCGCAGATCGCAAAAGAGATCAGGTTTATCGCATGATCTTTAATCGCCGTTTCAGCGAAGAGTCTGCAAGTTTCTTACGTGAATTGCGTGATGAAGCCTATGTCGAAGTGTTGGCGGAAAATTGATGACGTTACGGCTCGCTATTACACCCGGTGAGCCAGCAGGCATTGGCCCGGATCTGGTGCTGGCCCTGAGCCAACAGGACTGGCCCGTTGAGCTGGTAGTATGCGCTAACCAACAATTGCTGGCGCAGCGTGCGCAGCAACTGGGTATTAATGTCACCTTGTTGCCATTTGACGCCGAGGCAGACGCCAAGCCCCAGATGGCGGGCACTCTAACAGTGCGTGACTTTCCGTTAGCTGCGCCCGTTATGCCGGGTCAGCTCAATGCAGCCAATGGCCATTATGTTGTCGATACCCTAACTGCAGCCGGCGAGATGGTAATTTCTGCCCAGGCAGCAGCTATCGTAACAGGGCCAGTACATAAAGGTATTATTAATCAAGCCGGTATCGCTTTCAGTGGCCATACCGAGTTTTTTGCTCAGCAATCTAACACGCCTTATGTTGTAATGATGCTTGCCACAGAGGGATTGCGAGTTGCGCTGGCGACCACCCATATCCCGCTCGCTTATGTGGCTAAAGCCATTACCCGTGAAAGACTATTAAAAGTGTTAAGTATTTTGCACCAGGACCTACAGCAAAAATTTGGCATTGCCAAGCCTAAAATCTATGTCTGTGGTTTAAATCCGCATGCTGGTGAGGGTGGCCATCTGGGCCGCGAGGAGATCGACATTATTATTCCCGCCCTCGATGAACTCAGAGCAAGCGGGATGCAGCTGGTGGGGCCGCTGCCGGCAGACACCCTATTCCAACCAAAATATTTGAATGAAGCTGACGCCGTGCTGGCGATGTACCACGACCAGGGGCTGCCGGTATTAAAATATAAAGGCTTTGGCCGCTCCGTTAATATCAGCCTCGGTTTACCGCTGATCCGTACTTCAGTTGATCACGGCACTGCTTTGGATTTAGCCGCGACAGGCAAAGCAGATCCCGGCAGCCTGTTTCACGCCGTCCGGGAAGCCATTCAACTGGCACAACGAACCCAAGAGACTCATGAACGATAATATTCACCAAGGCCATCGCGCCCGCAAACGTTTCGGGCAAAATTTTTTGCATGACCCTCAAGTAATAGGCCGTATTGTTAAAGCTATTGCGCCCAAAGCAGATGATGTATTGGTCGAAATCGGCCCGGGTTTAGGTGCGCTGACCGAACCTGTTGCAGAACAAGCCGGACATCTGACGGTAGTTGAGCTGGATCGGGATCTGGCTGAGCGCTTACGTCAGCACCCAACGCTTGCCAGCAAACTTACCATCCATCAAGCCGATGCCATGAAATTCGATTTCCGCCAGTTAGTTAAACCGGGGCAAAAACTGAAGGTATTCGGCAACCTGCCTTATAATATTTCAACACCGCTTCTATTCCATCTCTTTGAATATGCAGATGAAATCGACACCATGCATTTTATGTTGCAAAAAGAAGTGGTTGAGCGGATGACAGCGAGTCATGGCAGTAAAGATTATGGCCGTTTAAGCGTGATGACGCAGTTTTACTGTAAAGCGCTGCCAGTGGTTCAGGTAGGCCCAGGCGCCTTTAAACCGGCCCCCAAAGTTGACTCTGCAGTCGTGCGGTTACTGCCTTACAATAAAGCTGAGCGCGCGGCCGTGGATCCGGCAATTCTGAATCGGGTTTGCTTAGAGGCTTTTAATCAAAGGCGTAAGACTCTGCGTAATTGTTTTAGTAATTTTGCCACAGCAGAACAGCTGCAAGCGCTGGGTATTGATCCCACGTTGCGGCCAGAACAGTTAGCTGTTGCAGACTTTATTCGCGTGGCGCAATGGTTGGCGACTCAGGAAGCAGGTTATGCAAGTTGAATCTCCGGTTGCAGTAACGGTCGACAGTTTTTATCTGGGGGCACAATCTAATCCAGCCGAACATCGTTATGTGTTTGCCTACTGTGTCACCATCACTAATAATGGACCACAAGCGGTACAGTTATTAAGACGTTACTGGCAAATCACCGACGGTAACGGTAAACAATCCGAAGTGCGGGGTGACGGCGTGATTGGTGTGCAACCCGAACTGCAACCTGGTGAGACTTATAGTTACACCAGCGGCGCCGTACTGGAAACTCCGGTAGGCACCATGCAGGGGCATTATGAAATGCAGGCCGCTGATCAGCAGGCTTTTAACGCACCTATTCCACTGTTTCGCCTGGCGATGCCAAATATTCTAAACTGATGGCAACTTATATCATCGGCGATTTGCAGGGTTGCTTTGAACCTCTGCAACGGCTGCTAAATACCATCAACTTTAATAGCGCTAGCGACCAGCTGTGGTTTTGCGGTGATCTGATTGCTCGCGGGCCCGACTCGCTAGCCTGTATAGAGTTTGTAAGGGGGTTGGGAGACGGCGCGAAAACTGTGCTTGGTAATCATGACCTGAACTTTATTGCCCATTATTACGGCTTTGGCAAAATTAAAGCTAGCGACCAATTACAGCAACTGCTGCAAGCACCGCAGCTGCCGGAGCTGATCGATTGGCTTCGGCAACAACCTTTAATTCAGCAAAGTTCTGACGGCAGTTATATGATGGTCCATGCCGGTTTGGCACCTGATTGGGATCTGACCACGGCACTTGCTGCAACCACTGAAGTCAGTTTGCTATTGCAACAGGACCCAAAACACTTACTCGCCACCATGTATGGAAACACTCCAACGCGTTGGGCAGATGCCATCACGGCTGAGCAACGTTGGCGCTATACCATTAATGCTTGTACCAGAATGCGCTTCTGTCAAACAGATGGGGCTCTCGAGTTAACCAGCAAAACTGCGCCAGAACAAACCCCGGGATTGCGTCCCTGGTACGAGTTCTGGCGCGATAAAGCCCACCCTGAACTCTTTTTCGGACATTGGGCGGCATTAAACGGTTATAGTCCGGTTCCAGGCATTCATGCGCTGGATACGGGCTGCGTCTGGGGAAATATGTTGACTGCCTATTGCGTTGAGAACAGACAACGTTATAGTGTCTGGGCAGAACAAAAATAATAAGTCGTTACCGGCTGGCGATGGCTACTTAGTGGCAACAGCCGCAGTACCGGCCTGAACTTTCGATTGGAGTTGTTATGAAGTTGACCGTAAAACTTAGGGTAGTTGGCGGTTTTAGCATTATCACCTTATTGCTGCTGTTTATTGGTTTAACCGCTTATACTCAGCTTAGCAGTATCAGTGAATCCACTGCTGAGGTGAACACCATCTCAATCCCTGCTCTGGAAAATAGCGCGCTGATGAAAAGCGAGTTTGTACTGATGAGTAAGATCAGTCTGCAAGCTTTTAACGCGCAAGAACAAAGTCAGATCACTGCGCTACGGCAACAGTTTAATACCGAGCAACAGGCTTACCAAACGGCTGCTAGCCAACTTAATACTGCAGTACAACAACAACAAACTCTGGCTGGTGCGGCGCAGCAAGTTAATCTTGCCTATGATGCCTTTATTCCACTCTCAAACCAGCTATTTGAGCAATTAGAGCAAAATCTTCGCTCACAAAACGAGATTGACGATAAGCTGAGTGAACTGGAAATGACTGCCGATGATATGGCTGCGCTGTTACTGGATTTCACCGATATCAGCAACGTTCGTAACCGCTTTCCACAAGCCTATCAGGCGGCAACCCAAATGGAAACCGGCATCAACAGTCTGCTCAGTGTAGTAGTCGATTTAAACCGCACGACTAATGACAGTACCGCTACCACCATCAGTAACGATATTGCATTCCGGTTACAGGATCTCGCGACCCAGTTGGCAGTCATGCTGCGCGAAGCCTCACAAGTGCCAATGCCGGCTGATTTAGAAGAAAAGCTCACTATAGTTAACAGTCTGCTGGATACTAACCAGGGTATTCCCGGCACCAAAGCCAAACTTCTCGCAGGTAAAGAACGTGCGAATCAACTATTACTGCAGGCTGATGAACAAACAGCTTTGGCTCTAACGCGGTTGGACGCCCTGCTGAATCAAAGTACTCAGGTTGCCACCACGATTCAGGACGAGAGTCAGAAAAGTGTTAGCAATGCCGTCACGGCTATTTTTGTCGTAATGTTGATCTCAACCCTGGTAGCCGTTTTTATCGCCTACCGCACGGTCACTGCCATTGTGAAGCCGCTGGGGAAAATCAACGCCATGCTTGGTATCATCGCTTCGGGTGACTTAACCCAACAACTCAACGATCGGAGCCAGGACGAGTTTGGTGAACTTTCACGTAATATCAACAAGGTTAACCAGAGTCTGCAGCAACTAATTCAGGGTATTATCTCGCGTTCAACCCAGCTGGCCGCGGCCTCAGAAGAAACCTCAGCCATCACCCTGCAAACCACTCAGGCTATCCGCGAACAGAAGTCTCAGGTTACCCAGGCTGCAACCGCCACCACTGAAATGAGCAGTACCTCGCAAGGTGTGCTGCAAAGCTCGAATGATGCGCTTAACGAGATTAAAAATGCCGACAAAGAAGCCGAGCGGGTAAAAGGCATTTCGCTGGAAAACAAAGCCATCATTATCCAGTTGTCACGCGAAGTAGAGCAAGCATCGCAGGTGATCAACAAGCTGCATAAAGACAGCGCCTCCATTGGCAGCATCCTCGATGTGATCCGCGGCATTGCGGAGCAAACCAATCTGCTGGCATTAAATGCTGCTATTGAGGCCGCCCGGGCTGGTGAGCAGGGCCGCGGCTTTGCTGTTGTTGCCGATGAAGTACGCTCACTGGCCAGCAAGACACAGGCTTCGACCCAGGAAATTCAGGCGATGATCCAGGCGCTGCAAAGCGGTGCTCATGCCGCGGTAGAAGCGATGAACAAAGGTAAAAAACAAGCCGAGGATTGTGTTGCCAAGACGGAAGTCGCCACCTCAGCACTGGATTCAATTACCCATGCGGTACATCTGGCTCACGACATGAGCGAGCAGATTTCCAGTGCCGCCAAAGAGCAGCATCAGGTATCAGCTGAAATTAGCGGTTTGCTGGAGTCTATTGTGGCCATTGCCGAACAAACTGCCTCAGGTGCCGAACAAACCTCAGCCTCCAGCCATGAAGTGGCGAAGCTAGCGGAAGAGCTACGCCGTTCAGTCGATCAGTTTAAAGTGTAACCTGACTCAGACGTCAAAAAGGCCAGCGTGATGCTGGCCTTTTTTAATTTGCTGTTTTGCTATTTGACGGCTTGCTTATTGCCTTAAACGTAGCTCAGTCACTACGCTGCAATGCCTACTGCCGTTCCAGGGTAATAAAACGATAACCCAGCGGATTCTCTGCGCTCTGTGGATGTTCCTCGCGCGCGATCTCCTGCCAGTTGCCCGCAGCATGGTAATCCGGGAAAAAAGCATCTCCGGCGGTTTCAAGCGCGATTTCAGTCAGGTATAAACGCTGGGCCAGCGGTAGACACTGCCGGTAAATCTCGGCACCGCCAATAATCATCACTTCCGGCTGCTCTGCCAATAAGGCTAACGCCTGCTCAATACTACTGACCCACTCGACCGGGCTATCGGCAGGTGGCGATTGCCGGCTGATAACGATATTACGCCGCCCCGGTAAAGGCCGGCCAATCGACTCAAAGGTTTTGCGCCCCATCACTACCGGCTTACCAAGCGTGACTTTTTTAAAGTGTTGTAAATCAGCGGGTAAATGCCAGGGCATTTGGTTATTTAAACCAATCACCCGCTGCTGCGCCATTGCGGCTATCATCGAAATCCGCATCGTCTGGCCTAGCGCTGGTAAATCACTTCAACGTCGTAATCGTCGTCATCGAAATCATCATCCTCATCCAGATCATCTTCCAGCGAGTTGACTTCCTCATGGTAGTCATCCCACTTAAAGGTTACCGGATCAGCCGCTTGCTCGCTGACTTTTTCTTCCGGTAGCTGCTCGATATAGTTCAGGATCTCGCGTGATAGCTGCTGGGTATTTTCGCGTGAAGCAGCAGAGATCTTAAATACCGGTCCCTGCCAGTCCAGTGCTGTCGTCACCTGCTGCACAATCTCTTCCAGCTCATCTTCAAGTACCAGATCCAGCTTGTTAAATACCAGCCAGCGCGGCTTGGCAGCAAGCTTGGCACTGTACTTATGCAGCTCCTGAATAATGGTTTGCGCATTTTCTGCCGGATCGGAACCGTCAGCAGGCAACACATCAATCACATGTAATAACAGACGGCAGCGTTCCAGGTGTTTCAAAAACTGAATACCCAGACCCGCACCCTCAGCGGCGCCTTCAATCAGACCCGGGATATCGGCAATCACAAAGGAGCGGTGCGACTCAACGCGGACCACACCCAAATTCGGTACCAGGGTGGTAAAAGGATAATCAGCCACTTTCGGCTTGGCAGCAGATACCGCGCGGATAAGGGTCGATTTACCGGCATTGGGCAAACCTAACAGACCGACATCGGCCAGCAGTAACAGCTCAAGACGTAAATTGCGGATCTCGCCCGGCGTACCATTAGTTTTCTTGCGGGGTGTACGGTTGGTACTGCTGGCAAAACGGGCGTTACCTAAGCCATGCCAGCCGCCTTTTGCTACCATCAGCTTTTGGCCATGATTAGTCAGATCGCCAATCACTTCGTCGGTATCAACATCCACAGCCCGGGTTCCCACCGGTACTTTTAATACCAGATCAGCACCACGCTTACCGGTACAGTTGACGCTGCCACCGTTTTCTCCGCGTTCAGCGCTGTGATATTTTTCAAACTGATAATCGACCAGCGTATTCAGGTTCTCATCCGCTTGCAGATAGACGTCGCCGCCATCCCCGCCGTCACCGCCGTTCGGCCCGCCTTTGGAGATAAACTTTTCCCGTAAAAAACTGATAATGCCGTTGCCGCCGTCGCCGGCCTCGACGCGAATTATCGCTTCATCTACAAACTTCATCGATGCTGTCCTGCTTAACTGTGCTTAGGAACCTGACTTATGCAGCCAAGTATAACCTATGTCGGGGGGTGCGGAAAATTTATAAAAAAACCCCGCACCAGGCGGGGTTCTTTCGAAGATCTGCAGCTTATTCGCTGACGATGCTAACGAACTTACGGTTGTGTTCGCCTTTCACTTCGAATTTCACTTTACCGTCGGTTAAGGCGAATAAAGTGTGGTCTTTACCGATACCAACGTTGCTGCCGGCATGGAACTTAGTACCACGCTGACGCACAATGATGTTACCTGCTAATACAGACTCACCACCGAAACGCTTAACACCTAAGCGTTTAGCTTCTGAATCGCGACCGTTACGAGTGCTACCTACACCTTTCTTACTTGCCATGTGTCGATACTCCTGTTACGCGCTGATGCTGGTGATTTTCACTTCAGTGAACCACTGACGGTGGCCCATCTGCTTGCGTGAATGCTTACGACGACGGAACTTGACGATCTTGATTTTATCGCCACGGCCATGACTGACCACTTCCGCTACTACTTTACCACCTTCAACTAAAGGGGCACCGATGTTGATAACTTCGCCGTTAGCGATCATCAACGGGGTAAATTCGATTGTTGCGCCTGTTTCCAGGTCTAACTTCTCCAGACGAAGAGTCTGACCTTCCGTCACACGGTGCTGTTTGCCACCACTTTGGAAAACCGCGTACATAGTTAACTCCGTACAAAGCACGCCATCGCTTGTTAAAATAAAGGGGCGTGTTAATTCAATTCACAGGGCGCGAATTGTACGCAATTTCCCCCACAGCCGCAAGCACAATTATGAAAAAGATCTGCTGGTGCACAGGGCGGGATCATACTTTTTAGGGAACTTTGTTGAAATTCATTGATCAGATCAAAAATTTTCCTTTTCTGGCACTGAACAATGAGTTTTATCGACTACCTTGACCAAATAGAAGATCACCGCACCG
>Ga0181595_10004024_pt1 | contig 13752 bp, 8 predicted proteins | sample 041ome_7_FD_145604 | JGI IMG/M metagenome (GOLD analysis project Ga0181595, IMG submission 145604) | Coastal salt marsh microbial communities from the Groves Creek Marsh, Skidaway Island, Georgia - 041401AS metaG (spades assembly) | ecosystem: Environmental > Aquatic > Marine > Intertidal zone >...
CGTGGGTTTTTTATGTGTGTTTTGTAGAACTGGTTTTTGTGTTGTTGTGTGTTGTTTGTCATTCTTTGTGAATTCAAAAATTTTGGAGGCAAGTTTCGTATCACTCAAAAACAATTTCTTCAAACATCATCATCATCATCATCATCATTGATCGTTAATTCCGCCGTTGCGCGCGTGAAAAGCACGCATCTCCCTCCCTCCCTCTCCCCCCTCTCTCTTTCTGAGTGTTTCTGTGTTTCTGTGTGCGAACGATAGGGTGGGGCGCATAACCAAAAAGGAGAAGAGGAGGCACTTTTCATCAACAAAAATGGCGAAGAAATCTTCGAAAAAGGAGATGATGAAGACGAAGGCGAAGAAGAAGAAGAACAGCGACAAGAACAAAGAGAGGACGATGAAGCAAAAGCCAACGAATGCGGTATTAAGAAAGCTCGTGAGTGAAGCCCGAGTAAAGGAAACTTCTCTTGATGGTAATGAAGAGACTGCCGGAGCAAATCAGAAGAAAATTCAAAATCATCACCAGGAACACAAGAAACAGAAGAAGAAGAAGAAGAAGAAGAAGAAGAAGAAGGCGGATGAAAATAATAATAATTCTAGCAGTGATGGTGATGATTACGCGTCTCTTTCGAACGACAACGACGACGACGACGACAATAACTACGACAACAATACCAGTATTGGACTAAGAGAAGAGAAACCGTTCGACACGAATCGGAAGAAAAAGATCAAGGATATGGTTGAATACACAGGCGGCGTGGAAAAGTCCACCAAAGAACAGCTGTTGAGGATCTTCAGTCTACACATAGATAGAGACGCGGACGATTTGTTTCGACGCATCGGTACAAAGATGAAAATAGAAGAGCTAGAGAAGATGGATCTTGAGCCATTGAAAACGATGTATAAGGTGGTCTACGATCATTTGGACAGTAAAGAAGAGGGGATTGCATACGCGAAGAAGCATTTGTTTGTGCCAACGTCCCCGAAAGAGAACAGAATGTCGGCGCCAATAGTGTACATCTCGCCCGACAAAAATGAGCACTCTGATTTGTTCCCCAAAAGATACGGAAGAAATCCGAACAAGAAGAAGCGGCAAATCGACGAAGGTGTTGCGTCGATGATAGACACGAAGAAAAAAACGAAGAACGAGAATACCGCCGAGACATTTAAAGCGACGAAAGCGGCATCAACAGTCTGCGCGCGCAACAAAAAGGAACACGTTTTGATAGAGAAGAACGACGCGCGAGTATCCAGAAAGAACAGCTCCAAATCCGATCTTGCTTTAGCTCTACCTTCTACGGATAGAAATAATAAGCAACAGAAACTCCCGGTAGGGGTGTGGAACAAGAAGAAGTTTTATAAAAAAGTGAAAGTTGAAGACGAAGTGTTCAAAGTCGGCGACGATGTTTACGTGTGTACTCCCGAAACGGTTGATTTGACCGAGGACGTCGACCACATCTGCGAGCTTTGCAAAAAAACGGGCGTCGAAGAAGGCGCCGATGGCAAAGAAGTCGAAACAGAAATGCTCGAGTGCGATTATTGCGTGAGATCATGGCATCTTCGGTGTTTGAAATTAGATCACGTGCCGGACGAAACATTTTGGAGTTGCCCAATGTGCGTCGCTGCGCCTTCCGGTATCGCCGCGCCGCAAAATTTCCACGAGAGACGTACGCCTTGCGGTGAATTTCTGGCGGGGAGACTTTGTTTGGCTAGAATCGAGAGCATCTGGGCAAACGTAGATGAACTCAACGACAGAGATCCAAAAGTTCGAGAAGAAGCGTTTAAGTTCATCGCTCGCTTATACGTGCTACCGGAACATACTCACACGGGAAGGCAACGTCATCACATTCGCCGAGAGGTGTTTCTTACGAACATCAAAGAAGAGGAAAATTGCGCCGCGATTCTCATGGGCGCAAAAGTCCTCGAGCCTGCCGCATTTCGCTCGTCCGGCGGTAATGACGACGTCTACATGTGCGAGTATTCGTACGACCAAAATTTTTCTCGCTTTCGACGGAGAACAGAATGGGAGGACTCTGATTTCTCGGAAGATGAATGTGACATCGAGGCTAAAAATATCCTGTGGAGCGAAACTGAAAGTTCAGACGATGACGACGACGATTACGATCACCGCAAAGAGAAGCGAAAAGCGGAAAAGAGAGCGCACGTGCGACAAACGAAAGCAGATATTGCCGCCTCAAAGAAAGCTGCGGCTTCTAAAAAAGGAGCTAACGCTTCGTCAGAATGGAAAGAAGCCATTGGCTTGGGTAAATCAGGCATTTTGGCCATAGACTCTGCTCAAAATAATGGGTCGCGCACTGCTATTGAGCGCGCGAGAAAAGCGTTACAGCTGAGTTCCATCCCGGCAAAGCTAGAGTGTCGGGAAAAGGAGCGCGAGAAGATCATGCAATTCACAAAAAACGCGATCGGTGCGTACGGTGGTGCGTCTTCATGTCTTGGCAACTCGCTTTACATTTCAGGCGTTCCCGGTACTGGGAAAACGGCAACAGTTCGCGAAGTCATACGAACGTTGCGCCAAGAAGCCGCGAATAAAAAAGTTCCAAAGTTTAATCACATCGAAATGAATGGTTTAAGGCTACAAACGCCGCAACACGCGTACAGTTTAATAGCAGAGGAACTCACGGGTAGAAGATTTTCACCGAGTCGCGCGGCAGAATGGCTCGAGAAACGGTTCAAGGAAGGCAAAGAGTCGGATGGAAGAGTGCTCGTTCTCGTCGTGGACGAGCTCGACGTTCTCGTCACGCAAACGCAATCTGTTTTGTATAACATTTTTGATTGGCCGACGTACAAAGCGAGTAATATTGCAGTCATTGGTATTGCGAATACCATGGATTTACCGGAGCGTTTGTTACCGAAAATTGCTTCTCGCCTGGGCTCGGGTCGGGTGACGTTTAATCCATACAACACATCCGAACTGATAAAAATTATTGAAGCGCGCTTACGCTCGACCGGTGATTACATCAGTGACGGTAAATACGACGCGATCACGCAAAACGCGGTGCAGCTGGCGAGTATGAAAGTCGCGCAAATTTCAGGCGATGCCCGACGAGCTCTAGAGTTGTGCCGGAGAGGCATTGAAATCGCCGAGGCGAGGATCGCGCGCGAACGCGATTCTGGAGAACTGAATTGTGTCTCTCGATGTGGTCCGAACGATATATCTAAGGCGCAGAATGAAATGTTTTCGGCGACTTACATGAAGATGTTGAAAGGACTTTCAAAACACGAGCGCATTTTCCTCGCCGCTTTACTTCTGCGCACGAGACAACTCGGCTATAAAGAAGTGTACGTCTCCGACGTTCTCGAAGTTCACGAGAAGCTGTGCATGAACCATTCCGTGCAAACGCTTCCGACGGGTTTCGAAACAACGATAGTGTGTCGTTTACATTCCATGCGCTTGGTATTGGCCGACCCTGGATACATGCGTCGGTTACAAAAAGTAAGCTTGAACATTCCGCAGGAGCAAGCGATGTACTCTCTCAAAGACGATATGCTGTGTGCGGACATGCGGTGGATTAAAAATGCGCTGTAATATACTATTAGAATTCCAAACTAAATGCTTTACTACTATTTATGCTCCATTCACCCTCGCGAAGCTTGCTCGAGCTCCGCCAATCGCGCTTTCAAAAGTCGAATTTCGTATTCTTCTTGAGATATTGAAGCGACAGCTTTTTGTCTAGACTTTGCCGCCTGTTTCTCACTTCTTTTCGAGCGTAGTTGTTGTTGTTGTTGTTGTTGTCGTTTTTGTTTCCCAATCTCTTCCATCATCATTTGCTGCGAACTCTGCACAAAATCGTAAAATTCCGCATCGTTTATATCCGCTGGATTGACATTTACCTCTTTTCCATCGTGCTGGTGGTGGTTTTGATGACCTCTCGCTCGATGTCTCGATTTCGTCGACGGCGAAAAGAACACTACGACGTCCATCGAGAACGAAAATATAAAAGTGATGTATGTCCACAGAATTTGTATGAAATGCACGATAAAATTCGCTCCCGGTGGTCGCTTACCTCTCGGTCTTTTCATTTTCTTGTTTGGATCGTCGTTATCATCTTCTTTAGCGTCGTCGTCGTTTTCATTTTCTCCTTTTCTTCCTCGTCGTCGTCGCATACCTCCTTCTCCTTTCTTTTGTTTTTTTTCCTCCTCCTCATCAACAAACTTCTTCTTTTCCCTTGTCCCTTTTTCTTTTTCTTCTGTACTGTCATCCTGGTCTAATAAACTCGTCGTTGTTGTTGCTGTTGTTTCTTTTGTTGTTGTTGTCGTCCTTTTCGCGGCTGTGGTAGCTTGCTCGGGTGCATCCGCGTGAGCGCGCGCTGGTGATGATGATGATGTTGTTACCTTTTTTACTTGACCCACTTCGTCCTCCTCGCTTTCGCTTTTGATTTCTTCTTCTTCAGCCGCCGGCGACGCGTACTTCTCCTCCTCCGCCGCCTCTTCTTCTTTCGATGGAGAAGACATTTTGTGCGCGTCGTCGTCCTCGTCGTCGTTCTCGATCATCTCCTTCGACATCGTCGATTTGCGTCGTAGGTTGTCTCGTTTTCGTTTGTGTGTGTTTGTGTGGTGTGTTTTTTGTGTGTGTTCTGTTTTTTTTTGTTTTTCTTTTGTGGAAAGCAAAAAACAGAAAAAGAGAGCTCAAAAGAAAAGATTTTGATGTTTTGACGCATATCTCCAAAAACTTTCTGAGAAAGGCACACCAGAGGAGACCTGTTGTCCTTTCTCTTACCACTCTTCTTCTTCTTCAGGTCTTCAGCTCTTCTCTTCCGCGAGAACAAACGCGTCCTCGTTTCCCTCTCTCTTCTCTTCTCTTCTCTTCTCTTCTCTTCTCTTCTCTTCGCGAGGCTCCCTGACGCGGAGAAAAAACGTTCAAAAATCACGGGAAAGGAAATGATGAAGAACTTTATGAAACGCATATCGTCCACGGAGACTCTTAATAGTAACGCTAAAAACAACAGCGCTCATCCTCATAACAATGAACTGCTCGGGAAAACTATTCAAGTGGAAGGGAAAAAGTTTCGATTGGTGGAAGTGCTCTCCTCGTCGGGTGCATCTGCGGTGGTGTATAAAGCAAAATTTGTTGAAGCTTCTTCTTCAACGACTTCTTCTTCTTCTGCTCTGCACGGCGCCGCGGATAATAATAATAATAATGCAAACCAAAGAGAGGACTTTTATTGCGCGATGAAAGTGTTAGAATTACCGGATGATTCGACCTTTGTGAAAAAAGCGAAAACGGAAGTTTCCGTGCACAAATCTCTATCGAAGAACGCGCACGTGGTGACTTTATTCGGCGCGGAAATCCGAGTGGCGGACGAACGACGAGTCTCATCGAGAGAACGCGCGTATAGGATGTGCATGTGCATGGAGTTGTGCGATGGCGATCTGTCCATGAGATCGTTTAGTAATGATAGTGATAGTAAGGGTAGTGATAGCACCATTAGTAAAAAAGAGTTAGAGAAGATCTTGGAACCGTTTTTGGCGGTGTGTGACGTGTTAAAAACAATGCACGGGTCAAAGTTGTGTCATTGGGACATAAAACGCGAAAACGTTCTTTTTTCCAAGTCTGAGAATCTCTATAAAGTGTGCGATTTCGGGTCGTGCGAGTTTGCGCCTGCGAGCGAGTACACGTACAAAGACGCGAACGAACGACACAGAATCCAGGACGATATGAAATCGAAAACGACGCCAGCGTACAGAGCTCCCGAGATGTGGGATTGTTGGAAGTTTCAAAAACCGCCTTCTTTGGCGGCAGATCTGTGGGCGCTCGGTTGTTTTTTGCACGAGCTTGCGTACGACGAGTTGGCATTTGGCGATGCTTCAGAGGCTATGCTGCGTTCGCTGAGTGGTAGGGGTGCGGGAAGTCGAAACGCTTCGGCGCTATCCGCTACTCCAAACGGTAAAAAGTTCAGTAAAGAGCACGAGCGTGAGTTTCCTAGGCAAATTCCCGGAATAGACGCGTTAGTTCGCGACTTGTGTAAACTCGATCCGGACGATAGAATCAGCGCGTCAGAGGCACAAAACAGAGCCTTGCGGTTGCTATCAGACCTGAATGATTTTCCCAAGCAACGCGAAGAACAAAACTTGTCTGTAGTAACGACGACGACGACGAGAAGTGAAGAGAAGACACCGCCGGCGGAGTGGGTCGGTTTCGAGCCTTCTTCCACGGGCGGTTATGCGAATGAGGACCCGTTTTTATCGATGCCACCGCCGCCACCACGACTTCCAAAGGATACGAATACGCCCCCGAATACCACTGGAAGTAATGGTTCCTTAATCGACGACACTTCAACCAGTGCAGTGAACAGTATCGGCGCTGGGGAGGCAGATGCGGGAGAAACGAAAAAGATTCCAACAGATGACGACGGTTCGCACACGATTCGCGAGTTGAAATTGCTCGCGAAAGTTGAACGGCTCGAGCGACGTATTCAAGAGTACCAAACCCGCGAGCAAACGTTGAAAACAAAATTGCAATCGAGTCGAACGCAACTTGAACAAGAACGCGAGTGCCGACAAAATTTGGAGAAGAAACTCGGAATCTCCTCCTCGCTTTCAAAGAATTCGAGCGGCTCGAGTTTGAACGAAATGAATCATCTCCAAACGCCCGCGGCGACAACAAACGAACAGGGCGTGCAAACGAACCATCACACCAACAATAACATGCATCGAAGAGGAAGTCATTCGCGATCAGGCAGCGATTTGAGCATTTCGGGATTACAAGCCGTCACGGCGCAGCACGGGAGCCATCGCAGAAGCGGCAGCGGATTGTCCTCCAAATTATCCGCTCTCGAAGAAATGTCCATCGATAATCTTTCAAATCCGTATGGGAGCAAATCTATGAATACATCGCGCGGCGGTATCGTTGGTGGTGGTGGTGGTGGTGGCAAACCGACTTTGAACCATCGACGTGCGGTTTCTTTAGGCGGCGAGTTTGACTTACTGCAAGAGGCGAAGAATCAAGGTAAAGGAGGTTTGTTCTCGCACGTCTTTAGAATCCCGCCTTCAACGGTTAAAAACAAGTCCATAGGTATGGACAAACCGTACGGTTGATTGATATAAATTATTGTAATATACACACGCGGCTTATTGTATAGTGCTCATCGTTTTAATAAATTAAAGGTCATCTAAATCCTCATTTAACGCGTCTTTTGTTTCTTCGTCCTTCGTCTTTTCGTATTCCGTCCGAAAATCATCGAGGTAAACGTTAACGCCGAAATAATAAATAAACCTGGTAACGGTACCGCTCCGTCTCTCTTCCCGCTATTCGTCAAAGTCCCCAACGCGAGAAGTGCAATCGCATACACTCCGACTCTTCCGCACGTTCCGCTAAAAAACGCAAACGCCGCCGAGTAGGTCAACAAAACGCTCCCGATGTAAACGACGTGAATAGTTCGCGAGTCCTCACCGAACGTTTTCACCAGTCTCTTGTGCGTGCGCATGATTTCTTTCCTCGTCGTGAAGGACTCGAAATCCGGGAAATACGGCAAACAATTATTCCTTTCGCTCCCTCCTTCCATTGATGTCGACGTCACTTTCATGTTCTCTTTCGCGTTGCACTTCAAACTTTGTGAAAGCTGAGGGACAAGTTTCGATGGGTACAAAAGCGCTCTCGCTACAAACGGAGGTTTGAGTAAGGGTGCGCCGTCGTCATCCGTGCCGCTAAAGTATTTCGTTGCAAACGCCGCGGCGCCATCGATCGGGGCGAACGTATTTTTCGTCTTTGCGTTTAAGAACACCGGCACTCTGTCGTTTGTTTTGTGCACGGAGTAGTAGTAAGGAGTAAGTAGGGGAAACCGCGGGTTAACTTAGGGGATTTGTTGTTCTCAAAAATCAGTCGTCCGTCGCCAAAAGTCGATTACTAATGAGAGAGACAGAGAGAGAGAGAAGAAGACCAAGCAGAAAAAGAAGAATAAAAAGACTTACCGAGCGACGAGCACGGCGAGCACGAGCAACCACGTCGCCAGTTTTCCTCGGTTCATTTTTTATTCTTCTTTGTTGAAGATGAAAGATGAGAGAGAGAGAAGAAGAGAAGAATTTTCGTAGAAGAAGAGAAAAAGTGATGAAGGAAAAAGAAGAGAAGACACTTGTTAGGTGAACTCATCAAAACACACACACGGACACACTTTTGCCTCACTTTTGTCGTTGTTCGAACAGTGGTCGTCAGTTGCGAACACAGACGCAGCCGCTTTTGCGTTTTTGTGCGGACACACACAAAAATGGTTGGCTTTTCCTCTCCTTCTTCGACGTCGTGTTCTTCGTATTCCTATCGTAATCACGGACATCCTCATCCACCTCATCAACAAAGAAGAAGAAGAAGAAGAAGAAGTGGTGCCACGAAGACGACGACGCGCGGCGCTTTGCGAAGCTCGTCGTCATCCTCATCCTCATCAGACTCGAATAATACGAACAACAACAACAACAACAACAACAACAACAACAACAACAACGGGGACATGCCATCCTCCTCCTCATCGTCATCGAGAGCGAGCTCGTCCTCGTCCTCGTCATTCAGCGGCGTGAAAAGTAATACAAATAATAGTAATAGTAATTTGGTGTTGTTGCAAAGGATATCCACTAAAGTGGCTGCAATGAGCGCGGCGGTAGCTGTGGCTGTTGCGTCTGCATCCGGAGCGCCTTCTCCGTATTCTTTTTTGAACTCCTGGAATTCTGCGGCAACATCACCAACAATAACTAGTAATACACTTGCAAAAGGTCTGGTCGCGTACGCCGAGGAAGAGGAGGAGGAGCGGGATACCGCGAGCGATGTCGGGAAAAGTAACCCGAAAAAGACCTCTGTTGGTGATAATGATAACGAGCAGCTTTCACCGGACGCTCTAGTCGTCGATGAAGTTTGGCAACTCGTCAGCGATACGTTCCTTCCCGTGAGAAACGATATTTCCGTAGGTTTCGACCGAGAGGCGTGGAACGCCTTGCGCGAAGAGAGCGTTGTGAAAAATCCACCGAAATCGAGACAAGAGGCGTACGAATACGTAAGAGGAATGCTTTCGACGTTGAACGACCCGTTTACGAGGTTTGTTGCGCCGAAAGATTTTCAGGAGCTCTTGAAGTACGATATTTCTGGCGTCGGATTGAACATTGCGGAGATGCCTGACAATACGAGCGAAGTTGGCGTACTCGGATTGGTGGCTGAAAGTGCGGGCGCAAAAGCGGGAATAAAGCAAGGCGACGTTATTTTATCCGTCGATGGCGTCGATGTGAACGGCATGAGTGCATTTCAAGTCACGAGCATGATTCAAGGCGAAGGAAACACGACGGTGGATTTGAAAGTCCGACGAGGTGAGAAAGATGGAGAGGAAAAGTTGTTCGCGTTGAAGCGAGCGGCTGGGCCTAAGAACCCGGTGAAGTCACGATTAGAAGGAAAGTCCACCGGGTACATTCGTTTGACTGAGTTCAACGCGCTCGCAGAGAAGGACGTCGCAGAATCCATAGAAGAGTTGCGTGGTATAGGAGCAAAGGAGTTTATACTAGATTTAAGAGATAATCCTGGAGGATTAGTTCAAGCTGGCGTTGAGATTGCAAAGTTGTTTCTACCGCAAGACGCTACGATTGCGTATACGGAAGGGCGAGTCGTCGCCGGTGGCGTGAAAGAGGATACAGATGTCGACGCGACGGTAAATGCGCGTTTGGGCCTTCAGAACGCAGGAGGCGCCGACGCGGCACCGACTAAATTAAAGAGAGTAGGGGATATTTCGTCGTTCTCATCGAGCGACAAAGAAAATAGTGATGCAGTAAGTAACAAACAAAAAGTTACCGAACCGCTTGTAGTTCTAGTGAACTCGAGGTCGGCGTCGGCGAGTGAGATTTTGACCGGTTCGTTGAAAGATAACTGTCGCGCCACGGTGGTTGGTTCCAAAACGTACGGCAAAGGGTTGATACAATCCGTATACGAGCTGAGCGATGGTAGTGGTGTCGTGTTAACCGTCGGGCGATACGTGACGCCTAAGTTTGTGGACATCGACAGAACCGGCATAACGCCTGATTTTGCAATGTTCCCGGGCTTTGAAGTTTCCAAGAAAAGTTTGGATGCGTGCGAGTTGCCAAAACGTTGATTTATCATATTATTATTATGATACTAATAGTACTACGGTACCATGGTACACATTGATTACACCAACTACGCACAGAGTGGTTTACACTCAGATTTTTGCTACACTCTGCTTCTTCCTAAATGCCCCTACTTCTCGGTTGCGTAAACGCCATCGCTATCCCGTCGCTCACGCGTTGCAATGCCGGGACTCTCGACGTCAGAGGCGCGAACAGATTTTGATTCAAACTTTTCCAAGCCTCTTTGTGATAATACCCGGTGTTGTAATACGTGTATTTGATCCTGAAAACCGTGTTATCTTCGCACTGATACCTGCTTCGCAACCACATCACGTACATGAACGTTTTGCCTACGCTTCTCTTCCTCACGGAGTCGGTCACGATAACCGCCAATATGACTATTTCCATCAACGCGCTCAAGCTCAAGGCCACGTGCATCTTCTCTTGCAAGAATGAAAAGATTCTGCTCATGCCGACTTTCGTATACAAACTCTTCCCGTCTTCGCTGTGAAAAATCTTATGCACGATGGTAAACCACTGATACAAGGCTGGCACGCATATCGGAAACAAGGCGATTATTAGCGGTCTCGAATAAAAAGCAAATATCACGGAAAACATCGTCAACTGAAACCCATTCGAACTCGTGACCGCATTCAACTCTTTCCTCATTTGTTCCTGCGTCGTGACTCCTCCTGTCAGTTTCTTCAACGTGTATCCAATCCTATAGATAAACGCCAAGCACGCGCTGAAAAACGCTACTCGATACGTTCTTTGTATATGAAATCGCAGAAGAGGAAAAAAAGTCAGGGAGAGAAACGGGAGGAACCCGGCGATGGCGCACGTCGTGGAAAGAAGCGTCGCGGTCGTGCAGAGAAAGAAAACCGCGGTGCGGAAATCCATCATCTTCATCATCGTTCTTCTTCTTCTTCTTCTTCTTCTTCTTCTTCTCGGTTGTTCAGTCGTCAAAGTATTTATTGATGATTTTGAAGAATGAAGAGAAAACTTCATTTCCTGGGTGTCCAACACAGGCAAGCTGTCAATGTCAAAGTCGTTTTTTGGCAGCAAAAAAATTGAAAAAGATAAAATGCAAAGGAAGCAAAGAAGAAAAAGGAAAGCACGACACAACTTACTCTCCTTATACTTATTTATCCACGAATAAATAAATAAATAATGGGAGTCAAAGACAACGAAAAGTTAGCGAGACGCGTGCGTTCGGCGGCGTTTTTAGTCGCCGTCGGCATGGTGGTTGGCTCTTTAGCCGGGTTTTTATTCACGCCTCCGAATCACGACGACGGATTTGGCGCACCATCATCATCATCATCATCTTTTCATCGTCACGATCATTCATCGACTTGGCATCCGACGACGAGTTACGGGTCTTCTTCTTCTTCTGATAGTGACGACAATAACGACGACGACCACGACGACGATTCGAGTCGTCAGCAGCATCATCATCATCACTCGAATAGTGGCGGCGATCATCATAACGACGGAGAAGAAGAAAATGATGACCACCACGACGGTGACGACCACTTAGTCTCGAAACCGAAAACGACCGTGAACACGAACGTGCAATCCGGTAAGCAAACGTGGACGAACCCGCAGCACAGAGAGATGTATAAAACGATGTACGACGAGTATCACAAGTTACGCTCTGGCGCGAACGTGTGCCACTCGTGCAGGTTTTTAGATGGGATTAAAAAGAGGTACAAGTTTAAGACGTTGTTAGACGCCGGGTGCGGCACGGCGGTGATGGTGAGAAAATTGAGACAAAGTGGGGTAGACGCGAGAGGGATTGAAGCCGCGAGCTTGCCGTTGAAAGAGTACGCGTCGGATTTGTTGGCGAATGGGACGGTATTTTCCACGCCAATGCAAGAAATTCCGTTCAAGTCGGAATCGTTCGATATGATTACGTCTGTCGAGGTGTTCGAGCACATTCCAGAAGCAGATATCGATCGGTCCATTAACGAGCTGAGTCGAGTGGCTAAACCTGGAGCGAATGCTTTTATTACGGTTGGACAGTCCACGTCTAGGTTTGACACGGCTGATGGTAGGAAGAAGTCTGCCGTGGCGCAGATTTCGACAAAGTTCAAATTTCACGAAACGGTGAAGCCGAGACAGTGGTGGTTGGATACGTTTTGTGCGCATGGGTGGTTCGCGGATGACGATGCGTACATGCACATGGTGAAAACGAGTAACGAAGGTGGTTTGTCTCGACCACCACCGCGAGGATGGTTTTCGTTGACGAAAGGGAAACCGAACGGGAAGCCGTGCAAGTGCAAAGTGCCTCCGGGGAGACAAGCGAGTTGGTTCTGCGGTGTCGGGAGACCGAACGCGAAGAAGGATGTGGCCAAATTGTGGAGCGATTTGAAGAAGGAAGCCAGTGCTTAAGCGTGAGATACATAAAACATAATAGACGAGAGGGAGAGAGGAGTATGTAGGAACATTTTTAATGTCACGCGTTGTTATTTTCATTTCACAAATAAAGAAATTACCAGCATATGATGGTGCTTTACATTACTGCGTGTTATTTTTATTATAAAATGTGCTAAAAGATGTAGTTGGGGCAATCTTTAATGGTACATCGGCGCTCTCCCTGCCATGCCTGCCTGTGGCGGCACCATGACGACCCTTTGCGTCGCTTGCGGTCCGCCGCTTTGATGCCACCAAACGTTCCGCTGCGGATTCTCTAAAATTCTCAGCAACTGCAACTCCTCCTCCGAAAACCGCTTCAATAACTGCATGAATTTAAACACCAGACGTAAAATGTAAAGCTCCACCATAAACATGATAAAGGTTAACACTTTCGCCGCGGCGGATTTGTTGATTATAAACAGTGCCACTCGCCAACACGCCATCCCGAGGACGTACACTAAATACGCCACCACGTTGCCGTACTTGAAAAATCTCGCGCCTTGGTACCCCAACACCGGTCCAAACAATAAAAACACGAATACCCACGCCGTGAAGAAGAAAAACATACAAAATATAATATCCACGCACGCGAACAGTCTCAACGTCCTCGATAATTGTCTCGCCACGACAAACTGTAACAAGTCGTTCGAGTTATCCGACGACGGTGCGTTGATGCCAATTTGGGAAAACGCGTTCCGAATTTCATCTCTCGCTCTTTGTGCCTCTTGCTCATCGTTTTCGTAGTGTTCTACGGATGGACCGCCGGTGTATAACTGACTGCTAAAGAACGGCGATCCGACCGCGAAGTTGTTCGCTCGACTTTCCTGCTGCGAAGGCACCGGGCCAGCGATTGGTGTTCCAGCAGCCGGTGCTGGCGTATACGTTGTCGCCGTAATCGCCGGTCGAGAAATTTCTGCCGCGTTATTCGTATTCATATTCTGGGATGCCGTGGTCGCTCCCGCGGCGGCGTCGTTCCTTTGTTGCGAAGAAGTTTCTTGCTGCTCCGCGTGCGCTAAAAACGGATTCATTGGCGTGTTGTTGTTGGACATCTTTTTTTTCCCCTTAAAACGCTTCTCGCTTTTGTGTTTGTGTGTGTGCGTGTTGTTGCTTCTTTTAAAACTCTGCGCAAAATCTGTAAGTCTTATTTCTCTTTCTCCCTCTGTGATGTGATGTGATGTGTGTGTGTGTGTGTGTGTGTGTGTGTGTTGACGACAGAACGTTTCGCGGCGCCGAGCGTGTAAAAAGTGTGTGTTATTAAGATTTCTAAAAACG
>Ga0181595_10004033_pt1 | contig 13735 bp, 11 predicted proteins | sample 041ome_7_FD_145604 | JGI IMG/M metagenome (GOLD analysis project Ga0181595, IMG submission 145604) | Coastal salt marsh microbial communities from the Groves Creek Marsh, Skidaway Island, Georgia - 041401AS metaG (spades assembly) | ecosystem: Environmental > Aquatic > Marine > Intertidal zone...
TCCAACAGGTTTTTTTATCAATAGAACTGTCTTTGCCTGTTTTTTAGTTTTAGGATTTATTGCAAGTTTGGAATATCTAAATAATATAAATCTTAAAAGTAAAAAAAAAAGAGATTATTTTTTTATAAAAATATATGTAAGATTATTTTTATTATTTATTACCATTGGTATTATTACATCTTTATCTAGATTAGGTAATTTTTTGTTTTTAATGCTAATAATGATTTATTTAATTAAATTATATTTATTAAAAGATAATAAAAATAAATTTTTGTTTTATACACTTTTAGCTATAATTTTATTTGATATTTTTATATTTGGTTTTTTCTTTGGTGGTGAGCAATTATTTGATAGATTTTCTTTTTTAAAAGCAGAATTATTAATTTATACTAATGAAATTAGTCAAATAATAACTACTTCTAGAGGAGAAATAGCAAAATTTGGATTATCTCAATTAAATAATTTTTTAATTTTTGGTTATGGAGCAGGTAGTTTTGAAATATTGTTTAAAAATTTTTATGGACAATTGGATTTAAATTTTGCTAACCATGCACATTCAGATTTGATCGAATTTGTTGGAGAATTTGGTTTAATTGGTGGATCACTATTATCAATTATTGTATTTCAAATTTTTAAAAAAATTGAGATATTTGAAATAAAAAATTTATATTTACTTTTATTTGTTTTATTAATTTTAATTTTTGATTTTTCTTTGCATATTCCTTTAATTCAAATAATTTTAATTCTATTATTTTCCACTAAAAAAAATATTATTTAATTAGTTATTGATTAGTTGCGTCAGCAGAACCAGTTTTAACACCACTTTGAATTATTGGATTATAAGAAGTAAATAGATCTGTTTGCGGTAGCAATAAACTTATAACTCTGTTCCATTTAACTATGTCTGTTGGTGGAATGAAGACAATATCTTTTGGTTGAAGTAAAAATTTTCTACCTGCAATTAAATTTACGGGATTTTTAATATCTAATTGATAGACTTTAACTTTCAAAAAATTGTTAAAATCTTCTCTGATTACAAAAACTTTTTTTGCATTTGCTGTTAGCTGATTTAAACCTGCAGTTGAAATCAGTTCTGTTAGAGAATAATTTTTGTTAGGATAATATTCTCCAGGTTTTGTAACTTCTCCAAAAACGTGTATTGAGTCTGAGTTTCTATCAATAAAAATCACATCATCTTTTTTAAGAAAAAAGTTTTCTTTATCATCTAAACTTACAAATGCATTGTTAAGATTAATTTTATAGACCTGATTATCTCTTCTTAAGAAACCTTTTGTTCCTAAAAGTTTATCAGCAGCATTTGGATTAAAGTTTGCTTGAATAGCTGCCTCTATTAATTTTATAGGTTTTTGATCAAGGTTAATAGTGATTTGATTTCTGACTGCTCCAACAATGTGTACTTTGCTGCTATTAAATTCATCAATACTAATTTGAAGATCAGGATTTTTGTAAAAATCTCCCAAAATTTGTTTTAATATATTTTGCGCTTCATCAACAGTAAGTTCATCAATTTTGATTTTTCCAATAAAAGGTAAATCGATCATTCCATCAGGATCAATTTCGTAAGAGTTATCTATATCATCCGTATCAGTTAAATTTATTGAAATTATATCTGCAGGTCCTAAAATATATTCATATCTGTAATTATAGATATTACTAAATTTGCTAGTATTATAATTTAATTCTTCTAATTTATTTTCATTTAGAATATTAAAATCATTTTCTGTTAAAGAATTAATTTCAATAATTTCTATGTCCACATCATTTATGGTGTATTCACTATTTATTGAAACTTTACTTTTTCTTTTTGAAGGTCCTTCATTAATACCTGGTAGTATTGCACATGAATTTAGAAAAATAATTATAATAACAAAAGAAAAATTTTTATTAAAAAAATTCATATAACTATAAATATATAAATCATTTTAATAATCAATTTGATTAATTTGTTAAAAATGAAATATTTTAAACGCTTTTATACAAATAAATTTAATGAATTTTTTAAATGATAATATTATAAAATCATTATTTAAATGATAATATTATAAAATCATAATTTAAAAGTTATAAAATGTTAAACAAATTTACAGATCTAGTAAATTTTTTTGAGGTTGGTGATTTAAGATATTATTATTTAATAGCTAAAAAAAATATTAAGAATTTAATATTAGTCTCAGTTTTAATTGCACTTGCAGTTTATTTTGTTTCGCTCAATATTGAAAAAAAATATTTAAGTAAAGCTACACTCGTTATTGCTCCAGATGAAAATAAAATAGTTAATATAGAAGAAGTCTATTCTCTTGAGAGTATGCAAAATAGAGTGAATAATCAAATAGCAATATTAAAAAGTGAAGAAGTTATAGATTATATTGTAGAGGATCGAAAAAATGAACTTGAGTTCAAAAATTTATATTCATCTGTGGAAAAAAGTTTTTTTGTAAGAATTCTATCTAAAAATCCTGAAATTAATAAGGACTATATTAAAGAAATTTTAAGATCAAATTTCAATGTCAAAAATTTACCTAGAAGTGATGTGTTAGAACTTTCATTTGTATCTAATAACCCAAAAATCTCTCAATTAGCTTTAAAAAATATTATCGATTCATATCAAAGATATGAAATTGATAGCAAAATTCAAATTACAAATTATGCAAACACTAAAATAACCGAAAGGTTAAAAGATTTAACAATCCAAATGGATGAAGCTGATTCAAAATTGGCGCAATATAAAAGAGAAAATGATTTAGTTGATACAGGTAACGTTAAAGAATTAAAGATTAAAGAAATCCAATCAATATCAACAAGAATACTTGATGCCAAAAAAAAATATCAAGAGCAACAAAATGATCTACTTGCAATTAAAGTGGCCGAGGGTGATGTTGACGCACTGTTAGCTATTGAAGATTTAAATAACAGAGAAGAAATATCAAATATTAAAAACAACCTTTCTGCTAATGAAAGTAACATTCAGTCATTGTTGTTAATTTATACTGAAAAGCATCCAAAAGTGACTCAGGCCTACGAACAAAATTCTAGTTTAGAAAAACAACTTAAGAAAATTTTAGACGAAACAATTCAAAAAAAAGCATTTGAACTTAGCAATCTAAAAACTTTTATTAATTTATCAAATGATGAACTTGATAAAGCTAAAGATGAACTAAGATTTATTGAAGAAAAAGAAGCAGGAATGATGAAATATGTAAGAGAGGTAGAAAGTAGTAGAAAATTATATGAAACATTTTTGCAACGAGTTAAAGAAACTAATGAAGCTCAAAATTTACAAGTTTCAAAAATAAAAATTATTGAAACACCCACTTTGGCTGAAAAACCTTTTTCACCCAATCCAGAGAAAAATTTATTTTTAGCTATCTTTATCTCTTTTTTTGGATTTTATGGATTAATATTTTATAGAGAAATGAATACTTCAGTCATTAAAAGTCCTGAGACCATCGATTCTTTAAATATCCCTCAAGTTGGAATATTACCAAGAGTAGAGAAATTGAAAAGAGGATATCATATTTTACAAATGTTTGTTGAGGATAGTGCTTCTAGTTTTTCTGAAGCAATTCGATCTTCAAGAGCAATTATTGAGTCTAGATTTAAAAAAAATAAAAGCTATATGATTACTTCCTCAAACCCCTCAGAAGGTAAAACCACATATGCTTTTAATTTAGCTTTGTCTCTTGAGAAATCAAATAAAGTTTTATTTATAGAAGCAGATATTAGGAGACCGTCAGTATTAAATGGTTTTTATCAATTTGATAGACAAATATTAGGATTAGGAGAAATAATTTCAGGATCAGCAAATTTAGATAAAGTAATTTTTAAAGTTCCAGGAACATCATTAGACATTATTACGTCTGGTGAAAAGAGATTTGATATGTCAGATATTGTTAGCAAAGAGCAAGTTAAGAAATTTTTAGATATATTAAAATTAGAGTATGATTATGTGATTGTGGATTCACCACCAGTTCAACCTGTTTCAGACACTCTTATTTTAGTCCAATCATCAGATTACAATTTATTTGTGATAAGATCAGAAGAAACAAAAACAGCTTCTTTTATGTCATCAATAAAAAAAATACAAAATGTTGGTGTTAAAATTAATGGAATTATTATTAACGATTTAGATATTTCAAAAGATAGTTATTATAGTTATTATTATAATTATTCTCCAAATTATTATTCTAAAAATTAACAATGTTTAAATTAGAGAAGGTTTTTCAAAATGATGACTCTGGATATATATTATTTACGCACTTTATAAAATCAGGATTACTTTTAACAATTTCTTATATATATGTAATACTAAGCAACAATTCTATTCATGAATTGAACGAATATCAAATATTTAAAAATTCTAATTATTTTTTATACTCTATTATATTATCAATAAATTATTTTATATTTTCATTTTTTTTAAATAATCAAAAAGAATATTAAAAAAATTTTATTTCATTTTTAAAAGAAGATTTACTAAATATTTCTTTTTCGATTATTTTGAGTTTTGCAATAATTTTTGTTTTAAAAATTAATTTTTTATTAGAATTTAATTTTATCTTTATTTCAATAAATCAAATAATAATTTTATTTCTAGCAAAGTTATATTTTAATTTTCTCTACCAAAAATTAATTCATAAAAATATAATACAAAAAAATATAATGCTCATTGGCACTTATGAAGAAGTAAAAAAAATACTAAACGAGAAATTTGATAACATTTTTATATTTAAATGCTGTATGATTACAGATATTAAAAACTTAAATATCAAGCTAATAAAAAGTGAAATTAAATTTCCTATATTTAATGAAAATGAAGATATAAGATCTATTTTAGAATATCATTCATTAGGTCAAATTTGGATTCTTAATGGACATAAAAATAAATCTGAATTTTTGGTAAAAATTTTAAAATATTCAGTTGATACACTCAATATCAAATTAGAAGAAGCTCCGAATATTAAAGGTAAAAAGCTTTTAGCTAATAAATATGATTTTGAATTCTATGAGATGTCTAGATTTTATGGAATAAATTTATTTCTAAAAATTTTAATAGATAAATTATTATCATTAATTTTTCTGTTGATTGCGTTACCAATACTATTTTTTTCTGCTTTATTTATATATATAGAGGATGGTTTTCCCATCCTATTTACGCAAAATAGAACTGGTTGGGATGGAAGAAGATTTAAAATTTATAAACTTAGATCGTTAAAAAAAATGTCTTTTGATAAAACATTACAAGTTACTAAAAATGACAAAAGACTTCTGAAAATTGGTAGAATAATAAGAAGATACAGCGTCGATGAACTTCCTCAATTTTTAAATGTTCTAAATGGAGATATGTCAATAGTTGGTCCGAGGCCACACATGGTAGAACATGATATTCATTATTCAAATTTATTTAACAATTTTTTAAAAAGGCACAAATGTAATCCGGGTCTCACAGGGTGGGCCCAGGTAAATGGCTTAAGAGGCGCAACACCATCACCAGAAATTATGGAAAAAAGAATGTATTATGATTTATGGTATTTAAATAATTGGACGATTTGGCTTGATATATATATTATTTTTAAAACATTCTATGCTCTAATAAAATATAAAGGCGATTAATATTTAAAATTTGTACCAAATAATTTTTGAAAAAATAACACTAAAATAAATATAAAATCTTGAAAATATCTTGGACCAAGACGAATAGGATTTTTCAAGAGTCTCCATAGCCATTCTAAAGCTAGAATTTGAAAAATATATGGAGCCCTAACTTGTTTTCCTGATAAAAAATCTAAAGATGCTCCAATACACAAACATATACAGTTTTTTCTTATTTTTTTTCTCAACATGTTTGCAATAATTTCTTGTTTTGGATTACCTAATCCAAGAAAAATTATATTAGGTTTATTTTTAGAAATTATATTTATTGCTCTATTTATTTTTGATTTACTTTTAAAAAAATTCATATCTGGATAATAGGAATTAATATCTAATTTTACTATTTTTGATAAAATAGATACCTCTTTGTATGTAGGTCCTACAACTAAAATTTTTTTTTTTCTAATTATTTTAGATTTAAATAAAATATTTGTTAAGTCACTTCCAGTCACAACATTCGTAATTTTATTTCCAAAAAAGGGCGAAATCATTCTCAATATTTTACTATCACATGTGATTATATCTGATTGGGTATGATATCTTTTTAAAATAGGATTTTTATTATATAATCTTAATATATCTACATTTACTGTAAAAACTACTCTAAAACTTTTTTTATTTCTAAATATCTTCCTAGCAATATTTTTTAAGCCGTAGTCATCAAATTTAATATTAAATGATTGTATTTTTGGCATTAATAAAAGTTATTATAAAATTATATCCCAAACCAAACTTTGTAATTAAGTTTGTAAGTCAACGTACTTTTTCTCATACCTTTTTTTACCGCTGGCACACCCCCTACAACATTTTTTTTTTTTACATTTTTTACAACTAAAGAGAAAGGTAAAATTACTGAACCATATTCTAATTTAGTACCAGGCATTATTTTTGCACCAGAAAATATTACAACATAATCTTCTATATAAATCATTTTCCCAAATGTATTAAAGTTTGAGTTATTATAATTATGTCCCAATGTGTATAATTTAACATCTTGTGAAATAGATACATTTTTACCAATTTTTATTCCTCTCCTATTATCTAGTAAAACATTTTTGTTAATTACAGTTCCATCTCCTATTGTACATTTATATTTAAATGAAGTTATCTTTATACCACGGTGAATTGCACAGTTTTTTCCAATTTTCCATCCAATAAATTGTAAAACAATTTTTCTAAAAAAAAAGAAAGGCAAAAATTTTAAAATTAAATTAAAAATTGCTATTAAAAAAAAATAAATAGAATATTTTATTCTTTCTAAAAATTTCATATTAATAATTTTTAATTTTCATAAATTTTCTCAATCTCAAAAATTTTTTTTTCCCATGTAAAATTGTTGATCACACTATCTTGAAGTTCTTTTTTAAGGATAAATTTTTTATTTTTCATAATTTGTGTAATTTTATTGATATCACTAACATTAAACATATATTTATCATTATAATTTTTTAAAATTGCAACATTTCCAGGTATTTTTGATGCAATAACTGGAATACCTCTTAATATCATTTCTATAATAGTTGTGGGCATACCTTCTTTTTCAGAGGCGATTATAAAAACATTAATATATGGAATTAATTTTTCTAACTCTAGATCATTTAAAAATCCATAAAATTTGATATTTTTATAACCTTTATATTTAGTGATATATTCTTTAAATTCATCACCATCTCCAACTATATGAAGCATATTTTTTTTGTCTGTTTGAATAAACGCATTGATTATATCATCAATTCTTTTTACTTTATCTAATCTTGATAGGCTTAGTATGTTTGTAGAATTGATTTTTTTTTTTAATTTTATTTTTTTTATATTTTCTTTAATTATACAATTCGGAATGATTTTTACTCTTTTGGTATCAAATCTTTTCTTTTTTGCATATTCTAGCCAATAATCATTTAACAAAATAACTGTGTCAGAATATTTATAAATAATTTTTTCAATAGACAAATCCCAAATTTGTTTGACTATATTGTTAAAAATATTTTTACCGTCGTAGTAACAATGAGGTGTATATATAATTTTTTTTTTGTAAATTTTTCCTAAAAAAAAAAACTTAAGATTAGATAGAATTCTAGCACCATGAATATGAATTATATCATTTGAAAGAATATGTTTTACAAAACTAAAATTTTTATTTCTAAAAATTTTATAATCTTTCCGATATTCATTTACTTTATTTGATTTTTCATAAATAAATGACATTATAAAACGTTTATTTATTGTTTTGCATATTCCATCTATATGCCTCTCAACACCACCATTAGAAGGGTTATAATTTTTATATACCTGTAATATTTTCATTTTTTTTTATGTTAAGACCGATATAATACCAAATATAGATATATCCAGTTATTGTGAAATAATGTTCAGAAGTAAGCATTATAGGGATTCCGCTTAATAATAAAGGGTAAGCCTTTTTGTCAACAAATTTAAGAAGTCTGAAGTGCCAAATGAGAAAAATTAAACCAAATAAAATACCCGCTTGATAGATACTTGAAAACAATGAGCTTTCAGCACCATATCCTTTAATAGGCTCTATTAAGAGATTTTGAACTGCTTGTGAGCCCAGCATTCCAACGCCATATCCAAAAAATGGTATTTCGTTAAGTCCATTAAAATTATTTAAAATTGATATAAAGTGAGCTACAGATCTGGCATCTTGTAAATTTACAGCTGATATCAAAGTTGGCAAAATTAAATAAGTAAAAAATATTAAAAAAAAAGTTAAGCATAATTTAATATTTAATTTTTTAGTTATTTCTTTCTTATTTCTGTAAAAATAAATAATAATTGAAATTAGTAAAAAAAGCATTGGACCCCTAGAATTGGTTAAATATAGAGCATATAAATTTAAAAAAACAGCGATCAAAAAGAAATTAGATTTAAAATCTACATATCTTAACATGCAAATATAAGATGCAAAGGCATGAAGCATTCCTGAGGCTAATGGAGCAAGCAATAGACCGGCTCCTCTTCTTGTATTTGCATCAAAATCTCTATGCCAATTGAAAGGAAGATCTGTTTTTATATTTATACCACTTAGAACACCCTTCACATATTTAAAATAATCACTTAAACCTATGTTTACAAGAAATGAAGTATTGTTAATTTCGAATACCATAAAAATAAAATTAGAAAGAGAAAAAAAAATAATAAATTTTTCAAATTTTTCAATTGAAGCATTGTCATTATATTTTGATCCAAGTCTTGTAAATAACAATGGGTATATGAGAAGATATCCTGATTGAAGGGTTATAATTTTAGTAAAATTATTAAATAATAAACTCAAAGAGATAACTAAAAAGGCATAAACTAAATACAATAATTCTAATTTATCAATTTTTTTTTTTAATAATGATGTTAATGAAACTATTACTACAAAAAAAAGGGTCACTTTTTTAAAATATATAGCTAAATCTAAGTTATTAGTTAATATGATTAAGAAAGATAAAAAATCTGATATTAAAAAAATAAAAATAAAAAATATCATTGATAATAGTAATTATATTTCAAAAATTAAAATTGTTGAATAAATATTTAAAAAAAATAAGTTAACCTCATATAATTCTGAATGATTATTAAAAAATTAATAAATTTAGTTAAACCTGACTTGGAATTTGTTAGTAAATCAAATTTAATAAATTTTGAAACTAAAAATAAAAGTTACAAACTTTATAAAGAAGGTTTATATAGATCAGGTCAAGCATGGAGTAATAATTTTTATAAAGAAAATAGATTTTTAAACTTAATACAATGTGTTGAACATGTTCTGTCTCAAAAAAAAGTATATAGTTTTGCTGAATGTGGATGTTGGTATGGTCACTCTTCTTATATTATTTCTTCATTGATTAAAAATTCAAAAAAAAAAATCAGATTTAATATTTTTGATAGTTTTGATGGTTTATCTAACCCCACAAAAAAAGATAGTAACTTTAGAAAACTAGGTAAAAAAAAAGGTAATTTTGAAATAGAGAAATTTTCATCATCAGAAAAACATCTTAAAAATCGCGTGCTCCAAAAATTTAACTTCGTAAATATTTATAAAGGTTGGATACCCACAAGGTTTAATGAAATTGAATGTAAACAATTTTCTTTTGTACATATAGATGTAGATATGTATGATCCAACATTTAAATCTCTTGAATTTTTTTTCCCAAGGTTAGTAAAAGGTGGAATAATAGTTTGTGATGATTACAATCTAAAAAACTTTGATGGTGCTACAAAAGCTTGGAATAAATATTTATCAAAAAAAAAAATTCAATTTATATACAAAAACCCTTTAGGAGGATCGTTCTTAATAAAATAATTTTTTTATTTAAACTTGTTTTATGTTCAGTAAAATTAAATCATACTATAATATTACAAGATTGAATTGGGTGAAAATTCCTTGTCCAATTTGCAATATTAAAGATTGCACAAACTTATTAAATAGAGACAGATATTTATTTGATATAAAACTTTCTATATGTGAAAAATGTAGTCTTGTGTTTACATCAAAAAATTTGTCAAAGAATGATCTAAATTTTTTTTATAAAAAATATTATAGATATTTTTATGAAAATATTGATTCTATTTCTCATGATTATTTATATAATTCAAAAGATTACTTAAAAGCGTCATCTAGATTTTCTGAAATAAAAAAAATAATTCCAAACTTTAAAAACATTTTAGAAATTGGTTGTGGACTAGGTTTTTTTTTAAATGAGGCAAAAAAAGAAAACAAAAAAATATTAGGTTTTGAGCCAGGTGAAACTTTCTATAATTTTATTAAAAATAATAATCAAATAGCAAAATATGTTATTAATGATGATTTTTTAAATTATTCAGAAAAAAATATAGATGTAGACTTAGTTGTTATGTTTCATGTTTTGGAACATCTAGAAGATCCTAATTTAATACTTAAAAAAATTTTTGATAAAACGAATGAAAATGTCAACTTAGTAGTTGAGGTTCCAGATATTGATCAATGTGATAATGGACTGGGTTTAATGAATTATCATTTTGGACATAGATGGTATTTTTCACTTTATTCTTTAAATAAAATTTTAAAAAAAAATAAATTTTATATTTATAAAATTACCAAATCAATTAATGATGGAATTTACCCAGGATATATAAGAGTTTTTGCAAATAAAATAAACAATAATAATGAATTAATTAGTGATGGTAATATTGATTATATTAATAACTTAAAAAAAAAAATCAAATCATCAACTAAAATAGGAAAATTCAAAAATACTTCCTATTTATATAGATTATTAAGCTTGTTAAAGTATTAGGATGAAAAAAAGAATATTAATTACTGGTGGTTTGGGCATGATTGGAAGAAGGTTGGCATTAAAATTAAAAAAAAGTAACGATTTGATAATAGTTGATGATTTAAGTTCTGGATTAAAGCCTTTAAAAAAAATAAAATTATATAAATGCAGTATTACAAATAAAAAAAAAATACGTCAAATTTTTTCAAAACACAAACCTGATATTATTTATCATTTAGCTGCAACACATCACATACCAACATGTGAAAAAAAAAGATCTTTTTCTCAAAATATAAATATAATTGGAACTGAAGTTTTACTTCATTATGCTGAAATATTTAATGCATCAAAAGTAATAATTGCTTCATCAGGAGCAGTATATGATTGGTCAAATAAAATATTAGTTGAAAATAAAAGTTCAATTATCCCAAGAGATAATTATTCTTTAACTAAATATGCAAATGAAATTCAATTAAATTTATGGACTAAAAGATCAAAAGGCCAAGGCATAGTTGCAAGGATATTTAACACAATTGGATATGATGACCCTAATAGTCATCTGTTACCTGATATCTTAAAACAGATAAAAAAAAAAAATAAATATAATAAAATTACTTTAGGAAACTTAATTTCTAAAAGAGATTATATTGATGCTGATGATGTCGCTATGGCATTGTTTAAAATGTTAAATTATAAAAATAATAAATTTGATGTTTTTAATGTATGTAGCTCTAAAGAATATTCAGTAAAACAAATTATTCAAATTTTAGAAAAAATTTTAAAAATAAATATTTCAGTTACTTCGATTAAATCAAAAATAAGAAAAATTGATAGACTATCACAGTTAGGAAAAAATAAAAAATTAATGAGTCTTACAGGATGGAAACCTAAACATAATTTAACTTCAACTTTAAGAAAATACATTTTGCAACGTAATCGAATAAACTAAATTTTGTGTGATTTCTTATTTGAAAAAAATTAAATATTTATTTTATTTGAACCTTATTAAAAATTTCCCATTATTACATGAAATATCTTAAAATAAATTTAGTTGAAAAAAAATGAAATCAAAAGTTCTTTGTTATATTTGTTTTAAAAATAAAACCTATTCTCATTGGAACACAATATACAATAATAAAATTAAGCTATATTCGTGCTCTAATTGTAATCATGGTTTTTTATATCCATACTTCTCGGAAAAAGAATTAAATCAATTTTATAAAACAGAATATAGAAAAATTTTTTATGATCAAACACCTTTATTTGACACTCGTAAATATGTAAAAAAAATGCTTATTCAAAAAGGACAATGGGAGCATAGCAATATTTGGTCTGAATATATTTTAAAAAAACATTCTAATCTTAAGTCAGTTATGGATTTTGGATCAGGTTTTGGACCTTTTATAGATAATCTATATGAGAAAAGTAGAGAAAAAATTAAAATTTATGCAGTAGAGCCAGATTTAAAAAATAGAAATTTAGGGCAATATAATGATCAAATTAATTTTGTTGATAATTTAGACGAAATTACAAAAAAAAATATTAGGTTCGATGCTGTAACAATTTTTCACACTTTTGAACATATTGTTAATCCAATAAAATTATTATCTAAATTTAAAAAATTAATAAATAATAATGGTAGAATTTATATTGAAGTACCAAATGGAGAAGGCAACTGGACAAAAAAAAACTTTATTCATTTGGCTCATCCACAAATTTTCTCAAAAAAAAGTTTAACTCTTGCAGCTAATCTTTCAGGTTTTGATGTTGTATCTTATTTCAACCCAGTTGATGGAATTGAAAAAGGTGAAAATTTATCAATTGAATTGAAGTTAAAAATAAATAAAAATTTTAAAAAATTTAATTTTAAAAACGAATTATCTCTTAATAAAAAATTCTCAAGTGCTGAATGGAATAAACTAGATAAATTAAAATTTTTTGTAAAAAATGTATTAATGAAAATTTTTCCATTGAGAATAATTGGTTTTTTGACAAGATTAATTAGAAAATTTAGAAAATTAATTTAATTTTTTAATAAAAATTAAATTAATGTTAAGACTTCTAGTTATTAGTATATACTTTAATTTGAACAGATGTTATTTTTTTACTAAATCTTTAGATGTTTTGTAATTTGATTCAATATCTATTTAATGAAAATTTTATTTGATAAAAAATTTAATCTGAAAGTTTTAGAAGTATTTAGTTCCTATGGAATCTTTATAGCTCTTTCGATTTTAACACAAATATGCTCTGTAAAGTTTTTTTCAAATGATATTTCTAAATTATATCTATACTTAATCTCTATTTATGGATGGGGGTCTTTTTTGGGGGAAGCTGGTTTTGCTAGATTTAATATATCAACTAAAAAATTTAACGAATCAATACTATATAAAATATATTTAAAGAAATTCTTTTTTTATATTGTTCTTTTCACTTTAGGTTATTTTCTATTTTTAAATATTTTTAGGATATTTAATAATCTTGGCTTGATTTCTTTTATAATTTTATTTTTATTCTCATCTTTTTTTTTACCATCGACCCTTTTGAAAAGAGGTTTTTATAAAATTTCGTACTTACCAAATATAATTTTTGTAATCTCTTTGTTTTTTTCTTTTCTATGTTATTCATATTCAAAGTTAGATATTAATGTTATTTTATTAATTAATTCAATAATTACATCATCAATTTTATATTTTTTATTTATTAAAATTAATCAAAAAATAAAAATCAATTATATTAATGTAAATATTTTGAAACATGATAATAAAAGGATTAAAAATTTAAATTCGATCTCTTATCTTGGT
>Ga0181595_10004040_pt1 | contig 13719 bp, 15 predicted proteins | sample 041ome_7_FD_145604 | JGI IMG/M metagenome (GOLD analysis project Ga0181595, IMG submission 145604) | Coastal salt marsh microbial communities from the Groves Creek Marsh, Skidaway Island, Georgia - 041401AS metaG (spades assembly) | ecosystem: Environmental > Aquatic > Marine > Intertidal zone...
TAAGTTACGAAGAGATTGCGGAAGTGATGGGTTGTCCTATAGGGACAGTCAGAAGCCGGATTTTCCGTGCACGTGAAGCTATTGATGCGCAGTTAAGACCGCTCATTAGTTGAACCTCTACTAAACAGGAATCGGTATGTCGTCAGAAAAATCAGATTGGCTCTCGGCTGCTAGTGATAACCAAGCGATTAGCCCTGAACAATTAGACAGATTACTGCAAGATGCTGAATTACAGCAAAGCTTTGCGCGTTATCATTTGATTGGTGCAGCCATTCGTAATGAGTTACCTGCTCAGCTTGATCTGCAGTTTGCAGATAACTTTGCCAGCCTGTTGGATCAGGAACCTGCTTACCAATTAGAAAGCAGCCCTGTAGTGCACAGACAAGAGACTCCAGTGTCGTTCTGGAAAAAATTGGGTGAAGCGGCCAATACAGGCTGGTTCAAAACTGGTTTCCAGGGCACTGTAGCTGCAAGTGTGGCATTAATCGCAGTGTTGGGCGTACAACAGTTTCAGGGCTCAGGTCAGGATGCTGACTTAAATGCGCCTTTGCCAGTGTTACAAACTCAGCCTGTGGCTGGTTTTGCCACACCCGTCAGTTTGAGCCAGACCTCTGTCGATTCCCGTTTTGAACAGGAACAACGTCAGGCCATGCTGGAACAACAAAAACGTTTGCAGCAATTGCTGCAAGCTCATCGTCAGCAAATTCGGGTGATGGATACTGCACAGCAGAAAACTCCGGAAACCCCTGCTGAGAAACCAGTTCAAGAGCAATAAATATGGGTTGGAAAGGCTTAAGTAGTGCCTTGATCATCTTGTGTTACTCCAGCCTGAGCTTCGCAGAAGTCTCGGGTTGGGAGTGGTTTGAACGCAGTCAAAGCTCAGTTCGCCAATACAATTTCGAAGCTTCTTTTGTTGTGATTAAACCCAACCAGGTCGACAGCTATCGTTGGATACACGGTGTACAACAAAATTCCGAAATAGAGCAACTGATGCCGCTGGAACAAAGTGGTGTTGAAATACTGCGTCGGGATCATATGGTGTATTACATAGCACCAGAAAAAACTCCATTGGCGACTAATAGCAGCACTATCAAAGAGTTACCAGCGTTATTGTATAGGGATATCGAGTCGCTCAAAACGTTGTACGATGCGGTACCAGGTGGCGCAACTCAGCTATCAGGTCGCTCTGCTCAATTATTGCGTTTAACGCCATTACAAAATGGCAGACCAGGTTACTGGATGTGGTTGGACAGCCAGACCGGCTTTCCGCTAAAAATTGACACTTTAACTGTGCAAAACGAAGTTCTGGAACGTTGGGTTGTTACTCATATTCTGCCGCACACTGCTCTGCCTGACACATTAGCTGTGGCGGCAAAAGCTGAACTACCAGTAACTGCCGAAACTATGCCGGTCACAGCTTTGCCAGAAAGCCCATTGGAATTGTCCTGGTTACCTCAAGGCTATCAACAAGTCGCCGTAACTGCTGCTATGGTGCCGCAGCAGGTGCTGGAACAATGGTTGTTATCAGACGGCTTGCATCAGATCTCCGTATTTGTGCAGCCTGGCGCTAATTTACCTGCTCAAGCTTTCCGGGATGGTGCAACCACTATCTTTGTGATGCCTAAGAATCAGTTTGATGTGACAGTGATAGGCCCAGTGTCTATTGAACAAGCCCGGCAAATTGCCGAGTCGGTACGCTAAATGTTGGAAGAAATTGCCACTGTCATGAAAAGCCAGAGCGATGGCGTCTGGCTGAAAACCCAAAGCGTCAGCAGTTGCAATGCTTGTCAGGCCAATAATGATTGTGGCACTGGCGTAGTCGCTAAAGCTTTAACTCCCCGTGAAAATTTGTTTTTTGTCAAAAGTGGCTTACAGCTGTTGGAAGGTCAAAAAGTAAAAATTGCGGTCAGTGAGCAGCATCTGTTGTCTGCGGCAGCTTTATTGTATTTGCTGCCCTTGAGTTGTCTGATTGCAGTGGCTGCATTACTTAGCCGTTTGCAACTGGCAGAAACTGCCATAGTCTTAGGCTCTCTGATTGCCTTAGTCGTTGGTTTTGCTATAGCCCGGTTTTTTAGCGGTCCGGCTGCTGCGCAAGAGCAAATCGAAATTCTGGCGGTATTGCCGGAACTGGCTGTGCAACATATCCGTATTACAGATTAATACTCTGCTGAAATCCGCCGTAACATCTGAACACATAGCAACCAATGCAGAGATCGAGTACAATTCGCGGCAAATTTATCTGAATCAACTTTGGTGTTCGCCTTCTTTGTGACCATAAGGGTCAGAGTGGGGCCACCTGATAGCAGCTTTAGCGGAAAAAATGCCAAAAATTACTCATATTCGTAACTTTTCAGTCATAGCCCACATCGACCATGGCAAATCAACTTTGTCGGATCGTCTGATCCAACATTGTGGTGGTTTATCCGATCGTGAAATGCAGGCGCAGGTTTTAGATTCTATGGATCTGGAACGTGAGCGCGGCATCACCATTAAAGCGCAAAGTGTGACCTTGCATTACAAAGCCAAAGACGGTGAAATTTACCAGCTGAACTTTATCGACACGCCTGGTCACGTTGACTTTACCTACGAAGTCAGCCGTTCTCTGGCTGCTTGTGAGGGTGCTTTACTAGTGGTTGATGCCGGTCAGGGTGTAGAAGCTCAGACAGTTGCCAACTGCTATACAGCACTGGAAATGAACCTCGAAGTCTTGCCAATTCTGAATAAAATCGACTTACCACAAGCCGATCCGGATCGTGTAGCTGAAGAAATTGAAGACATTATCGGTATCGAAGCTGTTGGCGCAGTGCAATGTTCTGCCAAAACAGGCATAGGCATAGAAGATGTGCTGGAAACCATAGTCGCCAATATTCCATGCCCTGAAGGTGATGTGGATGGTCCTACTCAGGCCCTGATTATTGATTCCTGGTTTGACCCTTATCAGGGCGTAGTGTCGCTGGTTCGTGTGAAACACGGCAAAATCCAGCTGAAAGACAAAATCAAAGTGATGTCGACCGGTATGGTGTACGAAGTTGACAAAGTCGGTGTCTTTACACCTAAAGCCAACAACACAGGTATTTTAAGTACAGGTGAAGTAGGTTTTGTGATCTGTGGCATTAAAGAAATTAAAGGCGCGCCGGTAGGCGATACTTTAACTTTAGCTAAAAACCCGGCGTCAGAACCACTCCCTGGCTTTAAGCGGATTAAACCTCAGGTGTATGCCGGTGTATTCCCAGTATCTTCTGACGATTACGAAGACTTCCGTGACGCGTTGGAAAAACTCAGCTTAAACGACTCTTCACTGTTTTATGAACCAGAAAGCTCCAGCGCTTTAGGTTTTGGCTTCCGTATTGGTTTCCTTGGTATGTTGCACATGGAAATTATTCAGGAACGTTTAGAGCGTGAATACGATCTGGACTTAATTACCACAGCGCCGACCGTAGTGTACGAAGTGATCACCAAAAATGGTGAAACTGTGATGGTGGATAACCCAAGTGCATTGCCGCCTGTGGGCAATATCGATGAAATTCGTGAGCCTATAGTAGAAGCTCATATTCTGGTACCACAAGAATACTTAGGTAACGTGATTAACCTCTGTATTGAAAAACGTGGTGTGCAAGTCAATATGACCTACCACGGTCGTCAGGTTGCGGTGGTATATGAACTGCCAATGGCTGAAGTGGTCATGGACTTCTTCGACCGCTTAAAGTCGACCAGCCGCGGTTATGCCTCGCTGGATTATGCCTTTAAACGCTTCCAAACCTCAGATATGTCAAGGGTTGATATTCTGATCAACGGTGAACGGGTCGATGCTTTGGCAATTATCAGCCATAAAGACTTTGCCCAAAGCCGTGGCCGTGAACTGGCAGAAAAACTGAAAGATCTGATCCCTCGTCAGATGTTCGATATAGCTATTCAGGCCGCCATAGGTGCGCACGTTATTGCCCGTACTACGGTGAAGCAATTGCGTAAAAACGTATTGGCTAAATGTTACGGCGGCGATATCAGCCGGAAGAAGAAGCTGTTGCAGAAGCAGAAAGACGGTAAAAAACGTATGAAGCAAGTGGGTAATGTGGAAGTTCCACAAGAAGCCTTCCTTGCGATTCTTAAAGTCGGTAAATAACAACAAGGGTAGTTATGGCAGGTTATTTTGCAATTTTCCTCGTAGTATTGACCTTGGCCAGTGGTTTAATCTGGCTGATCGACGTACTGGTATTTGCGCCTAAGCGCAAAGTTAAAGTTGCGACCGCTCAGGCAGCTGCAGCCGGCGGCCTGCCGTTAAACGCTATAGAAGAGCTGGAAAAACCTTCTTATCTGGCAGAAACTGCCAAAGAAATTTTCCCGCTCATTCTGGCTATTACCATCATACGTTCATTTTTGTACGAGCCTTTCCAGATCCCGTCCGGCTCTATGATGCCAACCTTATTGGTGGGTGACTTTATTCTGGTGGAGAAGTTTTCGTACGACGTCAAAGATCCGGTGTGGCGTAAACCGCTGATCACCACGGGGCGGCCTGAACGTGGTGATGTCATTGTATTTAAATACCCAGAGCAACCTACAGTGGACTTTATTAAGCGTACTGTCGGCTTACCTGGCGATCGTATTATCTACAAAAATAAGCAACTCTTTATTCAGCCAGCCTGTACTGCAGTAGATAAAAGCACTTGTCCTGGTTTGGAAGCTGTCCCGCTAACCTTGCAGGCTGAAGGCGAGTTTATGGATGGTGAATTGCCAACCAAACGCTATTCAGAGCAATTGGGTGATCGTAAACACGACATATTGCAGCATCCGTTTAAGTCAGAACAGCTGATGAGCTACTACAAGCAACCGGGCACTGCGATCGAAGAGTTTATCGTGCCAGAAGGTCACTATTTTGCTTTGGGTGATAACAGGGATAACAGTCGTGACAGCCGTTTCTGGGGTTTTGTACCCGAAGAAAATCTGGTTGGTAAAGCGGTGTTTATCTGGATGAGTTTTGAATTTAGTGACGACCCTGACAGCTGGTTACCTTCTTGGGTGCCTGTCGGTGTGCGTTTTGAACGTTTAGGCAAAATTAATTAATGCAAAAACCTGTCAGCGGCCTGATGAAAAAACTGGGTTACCAGTTTCAGCAGGTCGCGCTACTCGAACAAGCCCTGACTCACCGCAGTTGTAAAGGTGAGCACAATGAGCGGCTGGAATTTTTAGGTGACGCCCTGCTGAGCATGGTGATTGCCGAAGCCCTTTATAATCATTTCCCTAAAGCTCGTGAAGGCGATTTAACCCGCATGCGGTCTTCTTTGGTCAAGGGCATTACTTTGGCTGAAATAGCCAAAGAACTGGAGCTGGCTGAATACCTGCGCCTTGGCCCTGGTGAAATGAAAAGTGGTGGTTTGCGCCGCGAATCTATTCAGGCCGATGCAGTGGAAGCTATTTTAGGTGCTATCTTTTTAGATTCAGGCATAGATGCCTGTAAAGAACGCATCTTAAGCTGGTTTGGCAGTCGTTTAACCGGTATTCAACCCGGTGTACAGAAAGACAGTAAAACCCAGTTGCAGGAATACCTGCAAGGACGACGCCTGCCTTTACCTTTGTATGAAGTAATAGATACACAAGGCGACGACCATGATCAGGTCTTTACTGTGCGTTGTACTGTGCAGGGCAGAGCCCCTGTAATCGCGTCTGGCAATTCCAGACGTAAAGCTGAACAGGATTCAGCACGAATATTGTTGGAACAGATAAAAAATGACCACTGAGACTTTTGCCGGACTGGTTGCCATAGTAGGCCGTCCAAACGTGGGTAAATCCACTTTGTTAAACCAGCTGATTGGTCAAAAGGTCAGTATTACTTCGCGTAAACCTCAGACCACCCGTCACCGTATTGTTGGCATCGACACCCAGGACAATTATCAGACAGTTTATGTCGATACCCCGGGCCTGCATATCGAAGAAAAGCGAGCCATCAACCGCCTGATGAACAAAGCCGCGGCTAGTACCATACTAGATGTGGAACTGATTATTTTTGTGGTGGAAGGTACCCGCTGGACTGACGACGATCAAATGGTGTTAAACCGTCTGATCGCGGCGAAAAAGCCGGTGCTGTTGGTGGTGAATAAGGTCGATTTGTACAAAGACAAAGAAGAGTTGTTACCGCATTTACAGTGGCTGAGCAGCCAGCTCGATTTTATGCAAATTGTGCCCCTATCTGCCGAAAAAGGCACCAATGTGCAGGAATTGCGGGCCTTAGTGCAAAAGCAGTTACCCCCTTGTGAATTCTTCTTCCCTGAAGAATATGTCACGGACCGCAGCAGCCGTTTTATGGCCTCAGAAATTGTGCGGGAAAAGTTGATGCGTTTCCTCGGTGACGAATTGCCTTATGCAGTGACTGTTGAAATTGAGCGTTTTAAGTGGGAAGAAAAACACTACCATATCGCCGCTTTAGTGCTGGTTGAACGCGACACCCAAAAGCAGATGGTGATAGGTAAAAAAGGCGAGCGTATTAAAACTATCGCCACTGAAGCCCGTAAAGATATGGAAACCTTATTTGAACAGCCGGTGTTTTTACAGGTCTGGGTCAAAGTGAAATCCGGTTGGGCCGATGACGAGCGCGCTTTGCGCAGCTTAGGTTACGGCGAAGACTAAAATGGACAACCGCAGCTGGCCAGCTTTTATTCTGCACAGCCGCGCTTTTAAGGAACAGCAGTTGTTAGTGCAGCTGTTGTTGCCTGAACTGGGGCGGGTCAGTGCTGTGATCCGCAAATCCAGCAGTAAAAAACAACAACGTTTGTCGCTGCAGCCTTTTCAGTTATTACAGCTGGAACTGTTGGGCCGTTCTGAATTAAAAACTGTAAGTAAAGCCGAAGAAGCAGGCCCAGCCTTTTTGCTGCAAGGTGAAAAGCTGTTTGGTGCTATGTATTTAAACGAGCTGATTTGCCGGTTATGGCCGGAAAACGTCGGCTCGGATGCGTTATTTGAGTTGTATCAGCAAAGTTTGCAACAACTGCTCACTGAAGAGCTAGAGCCTTGTTTACGTCAATTCGAATTCTGCTTACTTGCCGAGTTAGGCCAGCCAGTCGACTGGCACTATGACTCACAAGGTGACGTGCTGCAGGATGGCGCTTTGTATCAATGGTGGCCCGAGCAAGGCTGGCAAATTGCAGGCAAAGGCTGGAAAGGCGAAGTACTCAAAGCCATAGGCCAACAGCAATGGCAGCAACACGACGTATTAAAAACCGCCAAGCAATTAAGCCGCTTATTATTAGCGCCTTTACTTGGCAGCAAACCTTTAAGTAGCAGAGCATTATTTCAACCTGTCAGGAACTAGTTATGAGCGCCATTTATTTAGGTATCAATATCGATCACGTTGCCACTTTACGTCAGGCCCGTGGCACTTATTACCCTGAACCTGTACATGCCGCTTTGTTGGCTGAGCAATTTGGCGCTGATGGCATTACGGTGCATTTACGTGAAGACCGCCGCCATATTCAGGACCGTGATTTATTTGTGTTGCGTCAAACCATAGCCACCCGTTTAAATTTCGAAATGGCCGTGACTGAAGAAATGTTAGGCATTGCCGCTCAGCTCAAACCTGAATTCTGTTGTTTAGTGCCGGAAAAACGCCAGGAGCTGACCACAGAAGGTGGCTTAGAAGTGGCAGGCCAGTTCGATAAAATTCAGGATGCTGTTTTGCGTCTGCAACAAGACAATATTTTAGTGTCCTTGTTTATCGACGCCGATGAAAAACAAATAGCTGCGGCTGCCAAAGCGGGCGCACCTTATATTGAAATTCATACCGGCCAATACGCTGAAGCGACAGACCCGAAAAAGCAAAAAGCAGAGCTTGAGCGGATCACTGAAGCTGCTGCTTATGCTGCTTCTTTGGGCTTAACAGTCAATGCTGGTCACGGCCTGCATTATCACAATGTGCAGCCGATAGCCGCTATTCCAGAGATGTACGAGCTGAATATTGGCCATGCTATTGTGGCCCGCGCCATCTTCTCTGGTTTAGGCCCTGCAGTAGCTGAAATGAAACGCCTGATGGTGGAGGCGCGCCGTTAATGGCCATTGTTGGTTTAGGCACCGACATTATTGAAATAGCGCGCATAGAGCACAGTCTGGCGCGCTCCCCCCGTTTAGTACAAAGGGTACTGACAGCATCTGAGCAGCAAATTTTAGCTGCTCATGGTCAGCCAGCCCGCTATTTCGCCAAACGTTTTGCCGCTAAAGAAGCTGCAGCCAAAGCCCTTGGTACCGGCATAGGCCGTGGTATTTCTTTCCAGCATTTTAGTGTCAGCAACGACCCTTCAGGTCGGCCTCAACTTGAACTGACAGGCCCGGCTAAAGAGCTGGCTGATGCAATGCAGGTGCGTTCAGTCTGGCTCTCCATCAGCGATGAACAGGCATATGCCTGTGCTACTGTTATTCTTGAATCCTAGCCGCGCCCTAACGTATTGATTGTCAGGGCGTACTTAAGTTCAGAGTGCGTCACGAACTCCGGCTCATCATCGCTCTCTATGGGGATGAGTGACATGCTGAAATTCGTGGGCATCCCTCAGGACTCGGTCCAATAAGACTTAACTTGCGGTCCCGTTCACTTCGCCATTCAGATAGGCTTTGATTTGTTGGCCTACAATAGTGAAGTAATCAAGAATACTCTGGCGTACCGGTTCCATTTCTGACTCAGTGATATTTTGAAAATCTTTCGGGTCTTCGAAATCGTCCAGCATTTTATGTTTCGCTTGATAAATAGTTAGCTCATCAAGTTTAGGCATCAACGTCAGGTCGACAGGCTGATGAATGGTTTCAACACTGACGACAAAAGCGGCGGAGCTGAAGTAGTTGTCCATTCCTAAAAAGCTGCGGGTAAACAGACCGTAACCCTGGCTGTAAAACTCGTTGCAGCCATAATTGCCGCATTCGAGATAAGCCAAAGATGGGGTTTCATACACGCTGATCACGACTTGGATACCTTCAGCCAGCAGACGCTTGCGTAGCAGATCCTGTTCCATCGTAAACTGCCAGTTTTTATCCCGTACTTCGACAAAGTTCAGCGGTTGCAATGGCATCCTATTCCATTTGCTCAGGTCCACCACCTCAAAACGTTCAGGCCGCTCTAGCTGAGCTTTTAATGTGTCAAAAATGCTGTTGGACATTTGCCATTGATAGGGGTAACTGGTATTAAAGTTATTAAAAATGGTAGTGCCGATATGGCTGTGATTGACATTGTCGCCGGCCACAACCAACACTCCTATTTTGGTTTTTGCTGGTAAATTCAGGCTGGGTGTAGGTGGAACATAGGTAGTGGCACAAGCACTCAACAGCAGGCTGAATGCGAGGGCAAACAAAACTTTCATAAGCTTTCCTTAGTAAAAAAATCCAGTGGAAACGAAGGGGGTAAATCCTGCTGTTTATAGCAGTAAGTTAACTGTTTTTAAACAACTTTGATCAAAGAGATTATGCATTCACATCAGCGACGAGCAGGTTTAATCTGGTGCTACTGTTATTTCCAATCCGAACCTGGGCTGGCTGGGTAAAACCGCACCCCTACCATTCATGTAACCTGCTAGTGTATAAATACTTCAACTCCAGCTGTAGGTGAAGTAAATGCAAAAAGGTAGTTTGGTCTGTGTCGGCACAGGTATGACTTTAGGTTCTCATATCAGTCCTTTATCCCGCAGTTATATAGAACAAGCCGATGTGGTTTTTGTATTGGTCGCCGATGGCACTACCGAGCTGTGGCTCCAGGGCATGAATGCCGATGTACGCAGCCTGCAGCCTTATTATTCTGAAGGCCAGTCGCGTATGATCACTTATAAACAGATGGTGGCGGCTATGCTGGCTGAAGTGCGGCTGGGTAAAAAAGTCTGTGGTGCTTTTTATGGCCATCCCGGAGTTTTTGCCTGGGTGCCGCATCAGGCGATTAAAGAAGCGGTAGCTGAAGGGTATCAGGCTCATATGGAGCCAGGCATTTCAGCCGAAGATTGTTTATATGCTGATTTAGGTATAGACCCGGGAACTTATGGTTGTCAGCATTATGAAGCCAGTAACCTGATGTTTTATCAGCGCACTATAGATACAGCAGCTTATTTAATCTTGTGGCAACCAGGAGTGGCAGGGGATAAGTCACTGGCGAAATTCAGTACTGGCGGCGCCTATCGCGAAGTCTTGGTTGAGCTGTTAAACCAATGGTATCCGCTGGATCATCAGGTGATTTTATACGAAGCCGTGACTTTGCCTATTCAGCAGCCCCGCATTGAACGTATTGCTTTGTCTGATTTACCCAAAGCTCAGATGGATTTAAAAACTACTTTAGTCATTCCTCCTGCGACTGTAGCTAAAGCCAATCAGCTGATTCTGGATAAGTTAAAAGCTCTGGTGACTCAGGAAGGTTAATATGGCCCAGGATTGGCAGCAGGCTGCAACAGCCGAAAATTTTGTGATCAGCACCTCCCGTTTGTTGATCAGGCCTTTGGTCGAATCAGATCTGCAGCTTTATCTGGACTTATATACCAATGCAGAGACTATGGCGTTTGTTGGCGAACCTTTGCCTCTGGAAAAGGCAATAAACAGCTTTCAGGCAGCTTTACGACTCAATGCTAAAACTCCTTTTAAGCGGTTATTTCTGGCCATTGTTGAGCAAGGACGATGTGCAGGCTTATGTGCTATCAATCAATGGAACAGTGAAACAGCGCAGGTCGAGGTCGGTATTATGCTGCTGCAACCCTGGCATGGTCAGGGTTATGCGACCGAAGCTCTGGTGGCGTTAATTCAAAGAGTGCAGCAACAGTTTTATGGCGCTGTGATCAAAGGCGATTTAGATCCTGAAAATAAAGCTGCAGTGCGACTGGTGTTAAAAACGGGTTTTCAAGCCGATCTGCATCATGCCAGAACCTACTGGGTGAAATATAACGATGCGATAGTGCCCATTCTGATAAAAACTTAAACAGAGAACTGTTTTTGTGTGCTTGTGCTTTTAATTTTATCGCCTTAAAGTGGATTTGGGTGAGAACTTCCGGCATCAGGCGTGGATTGGTGCTTTGTTTTGCAGTTTTGGAGTCGTTATGTCAAAAATTATCAGTTTGTTAGAAAAAATGGGCCAGAATGCTGAGTTTCGTTATGCCAACGCTGACCAATTAGCAGTATTAATGGCCGAAACAGATCCTGCGCTAATCGATGCTGTGGTTGCTGGAGATCAACAAGCGCTGGAAGCAATTTTGGGTGCAAGAAATAAGATTGTTTGCATGATATATCCCGTCGATGAACCTAAGCAGGATGAGCCTGCTGACGATGAGCGGGAAGATGATTCCATTTCTGTTCAGAAAGTCGGTTAGATTGTTTACGTATGCGTAAGCTGCCTTTTATAGAAGCTTTGAATAAGTCATGTTTCAGAACATGGCTTATTTTTTTGTTGAGTTTATGTAGTTTCTCATCTCACTCTTTGACTACATTCGATGAGCTATTAAAGGCCGACCAGACTAAAAGTACTGACTTTAATCAGTTTGGTGTTCAGCTTCGAAAGTTTCAAGCACAAAGGGACTCCTTTCAGGAGTTTGAATCTCAGTATTTAGATTTGTTGCTGGCATATGAAGCGGCTTACAAAGGCGATACAAATCAAGCTATAGATATTTTGGTTCAACTTATTTCCCCTACTACAGATAAGACAATTTCTTTCAGAGCCAAAGCTTTAGCTATTAATAGCCTTGTTGTAGTCAGGCGATATCTTGAAGCCTTTATTTACCTTGAAAAAATTATTGTTCAACTTCCGGAAATTGAATCGACTTCAGCTCGTGAACAAGGGTTGATGGTAATAGCAATGATGTATCGATACATCGAAAACTATACAACGACTTTGCAATATATTCAGCAACTTGAAAGTGAGCAACCCAGTAACACTGCTATTTGTAGTGCAAAGCAGTTAAAGCTGGATACTTTGATTGCAGCGGAAACGAATAATATACTCATGGCGGAATATGAAAATGCCATAAATTTTTGTGATAGAAATCAGCAGCTTTTGTTTTCTGCAGGGATCAAACTACATAAAGCTCAGTACCTTCACAAAAGTGGAAAAGTGGATGATTCCTTAAGCGTGCTAATTGACAGCTATACGCAAGTTCAGGCAACTCGTTACAAGAGGCTGATTAGTGAGTTTGACGTTCTTTTAGCCCAAATTTATACAGAAAAAGGTCAATTAGTGAAAGCTGCTGAGCATGCTCAGTTAGTGATATTAAATAGCCCAGATAATTTGAGTACTTTCCCGAAAGTTTCAGCGTTAAGAATGCTCGCCGACCTGGCTAAAACGCAAAAAAACTATCAGCAGGCTTTAGATTATCATGAGCAATATCTGGCAGCCTTCACTGCTTATATGGACGATAAGTCGGCGCAACAGATGGCTTACCATACTGCTCACTCAGAGATTTTGGCGCAGAATCAAAAAATTGCTTTACTGGATAAAGACAATCAACTTTTACAGTATGAGCAAACCGCACTCAAACATCAGGCAGCTTTTAATAAGCTGCTGATTATGGCTTTAGCTGTTTTAGTCTTGGGTCTTGCCTTTATGGCGTATCGTAGTTTTGTGGCCCGCCAGCGTTTTAAGGCGTTGGCTGAGTATGATGATTTAACTACCATCAGTAACAGATACCACTTTTCGATCTCAGCCAAAGAGGCTTTGACTTTATGTGAAAAAGGCCAGTTACCTGCGGCTCTTATTGTGTTCGATCTGGACCATTTTAAACAAATTAACGATCAGCATGGTCATGCGGCAGGCGACTGGGCTTTGCGGCAGACGGTCGATACTTGCCGTAACTTTATGCGCAATAACGATGTGTTTGGCCGTATTGGTGGTGAAGAATTTGCCATTTTATTACCGGGTTGCCAAAGTGATAAAGCGCACTTATTGGCTGATATCTGCCGGGATGCTATAGGTAACATAGATACAGCAGCTTCGGGTTATGAGTTTAAATTAAGCGCCAGTTTTGGTGTTACGTCAGCAGATCTGTCCGGTTACCATTTAACCAAACTAATAGAAGATGCAGATACAGCTATGTATCAGGCCAAACAACTAGGGCGGAACAAAGTGCAATTCTTTCAAGGCTAACCAAATTATTCATCTGTCGTGTCTGCACAGTTGAATCTTTGAGTTATGTTGATGTCAGAAACTCCGGTCTGACATCGGAGTTTTGCTTTGAAAATATGGATATTTTCTGTTGTAGTTCATGCGATATTGCTCTGGGCTCTGTCTTTGATCATTATTCCTCCTGCCGAAAAACCTTCGGCGTCAGCTATTATTCAAACATACAGCTACACTGAAGTTCGTTTGAAACCAATACCTGCTGTTCGTGTTGAACAGCAGCCAGTTGTACAAAACACAGCGGCTGCGCCTGTGGTTCTACCCCCCAAAAAAAGACCGCCGAACAAGACCAAAGCGACTGAAACTAAAGCGGTTAGCCAGACTGCCGGAAGCAGTTCAACACCTGAAGCAACAACAAATGCGGAGACAGTGGCAGCAAAACCATCCAGAGCTGCAGGTTCTTTGTCATTGGCGCAGCGTGCTTTGGCTTCTGCTGCCGCTGCGGCCTCAGAGCCAATAGCAGCCAGACAGCAACAACGCGAAGTTGTATTAAGGTCAAGCACACCAGCAGATAATGAGCTTGCTCCTGCAATGCTTAAATCAGTAAAAACCTACGCTGATGGTTCAGTACTGGTGAAAGGTGCCAATGGTTGCTGGAAGGTTCCGCCAGCAGA
>Ga0181595_10004047_pt1 | contig 13710 bp, 9 predicted proteins | sample 041ome_7_FD_145604 | JGI IMG/M metagenome (GOLD analysis project Ga0181595, IMG submission 145604) | Coastal salt marsh microbial communities from the Groves Creek Marsh, Skidaway Island, Georgia - 041401AS metaG (spades assembly) | ecosystem: Environmental > Aquatic > Marine > Intertidal zone >...
TTTCTGTTGAATCTCTTTTGAAGAATCGAAAAATAAATTGATTTCAAAAAAAACGGGTGGAACCGGCAAGGCGAAAAAACAGAAGAAAAGAAACTCGTGTTAAATGTCTCATTATCCTAAATGAAGACGACGCTCCTTCCCTCTCTCGCCTCCTCCTCCTCTTCTTCTTCTTCAAAGTCATCGTCGTCATCTCGTACGTATCACCAGTGTTCTTGTGCGCTCGTCGTTTGTGCTGCTTTTCTCCGAGGAAGAGGACATCATCATCGTTATCGCAGACGACCATCGCAAACGGCGGCAACCAACGCCTCCTCCTCCTCTTCTTTGTCTTCTTCTTTTCGTTTTCGACGGAGCAATAAAACGAGGCGAGGGAGTCAAAACGACAGTAGTAGTAGCAGTAGCACCAACAGCAGTATGCTCGTGAACGATGATGTGGACGATCCGACCATCCGCCCAACCGCTGAAGAAGCCATCTCGTGGGCGTTTCAACACGGTTTAGTCGTCGCCTCTGGGAAGGAGACGGCTGGACAAGTGTTTCACGCGCCAGTCGCGCTGTATCCGACTCCGTTTCCGAAAGATGTGTTTGAGTTTGCGAAAGAAATAACGCCAAAATTTGCGGAGTTGTAGATAAAGTCTCCGAGGACGACGCATTCATGCGAGAGACTTTGAGAGAAGCCGCGCTGAGCGACCCGGAGTTTACCGGGAGACTCTGGAAAATTTACGAGGCATGCGGGAAACGCGGGAACGGGAGATTAGATAAAGAGCTAGGTATTTTACGGACGGATTATATGCTCGACACGCGATCGGGAATGCCTTTACAAGTCGAAGTGAACACAGTGAGCACGTCTTTTATGGGGTTAGGCTCGAAAGTGACGCTGTTGCATCAGCATTTAGCGGAGTATACGAAAGGGAACATCGATGACGATATGAAGTTGAAGAAAGAAAACATGCCGACGAACGACTCGCTCAATCAAGCGGCGAAAACCCTTTGCGAAGGTTGGAAGTGCATGGAATGCGAGAACGCTAGTATTTTAATGGTTGTTCAGGAAGGGGAAACGAACATATTCGATCAAAGATTGATATCTCAGAAAGTATTCGAAACAATCGGGGTGAAGACGATTCGTAAGACGCTTCGGGAAATCAACGAAAGCGGTAGATTAGATCTGAAAACAAACCTCTTCTCCATCGATGGTCAGTTATGTAGCGTCATATACTTTCGCGCTGGCTACTCACCGAGCGATTTTCCAAGTGAAGCGCAATGGGAAGCGAAGATGTTGTTGGAGAAATCGAGCTCTTTGAAGTCGCCTTCGGTGGCCATGCACCTGGCCGGTTCGAAGAAGATTCAACAAGCTTTAGCGGAAGAAGGCGTGCTCGAAAAGTTTATGCCAAACGATGCGACCGAGATGCGAAAAGTGTTTGCCGGTTTGTACTCTTTCGAAGGCGAAAAAAACATGCAAAAAACAATCCAACTAGGATTATCTAATCCGGCGGATTACGTGTTAAAGCCACAACGCGAAGGTGGCGGGAACAACTTGTACGGAAAAGAACTGAAAGAAAAATTAGAGAACGATACGAAAGATTTACCGGCGTACATCTTGATGCAAAGAATATTTCCTCCCAGTCATCAAGTGACCATGTTGAGGAAAGGTTTAGCGCACGAAATCGAAAGCTTGAGCGAGTTGGGAATTTACGGTTCGTATTTGCGCAAAGGCGACGTGAATAGTAATACCGCACGAGTCATGAACGAACATGGCGGGAGCTTGTTGAGAACGAAAGCGGCTTCGAGCGACGAAGGTGGCGTTGCGGCTGGCTACGCCGTTTTAGATAGTCCGTATTTAGTGTAAATGATTTGTAAACGAAACTGAATGATATTATGTGCCATGCAAAAAACGTAAATGCAGGAAAAATTTTCTTCAATAATTCGTCCTCCCGTTGTTATTATGCCCATCGCGGGAGGCGGAACGGCAGACGTCTGGGGCGACGACGACGACAACGACGACGACGATAATAATATTGGAGAAGAAGAGAAAGCGAACAATAAGTTCAATCTTCTCCAGCAAGAGTCAGAGACTCGACGAGAGAGGTTTTTCAACGCCGGTTATCGAGACGGTTTAGACGTCGGGAGAACCGCCACGGTGCAAAAAGGATTCAACGAAGGATATAAAACTGGTTTCAAAGAAGGGTTCGAGTTTGGACGAGTCAGAGGCGCAATAAGATCGCTAAAGATATTCAACAGTGGAAAAACGACGAAAGATGATGATTCGTTAATATCAAAGCACGGAATAGTTGGATTGTCCAGCACAGAAGCGAGAAGGTTACTATTCGCACACAGGACGAAAAGCGAGGACGACGAAGAAGAAAATGTGGAGGTGCATCCAATGTTAACGCGTGAAGCTCTAGAGACGCTGAAGAAGCGATTACTAGAGGAAGAAAATGTAAAGCTTTAGAATTAGAATATAGAATAGCTCTTGTTTTTACAACACGTTTGTCATCAGAGTCGATGGTATAAAAACTTGTCTAAGCGTCTACCAAACGCGAAAGCGACTGTATCAAGTGTCGCAAGTTAGCTCGAGTGCTCGGGTCACCAGAGACGCTCGAAATGTCTCCGGATACTTTTTCTACGTGTTGCAAAGTCTTTGTCAAAGTCGAGATAGATTGTCTCAACATGTCTTGATTTTCCTCGGTTAAAATCGTTTGTCGCAACTCTCGAATATCTTGCACCGTAGCCGACGCATGTCCCGCTAATAGCTCGATCGTTTCCAATGTACCCTGGTCTTTGACACCTTGCATCATCGGTCGAAGCTCTCTGGCAATCAAAGCAGCTTCGGTTAATAACGGTTCTAAAACCTGCATCAAATCTTGAGCCCCATCCGTGACTTGAAACATCTTTCGAATTCCATCCTGTTGTTCCATCTCTTTCGCTAAGCGCGTGCAAATGCCAACTAAATCATCCATAGAAACCCCCGGTCTCCCTTCAATTCGTCCTCGATCGCACACGATAACACCTTCCCCTTCACACCCGGCATCTAACGGACCCCATTGCGCTTGCGGGATGGGTAATTTCGGGGTAATATCAATAATAGTCTCTGCGATTAATCCTGACTGATTCGCATCAATCGTCGAATTTCTTGGAATCGGCACTTTCTTATCGTCCATTTCCACCAAAACCGTCACTTTATCCAAAGCTGGTTGCACAGATAACACCGTTCCCGCTTTCACGCCTCTGATTCTTACGTTCGTCCCGCATTGAATCCCACACGCGAGTGGGAATTCAATAAAGGCTTGGTAAGAGTTCTTCCTGGCGTTGTTAAAGATGCCGACAATCCATCCGGCGATCAAAGCACCCAACAGTGCCCCTCCAACGATGAACAAACCTACACCACCTTCCATAATTCGCGTTCTACCAAAGCCAAAATCTTGCAACGGCTTTGCCAATCTGTTCCATAAAGCCCCAAAAATCTTCATCGGCGGTCCGAGGAAGAGATTGAAAGCTGCATTCCCTTTAAAAATGTCGTTGTTGTTGTTGTTGTTGTTCTCGTCCGAAGCTGCGTACGCGGAGAAGTTATTCGTCGTCGCTCTCGTGACAACTTTCTTGCTAAACACGGAATTCGTGTAGGACCCGGTGCCCCACCAGTTCTTCTTGCCGTACCTTTGTGCTGCTGCTGTCTTCTTTCTTTCTTCTCTGTTGCTGGACGTTTGATCGTTCTCGTTACTACTGTTCAACGAATAATAATTAAGACTACTGCTGCTACTATTATCGTTGCGGACGCCAACGATGACCCCTGATCCTCTGCTCTTCGTAGTAGTATTATTATTTCTCCTTTGATGTTGTTGCTGCAACGCTTCTACCAGTTGTTGTTGTTGTTGTTGTTGTTGTTGTTGTTGTCGTCGTCCACTTTCTCTCTTTGAACGGGAGAAGGAGGAGAGAGATACGCAACGACGACGAAAGATTTTAGTACTACTAGTATCATCACGTCTGGTGGAGAACACGCGCGTCCTCGTCGTTGCTCCTCGTCCTCCTCCTCTCAACGAAGAGGAGCACGAGGAGGATTCGGAGAACGACGACGATCGCATGCGAAGCGCGTGAGCGTTTAACAACGCTGTAAAGGCTGACATTTGGATTTTATGAGGGAAGATTCAAACGAAAAAGTTCTTATTTTGATGGACACCCACGAGCGGAAAACGAGCCCACGAAAGGGAAAATAATAAGTTTTTCTTTCTCTCGTCCTAATCATGACAACTACTACTTTATTCAAAACATATCTCCTCTCTCCTTAAAAAGTGCATTTGACGGTAAGTATTTTACCGCGACGTGTTCTTCGTGTCGTTCTTGTTGTCCCGAGGATGAATATGTTCGCTTCCCCGCTTTAATCTTTTTCGGCGGTCGCTGCGAATGTAACGTCGGCTTCTCGCCCCACTTTTCGTGAATTTTATCCAAGTTGACTTTTTGGTTCAACAAGTTGGAATCTAGGTTCGCCAAGTGAGAGGTATCTGGAATGCCGGCTAATCTTTTCATCATCGTAGACTTGAACAAAGTCGCCTGGAAGAGCGAATACGAGTTGCTCGTGATCCAGTAACAAAACACGCCTTGAGTAAAGTTCCACGTCATCGGCACTAAAGCTAAGGCTAATCCTCGGAGTGCCCACTTCATGGTCAGGCCTTGTTGATTGTTGTTCATACCTTCTACGGCACCTAACTCGACCGAGGCTAAAAATAAAGCGGACGTCAACAGAGGCATCATCATGGTTGGATCCGCGGCGGATAAATCGGTGAACCAAAACGCACCCCCGTCTTTGAAGGATCCAATCCCGTCCGCCATTCTCGAGATGGCAAAGTAGAAGGACACGAACAACGGTGCTGAAACTAACAAAGGTGCTAACGATTTCACCGGATGACACTCGTATTTTTTCCATATAGCCGTCACCTCGCTCAAATGTCTCTGCGCCGCCTCGGGGTCGTTTTGCGCTTGCGTTTGCTTCGCGCGTTCTTGAAGTCGCTCCATTTCCGGTCGCGCCAACTGCATCCGCGCCGTATTTCGCATTTGCATCACGGTAAATGGTAGTGTTAATGTTCTCATAACTACAGTCGCAGCGGCAATCGCTTGGTACCACTCTAATCCACTCACGAGATGAAAGTATTCCATGACGTACATCAAACCGGCGGTGGTGTACCACGACTCCCCCGCTATTTGCGCGACTTCGCCGACAAGTTCTGTTCCTGGAGGAAGAGTAGTATTGCTGCTAAGATCTGTTACTATTGATGACACAGAGTCTCCTCCTTCATCGCCACTACTATTACTACTCGTGCCGTCTTCGAGCTCATTCGTTGCCGAAGAAGAAGAAGAAGGACTTTCGTTCTTGTTGTTACTCCAAAACGCATATCCACGCACTTGACTCGTCAACAAGGAGGAGGATGTTCTCGTGCTGCCACTTCTATTCATAAATCTGTTTTTGTTATTAAAGCTACTGTTGTTGTGTTGTCGTCGTTGTACTATTCTCTGTCGTTGGTGTTGATATCGTCTGCTTACCTCTTCTCTCACCACTTCTTCGTTTATTGATGATGATGAGAAAAGACGACGCCGCATTTGGTCTCCTCCTCCTTCGCCTCCTCCTCCTCCGAAAGAAGAAGAAGAAGAAGAACTCGTCGTGCGACCACCACCATCGAAAGGGACAGCAGAAACGAGCGATCGAATGAACAACGAGTCTGTGATGATGTGACTACTCGATGATGATGATGATGATGTTATTGCTGAGAGTGTTCGTCGAAGTCCTCCTCCCATGCTTCTTCGTATACAAAACGACTTGAACTAGTACTACTGAGGACAGGAGGAGTCCTTTCTCTGTTTTCGTGCTTCCTTGCCTCTTCTCTTTCAAAATTTTTTGAGGAGCCGCTCTGTCTGTGACCTGAATTTCGAACACCAACCAACACCAAAAAAATTCTTTCTTTCCGTTTGTGGCTTAAACACACGAACAATCTGCATTAGTTGGCCACGCGACTATATCACACATTATATTTATTGCGCGTGCTGCCTTTTCGCGTAACGTATTATATAATATATAGTATTATTCGAATTGCGCACGTCTCATACCACCGATAGTACAGAGAATTGATCTCGCTCGAAACGCGTGTCTACGACTCTCTTCTCTCTTCTTTCTCTCCGTCTTTGGGGCGTAATCATCATCCTCAAAAGGCCGCGTGTGGGTGTTTCCCCGACTCTTCGAGAATTTCTTTCTTTCTTTCTTTCCGATCGAGAGTAATACTTTAAAAGAAGAAGAAGGAAAGGAGAACAAACATGTCGCCGACGAAGAAGCCGTACAACGACATCGAGTCCGGCAGCTCTGGTGATGGAACGAAACCGTTGTTAACCGCGGGAAAATCAGGTCCAGAGTCGCAATACGGCACCAATAAGTCGGACACCGGAAGCGATTCTGGCGAGGAGAATAATAACAATATGAGTAGTATGACGACGAACGATCAGTATTACATGGGTGTGGACAGAGAGACTCTGTTCAACACTCCCGAGGACGGTTTAACCGAACTCGAAGCGGAGAGACGCTTGCAGTTGTTCGGTTTGAACGAACTCTCCAGGAAAGAAGAAAACGTCTGGGTGAAACTGGCTTTGGAATTTGTCCAGCCGATGCCGTTGATGATTTGGGCCGCGATTCTTATCGAAAGTTTAGAAGCGTACGTGCACAGTTCGCCCGACGACGTGGTCGACGTCCTTGTGCTGGTTGTTTTGCAGTTACTGAACGTTTTGGTCGGCTTTATCGAGGAGTTAAAGGCTGGTGATTCCATCGCAGCTCTGAGAGATTCGTTGAAACCAGAAGCGATCGTTAAGAGAGAAAATAAAATATACACCATCAACGCGACTTTGTTAGTCCCGGGGGATGTGATCGCGTTAGGTGCCGGTGGAGCTATTCCAGCTGACTGCAAATTACGAGAAGGTAAACCGATTCAAGTCGACCAAGCCGCTTTGACCGGGGAAAGTTTACCGGTGGCTATGTTTGAAGGCTCCGAAGCGAAGATGGGGTCAACGGTCACGCGCGGTGAAATCGAAGCTACGGTTACCGCGACCGGGTCGCAAACGTTCTTCGGTAAAACTGCGGATTTAGTCCAAGGTGTAGACGAGCTCGGGCACTTTGAAAAAGTGTTGAGAGAAATCATGTACATCTTGGTTGCGTTGGGCGTGTTTATTTGCGCGTTGGTGTTTATTTACTTGAACATGATCGGTGTCGATTTCTGGCAAACGCTCGCGTTCAACGTCGTTCTTTTAGTCGCTTCGATTCCAATCGCGTTGAGAGTAGTCTGTACGACGACGTTGGCGTTGGGATGCCATGAACTAGCCGCGGAGAAGGCAATCGTAGCTCGCCTTTCCTCCGTGGAAGAACTCGCGGGTATGACCATCTTGTGCTCGGACAAGACTGGAACTTTGACGTTGAACAAGATGATGCTGCAAGAGTATTTGCCAACGTTCGTGCCGGATGTTACGAGAGAAGAAGTGTTGAAATTGGCCGCTTTGGCGGCGAAATGGTGGGAGCCGGCGAAGGATGCGTTGGATACTTTGGTGTTGAACTCGGTCGATCGCGTCGAGTTGGACCCGTACGAGCACACCGATTACGTTCCGTTTGATCCAATCATCAAGAGAACCGAAGCGACTGTGAAGAATGAAACCACCGGTGAGAAGTTTGTCGTCACTAAAGGTGCTCCTCACGTGCTTTTGGAGATGAGTGTAAACAAAGATAAAATCGGTAAAGAAGTTGAAGAAAAAGTATTAGAGCTCGCGCACAGAGGTATTCGATCCTTGGCCGTTGCAAGAACGAAAAATGGCGACATCACTGAACGGAAATTTGAATTCATCGGTATTCTTACCTTTTTGGACCCGCCTCGTCCGGATACCAAACATACCATCGATTGCGCGAATGACTTTGGTGTCACGGTGAAAATGATCACTGGAGATCACCGTGCGATTGCGGTTGAGACGTGCCGCACGTTAGGTATGGGAACGAATGTTTTAGGTGCTGAGAAGCTTCCTTTGCTTACGGCCCAGGATCTCGAGGCGTCGACGACGTTGGGCAGAGACTACGGGGAGATGTGCCGCCAAGCAGATGGTTTCGCCCAAGTCTTCCCGGAGCACAAATATCTCATCGTTGAGGCGTTACGTCAACAAGGTTACTTGGTTGGCATGACTGGTGATGGTGTGAACGATGCGCCGGCGTTAAAACGGTCTGATGTCGGTATCGCCGTTCAAGGGGCGACTTCTGCAGCGCAAGCTGCCGCCGATATTGTCTTGACGCAACCGGGTTTGAGCACTATCGTCACCGCCATCGTGACCTCAAGGAAGATCTTCCAGAGAATGAAGAACTTTGTGATTTACCGCGTCGCGTGTACTGAACAGCTGTTGTTCTTCTTTTTCATCTCGTGCATCTTCTATCATCCGAACGAGTACAACGCGGATTGGCCGTCGTACTTTGCGATCCCAGTTATCGCTTTGGTTACCATCACCATCTTGAATGACGGCACCATTATTTCGGTCGCGTACGATCACGTCGATGCTTCCATAAAGCCAGAGAAGTGGGATCTGAATATTTTATATATTGTCTCTTCCGCTATTGGCATGGTTGCTTTGATTGGTTCGATCGTATTGTTGGAGTTATCATTGGATTCGCAATCGCCGGATGGCCTGTGGCGATCCATGGGATTACCAGTCATGACATACGGAGAGATCCAAACGCTCATGTACTTGAAAATCTCGCTTTCGGATTACTTCTCCGTGTTCAACTCGAGAACGAAAGGTTGGATGTGGTCGAGAATGCCGTCGATCGTTTTAGTTGGCGCGTTTATTCTCGCTACTACGTGTTCTACGTTTTTGGCCGTCTATTGGCCATTCGGAAATGGGATGCAAGGCATCGAGTGGGATTTAGCCGTGTACTGTTGGTTGTACGTAATCATGTGGGCATTTATTCAAGATGCCGCTAAGGTTGTGACATACAAGGTGTTGCAATCTATTGGATGGGTTGAGTCCGTCAAGGTGATTGATGAGAAGGCTTTGAAGAGAGGGAGAGATGCAGTTCTCGGCGCGCTATAAGGGAAAGAATGGATGGACAATTCATATATTACCATATTTATTCATCATGCATAGTAGAATTAGAGGGAGAGAGGATATTGTTATACAATTATTATTTATAAACCGTGTCATCAGCTTATTTTCTATTACAAATCTAATTTTGTTGTTCTTGCGCAGCTTTCTTCGGCGTGGCCACTTTTCTTACTTCTTCGCCTGGTTTCAACTCGACCGTACTCCCTCGCACACGCACGTGACATCGAAAGTAACTACAAGAAGGTTGAATCATACACGCTGCAGAACTTGCCGCGGGTGCATCCGCGCCAACAACGTACAATGCATGATAAAACGCCGCGAAGAACTGAAGGATATCGTCCCCGTCTGCGCCGGCCGATATGAAGTTGTCTGGATCTTCGTTTGAAGGAGCCACGATTGCTTTCGCTCCGGCATCTAACAAAGCTTCCAGCAAGTCTGCGCCAATAGAAGCTTGACTGACGATAATTTTATCCTTCCACATGCCAATAAGTTTACTCGCCGTGTAATCTGACAAATACTCCAGAGGAATAGTTCTTTTGAAGAGATACGCGCCAAGTTGCCCGTCGTTGGAATCTGCCTGCAAGTGCTTTCCTATGAACGTGTGCAAAACACCTTCCACCTCGACTGAAGGTACAGAGGAACACATTTCATACAGAGAGGTGAACTTTTGCGATTGCTTTGATGGATATTTCGCACACTCTATGAACAAATTTGCCACAGCTGAAGGCTCTGCTATGGCCGTAATATCGTGTTGCCAACGCAACACGATGCCCTCCAAATCTGAAACGCAGTTCAAGTGAATGACACCTGCGTTTGCGCCAATCCTTCTAAACTGCGCGTTGAGATTCTCAATTGCTACGTTGGTATCGTCCAAAAGTTCTTCCTCTCCTCCCGTCTTGTTTCTGTTACTACCGCTACTACCGTTTCTGCTTCTAATAGTATTATTGTCCTCCGCGTGGGCGTGACTGTTATCGTTGTTGTTACTTTTCTTACTCGTGGCTCCGTTTTTCCCAAAAGAGAATCCGGTATTATCAGGATTGTAACTCGAAGATGTATCAATACGAGCGAATGGAATGGACCGCAAAGCGCAAAACTCTTCCACGATATCAGTTTTCGCAGCGAATTCGTTCTCGTATCTCTGCGCCTCGATGACTAAAACTCCTTTCTTAGAGCCGAGTCCAGTAGCGATCACAGCTGCTATTTCTTCGTCCAAAGCGTCCGGCTGCAACAACTGACACAGTTCCCCGAATCGCTCGTTTTCAGATTTCACGTACTCATCCGTTGCTTCTCTCAGTCGCTTCAGCGCTTGCTTATCGATTTCGTCTAAATCTATATCACACCTCGAATCGACAGGGTTGAAACGGAAGTATTTCGTCTCTGGAATCAAAGGTAAAAGCGTTCCCAACGCCTCATCTACTCTCTCTACATTACAAGAGGATTCGAGCATAACTTCAGAAGCGTCGATTAGTCTGTGGAAAGATGAAGCATCTTTTCGTTTAACCCGCGGAACCTCTCCAGTTCCGACGGAAACCACGCACTCAATCTGTCGGTCTGGCCACAAGCGTCTCGCCTCCATGATGCCCATCATCGCTGGGTTGTTACAGGTGACGGCGCCGTCTTGCCATTTCTCATCACCTAACGAAAAATCGGCTAAATAATACGGGGCAGCGCTCGAAGCCCTCAAACAGTGCCACATCAAGTGTTTGCAGGAACCTGGCATCGCATATCTCCCATGGTTTTCATCCTCGGCGGTTTCCGGGTACTGGTAGTTTCGGAAGATGTATGGAGACGAAGGATATTTAGACACGATGGTACCGACAACGAAAACTTTTGGACCGCCTCTTAAAGACGATTCGATGAATGACTCTTGTTTACCGTCCATTTCAGATTCTTGTTGGAGTAAACTTTCGAACACGTTCGCGTCGTGCTTCGAACCGTGCACCGCGACTCTCCATTTCTGCTGCCCGTCCCGATATAAGTTATCGAACCGGTCTTTCCACGAAGTCTCTCCATCTTGTCTATCTTTCGGCTTTGAGAATATTCTGGTTCCTAATTCTGTGTAGATTTCATCGCATCGTTTTAAGTCGTGTTTCCGAACTCCCACAGCGCATGCCTTGTGTTTCAGAAGAAAAGTTAGTCACAGTTTTCCAAAAAGGACTCGTCGGTGAAAAGAACAGAACAGGAACGGACGAAAAGGAAGAAAAATACAAAAATAGAAAACCAAGAAAAAAAATTATTTTCATCAAACGCGCGTGTACGCGCGATATTTTGCCTAATTTAGCATCACTTACCAGTATACCTCCCGTACTCGTACCGCAGATCAAGTCAAATAGCTCATGAATTGGTTTACCCGTGCCCTCCTGAGACCGATTGCAAAATTGTCAGAATGGTTTCATACAGCGGTGCTTTGACCGAAAACGTGATGATGATAAAGAAAAATTATTCGTACCTCGATACGTTGTAACATTTGCACCGTTGAAATACCGCGCATGCCTCCTCCATCCATACACAAGATTCTCACGCCTTTACAAACAATCGGACGCCGATTGATAGCTTGTCTGACGATTTCATTCTCACCGAAAATAGCCAAAGCTCGAGTTGCATATTTTTTAATTAATTCTGTATTTTCATTTTCTGGGAAGCTCAGGGCTAATTCTGCAAGCAAACTCCGTATGCCTCTCATCTTTAACATTGCGCGTCTATTAATTGATTCAAAGCCCAAATTTCCCAGGGCTAGTAGTCCAGAAGATTTTAATTCGGAATTATCGCTCTAAAAAAATAAATAAAATTTCAAATTATTTTCGGGGAAGTCATATTTATAGAAGAACTGTACCTTAATTATATCGATAAGTAAATTAATTAATGTTTCATCGTAAATACTCTGTTTTTTTGGTGGGGAAAAGATAGATTTGGTTAGAATATACGTTCACAAAGTAATTAATTAAAAACAAAAATTTAAAAAATGAATAAAAAATGCACACCTTTGACAATTTTCCCGAAGAAAATGCTAGGGATGCCAGAATATTACAACCGCATATTTGAACGGCAGAATTAGAATCCTGTTGATGTGAATAGGGAAAGAAAGAATTAAAAGTTAATTTTTGTTCCTTCAATAAAAGTAGTACTTTTCCTCAAAAGTGAAGGTGAAAAGGAGAGGAAACGATGAGGAGCAATGAAGAGAAGAAACCACGACTTACCGCCATCAAACTTTGTATTCTTTGCGATACTTTTGAATCGATGAGTTTTTGCGCGATATCGGGAAGTTGACTTGTAGCGGCGATGATGTGCGTCGCTTCGCGAATGACGTTCACGTCCGAAGTCAAGAGCATCGTGAGCATTTGCTGCAGAGCGCCTTCCGTGGCGCCAATTTCGACACAGTTCGAGGGATCTTCTTGCGCAATCTTCGCCAAAGCGGTGGCGATAAGCAAATGTTGACAACTCGAGTGTCTGAACACGAGAGTAAAAAAAGCCGAAAACGCTTTGCCTTTCTGCGCAGCTTTCCCCGAAATCGCCTGGGGAATGTAACTCGACGTCGTGTCTCCGATTTGCACGTCCACGTCGGTTAAGTCGTCGTTCGCGCTTACAACGACGTTTACTAAGGACAAACACCTCAAAGATTTACAGTGATGCATTTCCGGTAAATACTCAACTGGATTGCCGTATAAATGAAACGTGTGCACTTTCGACAACGCTTTCATATCCATCACCGGTTTCGTCAGTTTGTTTCCTTTTAAAGAAATCACTCGGAGCATTTTGTTCTCTCTTAAATCCGTTCGTATTTTCGTCAGTTGGTTGTTGTCGCAGTGCAACTCTCTCAGACTTTTCAAGTTTACTAGACTCGGTAAATCGATCAGTTTATTTTCGTTCAGCTTCAACACTTCCAAGCGAGGGAAGAACTGGGTGATTTCCACCGGCAACTCTGTCAACTGCGCGTTGGAGAGATCGATCGAAACGACGTTCTTGAACCTTTCTCGAATGTCGCCTAATATTCTAACCACACCTTCGCCTAAAACTAACTCCTCGATGGAATCTAAATCGCACCCTTTCAACAGAGAATACAATCCTTCACACAGCGTCGTCGTTCCCGTGTTGTTCTGTCTCGTCAAGCGAAAGACTTTTGGCGTCGGTTTATACGGTTCAATCGTCAATCGAACTTTCACTTTGACGACGTCGTAACCGCCTTGCAAGCACAACAATTGCGCTTTCACCACGTCTCCTTGTTCTTTAAACGGTAAGCTCATCTGCCCGTCGGCTATTTTGTCCAAAATCTCCTCGTGGTCTCGGTCTGAATTATATTCCACGTTCACTTCGTGGGATTGTATCTTTACTTCTTTCGAATGTTGTTGTTGTTGTTGTTTAGTAGGTTGTTTATCAGTCGTCGTCGTCGTGATGACTTCTTCTTCTTCTTCTCTGTATCCGAACGATAAGTTGAATACATCCGGCGTTCGGCCCATGGTGAGAGAGCGAAACATGTTTGTGCGACCGAGGAAAAAGAGTGTTTAGTATATTAGTAGTACTCTTATTTTGGTGTTCGTTGGTTCTTCGGAAATGAAGGCAACCAACCAACTTTTTTTTGGATGAAGGAAAATAAGAGGCGCACAAAAAGGAGGGGAACA
>Ga0181595_10004057_pt1 | contig 13695 bp, 10 predicted proteins | sample 041ome_7_FD_145604 | JGI IMG/M metagenome (GOLD analysis project Ga0181595, IMG submission 145604) | Coastal salt marsh microbial communities from the Groves Creek Marsh, Skidaway Island, Georgia - 041401AS metaG (spades assembly) | ecosystem: Environmental > Aquatic > Marine > Intertidal zone...
CGCGAGCGAAAAAATGAAAAGCAGCAACAACAAACAACACAAACTTTTCCACATTATAAGAGAGACAAAAGCGCTCTGGCGTTCTTATACACACACACACACACGCACAAACGCGCAGTCTTTACACACGCGCGCGCGCATAAAGAGAGCAGGGAAAACTTTACCCGTTCTTTCCTCTCTTCTTGTTTTTTTTCATCACTAAACCCTAAAGAGCTAAAAGTGCTTTCGCAGAGAGGGAAAAAGCAACGAACTCGCTCCTCCAAAAACAAATATGAATCATCATCACCGCGCTCTTCTTCGAGCAGCGATATCGGCGCGTTCGCGCCGTCTTCGTCGCCAGCACCACCACCGCGCTCTCTCATCATCGCCTTTTCCCGCAGAAGAATCCAACGAGACACAAAGATGCCGCCGCGCTCGGAGTGGAAGCGAAGCGTCTCCCTCCTTTCGACGCCTCGTAGGTGTTTTTACCGCGAGGAGTACTTCTAGGGGATTTCACGCGACGACGGGGACGCGTCTCATCGAAGATCGAGACGGGCGCGGGTTAACCGAGGAAATCATAGAGGAGAATTTGGTGAGCTTTTTACTTTCTTGTGTTGGCCGGGTTTCGTTCTCTCGTTCTCTCTTTGTGTTTGTGCTCGCGCGCGTTTGTTCAAAACTAGAGCTCTTCAAACTCACAAACTTTCTCTGTCTGTTTCTTCTTCTTCTTCTTCTTTCGCGAACGAAAAAACGCAGGACCGAAAACGAGGCGAAGCGATGAAACAAAACGACGCGTACGTCGAGTCCGCGTTACTCACCACCCGAAAAGAAGCGCTGTCGCTGTATCGATCCGTTATTCGTGCATCTGTTTTATTCGTTTGGAGAGATACGAAAGGCCGCGTGTGGAAAGACGTCATCCGGGAAAGCGCGAGGAAAGAGTTTGAACAAGGGAAACACGAGCGCGACCCGGAAATTGTGAATCGATTGATTCTCAGCGGACGAGAGGCTGTGGACGTGGCGTTGGATAAGTTCATGGAGCAAAGGCAGAAAATAATGGACGAGGAGAGTAAAGGCGTGCCAGGTGCTGGTTTCAAGTCGTAGTTTTTATTTAGTTTTTTATTAGCTAGTTTTGCGCATCAGTCGCGTTTAGATGACCCCTACTAAAAAAAAATCTATATTTTGAAAGCGCGGTTCTACTACTATCGTCTTTGTTTCTCTAAGTCGTTGGCGCGTTGTTTCAAATTCTTCGCCGACGCCTCGCCGGTTTCCAATACGAGTTGCGCGAAGATGCTCGAAGGATCTTCGAGTAATTTGGAAGGCGTGTCGTAGGACAGAACCTTTCCGCTGGCCATGCACAGCACTTTGTTCGATTCGATGATGGTGTTGATTCTGTGCGCGATGGTCATGACGGTTTTGTCCTTGAACTCTTGCGAGATTACTTTTTGCATCATCAAGTCGCTTTCGTTATCGACTGAGGCGGTAGCTTCGTCGAGGCAGACGATTTTGGTTTCGCGTAACAGCGCGCGGGCTAAGCACAACATTTGTCGTTGCCCCGCGGAGAAGTTAGAGCCGTACTCTTTGACCGGAGTCATCAGGCCCAAGCCATCTTCGTGCGTCGAGACAAACTTTTTCAATTGGACGTGTTCCAACGCAAACCATAAATCTTCGTCGTTATGCGATAAAAATGGGTCGAGGTTATCGCGAACCGTTCCCGAAAACAAGATTGGGTCTTGCGGGATGCACGTGACTCTGGATCGCAACGACTTCAACGGCATGGAAGAAATATCGACGCCGTCGATGAGAATTTTACCTCGCGAAGGCTCCACGAGACGCCACAAGGCGACGATTAAAGAACTCTTGCCGCTTCCAGTGCGTCCGCAAATACCAACCGACGAGCCCGCATCGATTTCGAACGAAACACCGCTCAACACCAGCGGGAGTTCTTTGCGGTACCGCATTTCGACGTCTTGAAAAACGATGCCACCGTGTTGGGGCCACGACGGATCGGGTTCAACCTTGCCGATTGCGACTATTTGTTTACCGTCGTTCTCGCTATCCATGGAATCGTTCGCCGTGTCTTCCTCGGAAGGCAACTGCGCGTACTCTTCAACGCGCTCAACAGAAACCATCTGCGATTCAAGCTCGGAGAATAAACGAATCAACCACGATAAGACGCCAGTGATGTCGATGGCGTACGACAACGTAACGCCGATCAAGCCACTACTGGTGGTTTTGCGCTGGTATACACCTAAACCGGCGACGATGATGGAAATTGAAATACCGATAATTTCTAAACGAACTGGTAACCACCGATCGCACGCGCACTTTTGCGTGTAATCCGCGCGTTGGTTGTACGCGATGCGCTTTTCGTTTTCATGAATGAAACGCGCTTGGTGACCAAACGCACGAATGGTGGAGATGCCTGAAATAGTTTCACCAAAGTGCTCGAAAATTGGCGACCCGGACGTGCCGTCTAAACGTTTCGCCTCGCGGTAACCGGGACGGAAGAAGTACTGCACATAAAAGTAACACGCGAAGACTGGAACTAGAAACGGACCAAGAATCGGGATGATTGTGATCATTGCAATCATCGTACCCAACAACCACAAACCAAAAGACGTCAATGAACTGACAGATTGTCCGAGAAGGTTATCTAAAACGTTTGTGTCTTTTGCGAATCTTTGGATGATGCGTCCAAGTGGAGTCGTATCAAAAAAGGCTTGTCGAGTATTCAACACGGAGTGGAATAATTTCAAATGCAACGTTGTCGCTGCGCGTAAAGATGCGACCAACCACGCGAATGTGCGCCACCACGAGAGCAACGCAGATACTACGCCGATGGCCGCGTACGTGCTCATGTATTCCGTGTCGTTCAAGCCGTACTTGTATTCGGTCCAAAATGCGAGCCACATCGGCGTAAATACAGAAATCATCCGTTCAACGATGGTGATGAGCATGAGAAACATGCACGGAATTATGCCGCCTAACGCCTGAAAGTACGTGGCGTATACATTCTTCTTCACCGCGCCTTGCTCTCGGTGTTCTTCTTTTTGCGCTGTTTTTGCGCTTAGTTTCTGTTCCGAAGTAACGCGTTTCATCTGGTCTCTGTCCCTTTCCGACAAAGCAAACGCAGCGGCATCTTGTTCTTCCGCCTCTGCCGTTTCTTTCTCTTGCGTACCACGATAGGATTCTATCATTTGTTTGAAGTATTCCGCGTTTTCGATGAGCTCTTTGTAGCTTCCGCGCTCGACAATTTCTCCATCTCTCATGACTAAGATTTGATCCGCGCGCTCAACGAAATGCAACTGATGCGTGACGAGTAAAACCGCCTTTTCTCGAAATACGCCTCTCACGCATTTGTTGAAAACATCCTTGGCGACGTGCGCGTCCAAAGCAGAAAGAGGATCGTCCATGATGACGAAATCAGCATCGGCGTATACCGCGCGCGCGATGGCGCATCTTTGTTTTTGGCCGCCACTCAGAGTGATACCTTTTTCACCGATTTGCGTTTGATCGGCATCCGGGAGGAGTTTGAGATCAGTCAGCATACACGCGGCGTCTAAAGCGTCGTGATATTTATTCTCCGAGTGCGGTTTACCGAACAGGATATTCTCTTTCAAAGAGGCAGATTGGACCCACGCGGATTGAGAACAATACGCGACGGTTCCATCGATAGAGATGAATTCATCTACATCTTGTTTCTCAGCATCGCCGCTACTTTCTGGAACCATATCGCCGAGAAGCGCCGAAACGATGGCAGTTTTCCCGGAACCGACTGCACCGACGACGCAGATAAGCTCGCCGCGTTTGATTTCGAAATCGCACCTGCTCAACGTAAAGCCGATGCCGGCGGTGGCGCCCGAATCGGTTCCTTGTGGAGACGCATCGTTTTTCTTCTCCGCGTCTTTGTTGTTATTGTTGCGACTCCATCGAAACGATGCGCCTTTCTTAATTTTCGCAACCACGTCGCCTTTCTTCTTCGTCTTCATTTCCGTCGTCGTCGTCGTCGCAGTTTTATCTTCGTTCAAATCCTCTAACTGTATCGTCGTAGTCGTCGGCTTTGATTCCGAAAGTAAGAAATATTTTTGTAATCGATCCAAACTGACGATGGCATCCGCGGACATCGCCAAACACCTGGGATAAAATAAAATCGGAAAACGAATGAGCGAGAATAACGTCAACGCCGGAAAGATGATGTCCGGGCGCATCTCGCCTTTCATCACGCCAGAGTACAGCATGAATACGACGACCGCAACAATGACTGGACCAGCCATCATGATGCTTGTATTCGCCGCCGCGACGTTGGCAGTTTTCGTGGCGTAAATCATCTCTTCTTTCCTCGACGCTTTCACTTCGTCCTCCAAGGAATCCTCCCACGCGTTCAACTTTAATATTTTCACCCCGGATAAACCTTCGTTTTCTAATTTCACGCGTTTGTCCGTGTACTTTGTCTGTACGCTTCGCAGCTTGTACGCTAACGTGTAAAAAAACTTTTGCAACGGTATCAGCGCGAGTAACAAAAACAACCCTCCAAATACGGACCATCCGATGTACATGTACAACAAGGCGATGTACCCCATGATTTGAAACAAACCGCTCCAAATGACGTTAATGAACAACATCAAATCCCCAACTCTTTGCGCGTCTAATTGCATGTGATTCAAAACTTCCCCAGTCGTTGATCCGCTCCTCCCGCTCGCGTTCAATCTGATCGTCTTTCTATACACCGCCGTCCCTAAAGCGCCTTTAATCACAATCCCGCTCGCTTGCATGTGATAAAAGTATTGCTGTTCGCACAACGTCCTCGACACTTGCACGCACAACATCAGCGCGCAATACAAAACCCCCAACTCCGTATCGCCAATCTGCTCCGTCGTAAACGTTCTTCGCAAAAAGTTATCCTCCGATCCGGCGACGTATTTCAAGTAGCCGCTCAGGATGACGGGCGGTAAAAACTGCAAAGAGTCGTTGGCGAGTTTATACATCGCGCCGGTTAAAATCATATTCCCGAAACACGCCCAGATTGGTTTCGTGATGGCTGGTAAAAACTTCTTCTTTTTCGCTTTCTGTGCCGTTTTCTTCGTTCCTTCCCCGCCATCGTCGGCGTTGATGCCGGCCCCCGCTTCGGAACCGTCGCCTTCTTCTCCGAGCGCTCTCTCGGCATCTAAACAATCTTTCAATTCAAACTCGAACCGTTCCGCGTTCGTCGCGCACGACAAGTGTCTCGGCAGCGGCACTAAATCCTCGTGCTCGAGCTGCGTTTTTTCGTGCGCTCGTTTTAAAAACGGCCGGACCCACGCGAAGAACACTCGCGAAAGCGCCGGGGCAGTTTCGCGATTGGTTTCCAGCGATGGGAAAGACGAAGACGACGGCGCTTCGTCTTCTCTCGTCGTCGTCCTCATCGCGAGAGAGAAACAGAGAGAGAGAGAGAGAGACGAGAGCAATCCCCAGACTCCAAGAACAAGTGGCGCTAGCGCGAGAGTATATTCGCTGTCGTGCGTATCTTCTGTGCTTTTTGCGCGCGCGTGTGCGTGTGTTGTGAGGCAAAAGAGTGCGTGAAAAGAGAGAGAGAGAGAGAGAAGACGTCACACCGCGTGTGAGGAAGAGAGAACTTAATTGGTCACAACATACATACAGCTTTTACACGCAGAGAGGTGCACAGTTTTTCGGAAAGAAAGCGAAGCTTTGCGAGCAAGAGAGAGAGAGAGAGAGAGAGAGATAAAAGAACTTTTCTTTTCCTCCTCCTCCTCCTACCGCCCGTCCTCACTTTTGTTCGGGTAAAGAGCACTACTCGTGTTCTTTCGTATAACCGCCCTCGTTTAAAGGCGGCGCAAAATAACGACAAACTCGTGTTTTCTGGTATAATAAATACACACACGCGCGTTAAACTCGACCCGCGATGACGTTAATCCCGAAAACCAACTTACCGCGAATCAAGCTCGGAAATTCGGACATCGAAGTCACGAATGTGTGCTTGGGGACCATGACGTGGGGCGTGCAAAACACGGAAGAAGAAGCGTTCGAACAGCTCGATTACGCGATTAAAGTGCGCGGGGTGAACTTTATCGACACCGCGGAGTTGTACCCGGTGCCGTCGAGCTCGCCGTTGTGGGTGGCTGGGAACACGGAGAAAATCATCGGGAATTGGATCGAGCAAAATAAAGAGTTGAGGAAAGAGCTGATCGTGGCGACGAAAGTCGCCGGGTTTATACCGGAAAGCGATATTCCGAAAATGAGAACCGAACCCCCGGGAACGGAGAAGATGAGCTGTAGGTTAGATAGAGAGAGCATTCTCGCCGCGTGCGATGCTTCGTTGCGAAGGTTGAAAACGGATTACATTGACGTCTATCAGTTACACTGGCCGGATAGATACATCCCTTTGTTTGGGTCGTGCGAGTACGACAGAAGGAAAGAGCGGGATGGCAAGTTTGCACCGGTAGCGTTTGAGGAGACCGTGCTAGCGTTGAAAGAGTTATTAGATGCCGGAAAGATTAAGAGCTACGGGTTGTCGAACGAAACGAGTTACGGCGTGTGCGAGTTCGTGCGAGTCGCGGACAAGTTGGGCGTGCCGAGACCGGTGAGCATTCAAAACTCGTTTTGTTTGTTGCACAGATCGTACGAGACGGAGTTGGCGGAAACGTGCGCACCGAGTCATCACAACATTTCTTTGTTACCGTGGACGCCGTTAGCTGGTGGTGCATTGAGTGGAAAGTACTTAAACGGCGCGAAACCGAAAAAAGCGCGATTTACCGAATTCCCTACGTTTCAAGATCGATACATAAACGAAGCGTCTCAAATTGCCACCAAAAAATATGCCGAGATTGCCGAAAAAGCCGGAATGTCGTTGACAACTTTGTCCTTGGCCTGGTGCGCGACGCGTCAGTACGTCGGGAGCACCATCATCGGTGCGACCACCATGGAACAGTTGAAGGAGGACATCGACGCGTTCGAACCCGGGATCACGTTAAGCGAAGAAACTTTACGCGCGATTGACGACGTGCACATGCAATGCAGAGACCCGTGCATTAGAAACTATTAAAAAGTTTATATTGTTTCCATAATTCGATTCGTTTTAATGTACATAGATATTTATTCTTTGATCATGTTGACTTTGCCTACACCTGGATTTTGTTTCACGCGCACACCCCTAGTACCATAAACAACAACTAACAACAAACAATCTGCCACATTAAAAAAGTTTACACAACATCGTAACCATGCGACGAGAAGCACTCGATGCATCTACATCAACGAGACGACGCATCGAGCATCTCTCTCGCGCGTTTATGAATCCAACGGCGAGTTCTTCAACACCTTCTTCTTCTTTTTCAACAACAACAACAACAACAACATCTTTGCACGTGTTCGGAGCGATAGTCATGGATATTCAGTGTAAGAAGAGTACCACGTCGTCGTCGTCGTCGTCGTCGTCTACGTCGTCATCGTCTTCGCTGGAACGAGGGACATCGGTACCGGGGTCGTGTTCGTACACGCCAGGAGGTGTCGGGAGAAATATTTGCGAAACGCTGGGCGCTTTGTCGATGGTGTCTGCTGCGGCGGATGATACCGAACGGATGCGCGTACACATGCACTCGCAAATAGGGGAAGATTTCGCGGGAAGAAAGATGGTCGAACAGTTGGAGCGGGAGTTACGAGTCGACGTGAAAGATGTGAGGATAGAATACGGTTTGAGAACGTCTACGGTGGTGGCTTTGCTAGATGATATCGACGGAGAGAACGAACTGTTCGCGTGCGTGGCGGACGTGGCGGATGTCGAGATACCTATTTTGCGTAGAGTTCGGGGATCCACTCAGCGCTTTGTAGTGTGCGACGCAAATCTGTCCGAAGAGGCTTTGCGGAACGTCGTGAGTAGTAAAAGTGAACGCGATTATGTATTTTTCGAGCCTACTAGCGTGACCAAATCGATGAAGATTGCGAGCATAGTGGATGCGGTGGATGCGACGTCGCCAAACGCAAAAGAGCTTCGCGAGATGGCAAACGCTTTGAGGAGAAAGTTAGCACCCGGTTCGCCACCGTCGCCGTGTCCGTTCAATCCCAATTTGAAATTCGCTTCGGCGCAGGATGCGCTGAATGTTTTAGCTGGCGATTTGCAAATCTTACATTCGCACGGCGTGAAGGTGGTCTTTTTGACGCTCGGCGAGTTAGGCTCGATTGTGTCGTCCAGCTGCGCCGAAAGTGGTAAGACGAGATACGCGCACGTGAAAGCGGCGAGCGTGAGCGGTAAAAACGCGTCCGTAGTTGGCGCTGGAGACGCTTTCGTGGCTGGCGCGGTATTCAAACTCGCCTCATTGTCAAAGGTCAAATTCAATTTCAAAGAAAACGTCGACGCGGCCACGTTTGGTTCGAAAGTTGCCGCGATGTGCGTCGAAACGACCGAAAATTCGCTCGGAAGCACTCCAGAGAACATTCGCAAGTTGGAAAAATTAGTCACTGAAGAGAAAGCTAGTCAATATAGTAGCTCTAGAATAGTAGAATTGAAGCCGCTCATCGCTGCGTTTCCTTAACATTAAATGTTTTTTTGTTTTAAAAGTTAAGAAGATGTGGTCACCATTAAATCACTCGCCTTTTTCATCGGACGATAATAATCGTTAATTTTCGGCCGAAACGTGCACTCTTTCATTTCTCTTTTCAATTTCTCTCTTTTCAACATCTCCTCCCTTTCTCTCAATCTCTGGGTCTGGTTTTTAGCAAAGTTGAACTCTTTCGGTTTCGTGATTTTATGTCGCACGTCTATTTGGGAAACGTTTTCTAAAAAAACTTTTTGTCTCCTGCTCTCTTTCTCGGCTCTTATTTTCGTCGCTTTTTCGACGTTATCGTAATACTTATCTATGCCTTTGACGATATCTTCTGCAGGAACGTGCGGATTCGCAATCCCGATTTCGGCTCTAATCTGTGGTGAAAACGTGCACGTCTTACGCTCTTCAAATTCGCGTTCGCGTCTGGCTTGTTCCAAGTTGTACTCGCGCGTTTCTTTTTCCGATTTCACGCGGTTCGTGATTGTATCCGCGTCGTATTTACCGTAACTGCCGGATTTCTTGCTCACTGCGAGAAGGAAATCCGCGTCGTCTGTTTTCTGATTCACGTGCGGGCTAAATGTGCACTCTTTCAACGTCTCCATTTCGTGAACTCTCTTTGCGGCTTCTCTCTCTAAATCTCTGGATTTGGAACTCGCGAGTTCGTCTAAATTCGTCGGGTTTGCTATGAGGTTTGATTTATCATTTATTTTTGGTACGAACGTGAATTGTCTGTCGCGTTCTCGGCGCATACTTTCAGCGCGTTGGTGCATGTCTTGCGCCTCGGTAATCGCCAGGCGTCTGGCGCGTTCATTTTGCGTCTCGTAGTAGTGGTTATATTTCTCTGAAAACGAGGGTGACGTAGATGAGTGTATCTCGGGAGAAAACGTGCACTCAATATCGAAGAGTTTTTCGCGCAACGCGTTCGTATCCGCTCGTTTTGCGCGAACTCTCGAGGCGAATTCGTATTGTCTCTCCAAGAAGCCTTCGCCAATTTTGCCGCTTTGAATGTTTTTGCGCACGATTTTTTCCGATTTGGCAGAGATGTTACTCGACGATTTACCCTGCGGCGACGATGTTTTTGTGTTTTCGTTTTTTTCTCCACTTTCTTTGCCGACGCTTTCCCTCGTTGCTTTCAGTTTCAGCGTAACAGTGTCGTTCTCTTTCTTTCGTCGATTCGCGAGCGCGGCTAATTTTTCGCTCGTGCTTCGCATCTTCGGCGGCTTGAACGTGTGCGCCTCTCGAAATGCCGCGTCGACTTTCTGCGCCACCTCGCGCATGGCGCGTTCTCGTTTCTCTGATATCTCCTTCAGTCGTTCGTGCATGGGCAATCCGGGCGAAACAGACGCAGGGGAGGAAGAACTCCTTGCTTTCCTCGCCGAAGTGCGTCGCAACTCCTCTTGCATTTTTTGCTCCTCGCATTCGCGGCGCTCTCTTAAACGTTCCTCTCGCACTCGCGCTTCTACGTACAATCGATCGCTCACATTCTCCACGACATCTTCTTCTCTTCCGTTCTTGCTCTTTGTCGCTAATATCTTCGGTCGAAACGTGCACTCCTTCTCGAACGCCGCCTTCTCCGCCTCTCTCTTCGCCGCTTCTCTCGCGCGCACGATATCCAATCTCGATTGGAGCAACCTCTCCCGTCGTGCCTTTCTCCGTTCCGAATCTTCTTCCATGAACGCTTTCGCGATCGTTCGCGGACGAAACGTGTACGTCGATTGTTTCTCCTCGTCCGCTTTTCTCAGCGCTCGCTCCAGCGAGTGTCTGTTCGTTGTTCTCGTTGTTGTTGTTGTTGTTGTTGTTGTTGTTGTTGTTCCTTCCTCGGTAGCGTGGTCACTCCGCCGACCAGCGGCGATGGCACCGTCCTTCCCCTCGACGACAAAAGGTTCCAAGTCTGGAAACGCGCTCTTCTCAATCACGTTTTCCTTCTTCGAGCGTTCGTTCGGTTTTCGGTACACCGTCGCGTTCGAGTTTGTCCACCGTCTTCTTCCTCCTTTTCCTCCTCCTCTCGTTGGTGGTCGTTGCGCTTCATCGTCAACTATCTTCCCGAATCCTTTCTTGTGTCGCAACAGCTGCAACTCGCACCGCGTGATTTCCAAGTTTATCGAGTCGATTTCGAACAGTTCGTCGTCGACGACGACGCCAGAAGAAGTCGTCGCTTCCTGCTGCCGCTGCGACATGTCGTAAAAAGTGATGAAGCGAGACCCCGACCAACGGCTTTTTCACGTTTTTTCTTTTGTTTGTGAACACTTTTGAAACCCTAAAAAAATTTGGCATTTTTTCTCTCCGCGAAGGAAATCGAACATCGCGCATCGTCAAAAAAGAGGTGGTCGCTCTCTCTCTCGTCGTCGACAACACAACAAAAAGAAAAAGAAACAAACATGGCGTCATCGTTCGCGTTGGCATCGTCGACGTGCACCACCGCGCGTCGTCGTCTCACCTCCTCCTCCTCCTCCTCCGCGACGAAAAGGTGCGCTTTTTTTTCCAAATTTTTCCCGCCTTTCCTTTCTCTTTTCTGATATCTCTCTCTCAAAATCTTTTTTTCTGACGCTCTTCTTCTCTTCTTCTCGACAAACGAACAGATCGTCGTCCAGACGACAACAGATCCTTCGCGCTTCGGAAGACACCGATGCGGCACCGGCGTCGTCGACGCCGAAACTGGTTCCGTCCAACGCCGCTTCCATCAAGGTACGTGTTTGTTTTTTTCCTTTTTTTTTCCTTTTGGTTCGATCGCGCGATCGGATTTCTTTTTTTTTCGTTTTTTGGCGGTAAGCTGTTTTGGAAGAAGAGGAAGAGAGAGAGAAAGAGACTCTGACATTTTCACATATGTTCTTCTCTTTTTCCTTTCTTTTTAACGATGATCGACAACAAAAAAGGTCATTGGCGTCGGCGGAGGCGGTTCGAACGCGGTGAATAGAATGGTTGATACCGACATCCAAGGCGTAGAGTTTTGGGTGGTGAACACGGACGCGCAGGCGTTGACGTCTTCGACGGTGCCGCGATCGAACACTATTCAGATTGGCGAGACGTTGACGAGAGGGCTCGGCGCCGGATCGAACCCGGAAATTGGACAAAAAGCGGCGGAAGAGTCGAGGAAGGCGATCGAGGACGCGTTGCAAGGTTCTGATATGGTGTTTGTGACGGCTGGGATGGGCGGTGGTACTGGGTCTGGTGCCGCGCCGGTGGTTGCGAACGTCGCGAAGACGGCTGGGATTTTAACGGTTGGGATCGTCACCATGCCGTTTAAGTTTGAAGGGAGACAGAGGTACAATCAAGCGATGGAGGCTGTGGAGAGGTTGAGACAGAACGTAGATACGTTGATTGTGATTCCGAACGACCGATTGTTGTCCACCGTGGACGGCGCGTTGCCCTTGCAAGATGCGTTTTTGTTGGCGGATGATATTTTGAGACAAGGCGTGAGAGGTATTTGCGATATTATCGTGTTACCAGGTTTGATCAACGTCGATTTTGCGGATGTGAGAGCGGTGATGGCGGACGCTGGATCCTCTTTGATGGGTATTGGTCGTGCAACTGGTAAGAACAGAGCGAGAGATGCGGCGGCGGCTGCGATTTCTTCGCCGTTGTTGGATTTGGGCATCGATCGAGCGACTGGCATTGTGTGGAACATTTCCGGTGGGAAGGATTTGACTTTGCATGAGGTCAACGAGGCGGCGGAGGTAATTTACGATTTAGTCGACGACTCCGCTTTGATCATCTTCGGGGCGGTGGTAAACCCGACCATGCAATTAGCGGACGGGGAGGTTGCCATTACGTTGATTGCGACGGGCTTTTCGCCGTTTTCGCAATCGAGCGCGGGCGAACAAAGAGCCCCGAGAGCCGCGCCGCCGCCGCAAATGCCGCCGCCGCAACAAAGACAACAGCAACAACAACAAAGAGAACAACCGCGACAAGAACAAGCACCGTCTGGATGGGGGAATCAGCAAGCGCCGCCGCCGCAACAGCCGGAAGGCGGACGATCTGCCATCCCGAGCTTTTTGCGAAAGAGAATGGGTCGCTAATTTCGTATTGATTGCTCGCGCGCCCATATGTGTGCGCGCGCGTGTTTGCGTGTGTATGTAAAAGAAGAAAGCATTTTTAATGAAAATACCTTAATCTAACTAATTTGATGAAATACGAAGAGAAAGAAATTCACAAGAGTACCTTCACGCCTTCGCCTTCGATGACTTTCTTCGCACGTCTGATGACCTCGTCAGACGGCGGTTTCATCTTCTCCAACTTATACGGTATATGCATCTCTCGATACTTGAAGGTGCCGAAGTTGTGGTATGGTAAAATCTCGACACCTTTGATGCATTTTTTGTGCATCTTTGCGAGAGCGGCAACGCCGAGTAATTCCTCTTCTCCGTCGGTAACGATATCTTGAAACTCTTCGTCATCCGAAGACATCAACACAAATCTCAACCACGTCGGCACTTTGTGTTCTTCGAGCTTGGCGAGAAAGGCCATCATGACGCCGAAATTTTCTGGACGGCCCGTTATCTTTCCGTATCGCACGGGATTTGAGCTTTTACAACAAAGCAAAGCCATGTCGATGTGCGGCAAGACAAAGTCCCAAATCTGGTCGTTTCCGTGCGCGGCGGTATCGATGATTGCGGTCAAACCTCTCTCGCGCGCACATTTCGCCAACGCGACCACGAAACGATATTGCAACATGCACTCGCCGCCGGACATCGTTATGCCGCCTCCCGATTTTTTATAATACGCGAGTTTCGTCTCCAAAGCAGCGAACACGTCCTCTTTGGACATCTTCTGCCCAACGCCTTCTTCTAACGAATCTGGATTGCAGCAAAACGCGCATCTCTTCGCGCAGCCTTGGAAGAAAATAATTGCTCGCAATCCCGGGCCGTCTACGCTGGTCATGGAATCGATCGAGTGGATCCATCCCCAGTTCTTCTCGGAGAGTGCCACGCTCGTCTCCGTCTCGTCCCACTCGTTCGTCGCGCAGCAGCGCGTCGTTGAAGACCATACGTCTTCGATGTCCCCTGCACCTCCTCCTTTACCCGCGACGAAGGAGACGTCGCGGCAGTTAGGCGGCACTTGGCCCCTGGGAAACTTCGCGCCGCCTTTGCGCGCTAAAAATCGCCTCGTGGTTTCTCCTTCTTCTTCTTCGTTCTCCTCCATCGGACACGATGATGGTGATGCGCTCCAAATGATGCAATTTCGT
>Ga0181595_10004066_pt1 | contig 13673 bp, 8 predicted proteins | sample 041ome_7_FD_145604 | JGI IMG/M metagenome (GOLD analysis project Ga0181595, IMG submission 145604) | Coastal salt marsh microbial communities from the Groves Creek Marsh, Skidaway Island, Georgia - 041401AS metaG (spades assembly) | ecosystem: Environmental > Aquatic > Marine > Intertidal zone >...
CGTCGCCGCCGTCGCGCGCGCGCGTCGTCCGCGGCCCGTCGCGCGCGCGCCCGCGCGAGGCGCGCGCGCCGAAGACATCATCGACGACGAATTCGATGCGACGCGCGTCCCGCAATGCGGCGCTTTTCCGCGCCGGCGCGCCGCACACCTCGACGCGCGCGCGGCGCGACGCGATGGCGCGATAGCGCGCGATGCGCGCGACGAGCGATGCGACGCGCGCGAGCCTGCGACCGGTGCAGGCGCCGCGCGGGGCGAAGAGGATCGACATCGACCCTCTCGGGACGCCGAAAGAATTACTGAACGACGCGCGCGCGCTGGGATTCGCGGACCCGACGCTGCCGAGACACATCGTGACCGTCGCGCTGGTGACGACGCCGGAGTGCGCGATCGAGCTCAGGACGGCGGCGAGCGAGGTGTTCGTGCAGGATAAATTCGGCGCGCTGCGGATGCTGAAGCCGCGGGCGAAGGCGTTTCTGAAGCGAGGCGAGGTGCTGTTTTTCGCGTGGAGCAAGGCGCGAGGGACGAGGTTCGGGTACGTGTTGGACGTCGGGGACGGCGGAGGCGAGGACGACGGCGCGAAAGGGGCGGGAGGAGGACGCGGAGCGGCGGAGGTGATCGATATCGCGAGCGAGGAGGACGCGAGCGGGACGCCGAGACGGCGGCGAGAAGACGGGGCGAACGAACGAGCGGAGGAGGCGGCGGCGGCGGCGACGAGAAAGACGCGACGTGAGAGTGGCGTGCACGGGAAGACGTCGCCGTCGTCGACGACGACGACGACGACGAGCGAGGGAACGAGGCGAAGCGCGAGGAACGCGAGAAAGGCGAGCGCGCCCGAGGCGAGCGCAAAGGACGAGAACGTCGACGACGAAGACGGCGACGAGGTAGAAGACGATGTCATCGAGGTAGAGAATGACGATTGGACGCACGCTAAGCGGCGACGCGAAGAGGGGAGCCCGGCGACGGCGTCGTCTTCGCAGGCGGCGAGACAGTCGCGATCGAACAAGGACTGCCCGATCAATTGGGCTCGAGCCCGAGGGTACGGTAAGCCGAACCTTCCTCCGCGCGAAGCGGAGACGTGTCCGCACGACTACGCCGAACCGCCTCGCCGCGAAGAGCCGTCCATGTGGGGGGGGCAACAGGGACGCGAGGAGGCTCGCCAACAAGCGGAGGCGGCGCGAATACCGCCGTGTCCACCGGAGGGATTACCCGACGATCCTACGGAGTTGCAAAACGCGAGAACTGCGCTGAAACAAGCGCATAGACAACTCGTCTCCGCGCTGAACACGGAGGTGGCGATGCGACAAACACTCGCGCAGTGCCAGCTCGATTTCCAACGCACGATGCGCGGAGGAGCAGATTACGCGCTCCGCCAATGGCACAAAGATAACTTGCAAATGGTCGCGGGGAAGTACCAGCAAAGTCAATTCGCCGCCGCCGCAGCGCGTAGTTCGTATCAACATGCGTTGAAACTGTTTCACCGCACAGTGGAACGGTGCGAGGGATTGCGAACAGGCGCCGACGCCTCAGCGTCGCCGGCGGCGTCGCCGATGTCGAAGCAGAGACAAAAACCTGAGGAACCGACCGCGAGTGCGGCGACGAAAAGTCGTTTTGATGCGGAGTGCGAGGCATGGGACACTTTGCTCAGTGTTGATCCCACGAAAATGTCTATCAAGGACCTGCGAAGGTGCGCGACGGATGTGGGTATCGACGTCTCGACACTCGTCGAACGAGAGGATTACGTCAACGCGCTCACGAAAAAGCGCGACACCGGTCAAGCCGCCTTCAACGAGAAGAAGCGTAAGCGCGATGAAGAGCGTGCGGCGGTCGAAGCGAAACAAAGAGCAAAGAAGGCGAGCGAAGAGGAGGATCACGCCAAACGTGCAGCCGTCCATCAAGTCTCCATCTGGGCCATGCACGCGGACCTCCGTCTGTTCCTCTACCGCTGCGGCGTGAGCATCGACCAACACGGTCGATCAACCAAGCGTTTGCTCCAAAAGAGCTACCGCCAGGCGATGTTAAAGTTTCACCCAGACCGCGCGCGACAAAAATCGATTCGCGAGCAGGCGTTGGCGAACGAGGTCACCAAGTGGCTCACCCACGCCTGGCAGCAGCTCCCCCCGTGATCGCTCCATCGCACTAGCCCGCGAGTATGACAACTCACCTTAGCTCGACGATGTAATCGCTGTGTAACCGCTTACACTGTAAACCACTCGCTGGCGTCCCGCTCGCGTCCGCGTCTGACTCGCCGACTCGCGTTTCGAAAGACAGTTGGAGCGGTCGGTCGTCATTCTACCGCGCGCGACCCGATCGCGCGCGCGCGCGCGGAATACGAACGCGCATAAAAATGGTCCTCAAGCGCATGTTCAGCCGCGGTTCGCTCGGCGATCTCAACGAGCGTCGAGCGAAGAAACGCTCGCGAACGAACCCCAAGGACCTGCGCGCGCCCGGACGTAAATTCGTCATCGTCACCACCGCCGCGCTGCCGTGGATGACGGGGACGAGCGTTAATCCGTTGCTCCGAGCGGTGTATCTGGCGAACGGAGACACCACGCGCGAGGTGACGCTCTTAGTACCGTGGTTGGCGAGAAAGGATCAGAGGATCGTCTACCCAAAGCGCGTCGAGTTCAAGACGCCGAGCGAACAAGAGGCGTACATCATGGACTGGACCAAAAAACGCGTGGGATTCGCGCCAAAAATTTTGATCGCGTGGTATCCGGGAAGGTACGCGACGGACAAGGGAAGCATCGTGCCCGTGGGGGATATCACGTTGCGCGTGCCGAAGGCGAGCAGAGACGTGGCGATACTCGAGGAGCCGGAGCATTTGTGCTGGTATCACCCCGGAGCGCGGTGGACGTCGCGGTTTAAGCATGTGGTTGGAATCATTCACACAAATTACTTGGAATACGCGCGACGAGAGGAGGATGGTGAACGTAAGGAGCAGATACTGCGTTGGATTAATCATTTGACGGCGCGATGCCACACACACAAGGTCATCAAATTGTCGGACGCGGTACAAGAGTTTGCGCGGTCGATCACGCAAAACGTGCACGGTGTGTCAAATGGATTCATCGATGCTGGTAGAGAGAAGGCGAAACGAATCAAGAAGGAAGGCAGCGGGGCGTTTAGTCGCGGGGCGTATTTCATCGGAAAGTGCGTTTGGGCGAAAGGATACTCAGAGTTGATGCACGTGGTGGGCGATTTCAACGAAAAGTACGCTAAAAGTGCAAAAGAACGCTTGGAAATGGACGTATACGGTGATGGTGATGATTTTGCCGACGTGAAAGCAGCTGTAGCTGAGAAGGCTCTGCCGCTGAGCTTGCTCGGTCGTCTGGATCACGCGAATGAGAAAATTCTCGATTACAAGGTATTCATTAATCCATCACTGTCTGACGTCGTCGCGACGACGTCCGCGGAGGCGTTGGCGATGGGCAAATTCGTCGTGTGCGCAGAACATCCGAGCAACGCGTTCTTTGCCACGTTTCCAAATTGTCGCACGTATGCCAATATGGATGAGTTTGCAAAGTGCATTAGAGAAGTCACAACGTCGACGCCAAAACCGATGACGGATGATGAAATCCATCGTTTAACGTGGGAAGCAGCGACAGAACGTTTGTTAGACGCCGCTGCACCCTGTGATGAGACGAAACACACGATGAAGTCTCACCTCGCGGATTGGTTTAGCGCGCGCTTTCATTACGCTGTGACGAAGAGCGAAGCGGTGAGATGTTTGATTGGTGGAGGCGCGGGAACTCTTGTACCGCCGGATAATCTCGCAGATTGGTCTCCTGATGCGTGGGGTGGGGGCTTGATGGATCGTAAACCATCCTAGATTCTATTTTGATTGATGCGCTATGTTCTAGGGGAGAGTTCTAAAGTTCTGTCGACGAACGAGTCGACGGGCGTGTGTGATATGACGATCGTTGTTCGTCCGCGAGCGGCTTTTCGCAAAGCCGCGGTAACGATGGATTCGGCTTCTAAATCAAGAGCGCTCGTGGGTTCGTCCAATAATAACACCCGCGGAGACGAGTACAACGCTCTAGCAATTGCGACGCGCTGCTTTTGGCCGCCTGACAATTGACAACCCCGCTCTCCGACGTGTGTATCGTAGCCGCCGAGTTCGTCTTCGATGACGTCGTGGATCAGCGCAGTCTTAGCGCACTCAATCGCACGCTCCCGATCGATTCCGGCGCCCAAACGAGCGTACGCAATGTTAGAAAGAATTGTGCCGTTGAAAAGTACTGGCTCTTGGCCAACGAGCGCGAAGCAGTGACGCCGGAGCCAGTTCGGCGAGAGCGTCTCGATGCGCGCTCCGTCGAGTGTGATGTCGCCGCTAAATTCGGTGTAGAAACGCTGTAGCAGTGCGAACACTGTAGACTTGCCGCAACCACTCCGACCAACGATGCCGATGATCTCGCCGGGCGACACATCGAAGCTCACGCCCGAGAGCGCGGGAATATCCGGTCGAGTCGGATACGAGAAGGAGACGTTTGAAAACGATATTGCTCCCTTCACGTCGTCGATGGGTAGCGTCGCGCCATTGTCCGCGTCGTCGTCTTCTCGCTCGTTCTTGGCCAAAACTTTGAACAATTCCGCCGCTGCACCTCGCGCGGCGAACAAATTCGTAAAAGAGCTCAAAAGATTCCCGAAATACTCTTGTAAAATCGCAGAATAAAGCATGGTCGCAACGAGCTTTTCGGCGTGCATCGAGCCGTCGACGACGAATCCACCTCCTACGTACAGAATTGCCGCCGGCACGAAACACGCCGACACGAGCGAATACATAAACGAATAGTACCATCCTGACAGTTGCGCGGCGCGATACGACTGCTCGTACCACTCATCTATGGCATCGCCGAACCGTCTGCGTTCAAACGGTTCGTTCGCGAACGATCGCACCGTGACGATGTTTGAAATAGTTTCTTGCGCCACGCCGTTCGATTTCGCCAACGTCTCTTGCACTGACTCTGCGTTAGCGCTCAATAACTTGCCATAGAAGTAATTGACCACGCTTGTTATCGGTATCACGACGAGCGCCAACGCACCGAGCTCGAAGTTCACCCAAAACAAAAGATATGCGCCGACACCGACGCACCTGACGACCGCTTCCACGCAGCTGCGTAACAGCCAAGACAAATTCGCGCTCACCGCGCTCGTATCGTTCGTCACCGTCGAATTTATTTTACCCGACGTTCTCGCATCAAAATACGCCATATTTTTCCTCAGCGTCGCCGCGAACGCTCGATTCCGCAACCGCCTCGCCACGCGACTCTGCGCCAACGCAAAGAGGAACACATTGCTAAAGTCTAAAACTCCGTTCACCACGCCAACGACCAGGAACCGCGTGACGTTGGCGCGAAATCGCGCTTCATCGCCGTCAATCGACGCCCCGATCGCGACGCTCGTGAAATGCGGCATCGACACCGAGAACGGCAGGCGAACGAGCAGACTGAGTGTCCCGAACAGTAACGTGTCCCACTCGCGTTTCGCGAGCGATAACAGCTGCGTAAAGGTGACGCGCGCGTCCAGAGACGACGTCGTCGGGTCGTCGTCGTCTAAATCATCGTCCGCGACGACGTCCACGAGCAACGGGCTGCTCTCGCGTCTCATGCGCGCGGGAAAGTGGAGACTACTCTACAGATGTTTGTTACACTCACGCGTTCGCCTGGCGGCGACTAAGATTCCTCGCCGTCGGACGCTGGTTCCGATTCAGCGTCGGAATCTGAGCCGGACGACGCGCACGCTTCCGGCACGTCGCGACTCGCGTTCGCCTCGCTCGGTGGGTGCTGACATCCCGGACACAAATCGTGCGCCTTGCCGCACGCGTCGCAAAGGCTTCGGTACGCCATGCGCACGCTCTTCTGCTCGCACTTGTTACACCGACCGCGCGTGCCCGGTTTCTTCGCTTTATACTTGCCCATTTGAAAGCGCCAGACGATCTTTTGCTGACATCGCTTGCAGATGTTCTGCAGGGCGAGGTTACGGAGGCCGAGCTCGCGCTCGCGGTCGCCCTCGTTGCGCTTGATGTCCCGCTTGGCGACGAACGGCACGCGGTTTTGGTGCTTCTGCGACCGCGAGCGACCGTCGGACATGCGCGGAGTCGATGTTTGTTCCACACTCGGGCGACGCGACGCCGCACGCGATCGATCACGACGGTGAGGACCGGTGGGGAATGAGGCGGCGGCTGAGGCGGCGGCTCAGCCGTCGCGAACGCCAAACCGGCGAGCGAGGGCGAGACCCCACACGAGGTCGGCGCCGTGCGTGGCCTCGATATCAAACGTGCGATTCTGTAAAGAAATTGAAACCACGTCGCGCTGGTCGTCTCGCGTCATGGCGAGGGACGGCGATCGGTCGACGGCGGTCGGGGCGCCGTCGCTCGCGGCGCGCCGCGGCGCGATTTTCTTGAACCGGCGAGGCAACTGCGCGGCCTCAAGCGCACCGGTGAATGGATCGATGCGGACAAGTCGATCGTAACGCTTGCCATTGCGCGCGAGCTTGGTTAAGACTAAACCTCGCTCGAGCTGACGGTCGGCGGAGAGAGCGTGGAGTCGCGCGGCGGCTTTGGCGCGCTGACGATGCGCGTCGCCTTCGGCGCGCGCTGCCGCGAGTTCTCGAGCGTATCTCTCGTCACTGGCGCTCCTGTGGTTCTCTAAGTCGCGCACGTGCTTCAATACGCCCTTGTTCGATCGCTCTAAAGCCATCAATATCGCCGTGCGCTCGGTCGATCGACGAGCGGCCGCTCGTCGGGCCATGGAATGTCTCGCGCGAATCGCATCCACCTTGACATATCGTCGAGTCATTTCGGATATTTTTGCGTCGCAAACCGCCGCCAGAGCGTCACGTATTAAGACCATGAATTTGTTCTCGATGGATAGGGACTCGCACTCGCACACGAGCTCGGCGCGTTCGGCGACGACGAGGGCGTGCTTCGATTCGAGCGCCGCGTGTCTGCGCATCAATCTCGCGTTGTCCATCCGCTGCGATCCAACAGTCGACCGAAGCCGCACATTTTCGGCTTTAAGCTTGGCGTTCTCAACGATATTGGAATCGTTGGATACCTTCAGCTCGCTCGCGAGCTTATTGAGATGTTCCATGCGCTTGAGCGTGTGCGAAGCTGACGCGCGCTCGGCGCTCAATTGCGCGTCCAATTTCCGCGCGTCCGCCACAAGTCGCGCTGATTCCTCTTTGAACTTTGCTCTCTCGTTCTGCAGCTCATTCGAAGACGTGCTCAACTTTACCACGAGCGTGCGTACGCGCGAATCGAGCGCGCTACGCTGATTTTCAATCGCATCCAACTCGCGCGTCTTTGTCGTCGACTCGCTCTTCGCTTGCTCGAGCGCCCTCTTCGAAGACTCCAACGCCAATCTCGCGCTGCAAATCTCGTGTTGAAGCGAATCGCGCGACTTTTTCATCGCGTTAATGTCATCCTCCGAACTTTTCGTCGCGTTTGCGAGCGCGCGACGAAGCGAAGTGACTTCATCCATCAGACGCGCCACCGCTTCGTCGTCGCATTGACCGCGCAATTGTTGCGTCAGTTTGCGAGGGTCCATGTCCACTAAGGACGAACGAACCTCGGGTGAAGTCACGATTCGCATCGCACGCGTGGCAAAGTCGAGCGAATTCGCGCTTTCGTTCGCGTGCTCGATCTCGGAGCTGACGCACACGAGCAGAACCGTGCGACTCTTGCCGTTCAGGCTCGGCTCTAAGATTTTCGTAAGCGTGGAATCACGATACGGGATGTGCCTGTGCCCCGCCGCAAGCGCACTTACGACGTTCCCTAGAGCGAGCAGGCTGGTGTTGATGTTCAACGCCTCTTTGAATCGCGCGCCGACGTTCTGCGTCTTCTTCTGTCGCTCACTTCCGGCCAAGTCGACGATGGTGAGCAGTCCGAGACGCTTCTCCACGGCGACGAGCTGCGCGGTTCCGTCTTCATCCTCATCCTCGTCGCGATCGACATCCGCCTCGATCGGTCGCTCGATGCGTTCGATTTTCATCTGAAACACACAGTGGGATCTCGAGCTCTGCTTGTTCATATGCGTCTCGGCGTACACCAATCGCGATCGCCCGCGACGAAAACACTCGAGAACGTCCTCGGCGCTTCGACACGGCGTCCACGATAAGTTCTCAATCTCCCACCCCGAGCCATCGCTCGCGGGAACGACACGTAATCCCGATTTTTTCGCTACCAAATCATCGACCTGTTCGTTATAAATCTGCGCCATCGCGCACGACACCTCGTACGCGTGCCTCGCGTCGCTCGCCGCTCGCGCGAAACAATCCACCGCGATTCTCGGCACGAGTCCCGGCCCCCCGTTGCCACCTTCGCTCGTCGACGCCTCGCGTTCGTCTCGATCGCCACCCCCATTCAGTAGTGAATACGTCTTCCCCGACCCCGTCTGTCCGTACGCGAGCACGCATCCTCGACACCCGCTCCGCACCGCCTCGAGCACCGGCGCGCACGTCTCCGCGTACACCTCCCGCTGCGTCGCCCTCCCGTCGAACGCCCCGTCCACCGCGAACCTCCGCGTGACGCCGTTCACCGACGTCATCGATTTCACGCTCACCACGCGTCCGTCCTCGATCCACGCCCCTCGTCGTCCCGCGCCGTCGCCGTCCTCCCCGCCGTCGCCGTCCTCCCCGCCCGCCTCCGCGCCCTCGCCGTCGTCCTCCTCGCGCCCACGTCCATCCCTCGGCCGCACCCGCGCGAACACCGCGACGCGTCCGACCATCTCACGCGCGCGCTCGATCCCTCCCGGCGCCGCCGCGCGCCACCGGCCGCGCTCTGCCGCGCGCCGCCCGCGAGTCAACCGCGCGCCTCCGCGCGCCTAAAATAAGTCGGTTCGCGTCGCCCGCGACGAGCCGCCCGTTGCATAAATCCAAGATCGAAGGCTCGAATTCCCGTACTCTACGCATTCCGAGACCCATCACCATTGCACAAATCCAAGATCGAAGGCTCGAATTCCCGTACTCTACGCATTCCGAGACCCATCACCAGTTCCCAAGAAACGAGTGGCTCACGACGCGCGATCGCGCGCGCGATCGGATAGCGCGCGTCGAGGCGCGTCGTCGACGCCGCACACCTCGACGGCGACGACGATGCGCGCGACGACGACGACGCGCGCGACGACGGGTGCGCGATCGAACGCGCGCGCGCGCGATCGATGCCGACCGCGGCGCGGCGCGACGACGCGCCTCGACGCGCGACGACGGGACGAACGATCGCGATCGATTCGATTCGATTCGATATCGACGACGCGCGGCGACGCGATGACGCGACGCGGGCCGCGCGACGACGCGCGCGTGCGTCGGAGGCGCGCGCGAACGCGCGGTGGTGGACGACGCGGACGCGACGCGCGCGCGGGAGGACGCGAAGCGGGCGGGACGAGGATGGAAGACTGACGGGATCGCGATTGGACGAACGCAGCGCGGGCGAGCGCGCGCGGGACGGCGGCGAAGACGAGAGGCGCGGCGAAGAATGCGCGCGCGATTCGACGCGTCGAGACGCGGGCGGCGGTGATGATTAATGCGACGTCGCCGGCGATGCACGAGAAGAGCGAGGGGAAGAAGGAACACGATGCGTCGATGGATAACGTGTTGTCCATCATTCTCGGCGGCGGCGCGGGGACGCGATTGTACCCGTTGACGAAGAAGCGGGCGAAGCCGGCGGTGCCGTTGGGGGCGAACTACCGCTTGATCGATATCCCGGTGTCGAACTGTATCAACTCTGACATCAACAAGGTGTACTGCTTGACGCAGTTTAACAGCGCATCTTTGAACAGACACTTGTCCCAGGCGTACAACACGAACATCGGGACGTACACGCGTCAGGGATTCGTCGAAGTGCTCGCGGCTCAACAGAGCCCGATCAACAAGGCGTGGTTCCAAGGTACCGCGGATGCTGTTCGTCAATACTTGTGGTTGTTTGCCGAGAGCGGGTGCGAGGAATACTTGATTCTTTCGGGCGATCACTTGTACCGCATGGATTACCGTCCGTTTATTCGCGACCACCGCGCGAAGAACGCCGACATCACCGTCGCCGCTTTGCCGACGGATGAGAAGCGAGCCAGCTCTTTCGGCTTGATGAAGATTGACGAACACGCCACCATCATCGAGTTCTCCGAAAAGCCCAAGGGTGACGCTCTCAAGGCGATGCAATGCGACACCACCATCTTAGGCTTGGACGCGGAACGCGCCAAGGAAATGCCGTACATTGCCTCGATGGGTATCTACGTGTTCAACGCCAAGGCTATGGAGCAGGTGCTTCAAGATGATTTCCCGGAAGCGAACGATTTCGGTGGTGAAATCATCCCGATGGCGGCTCAGAAGGGCATGAAGGTGGTCGCTCACTTGTACGACGGATACTGGGAGGACATCGGTACCGTCGATGCGTTTTTCCACGCCAACTTGGAGTGCAACGACCCGAACCCGAAGTTCAGTTTCTACGATCGCAACGCGCCGATCTACACCCAGTCTCGCTTCTTGCCGCCGAGCAAGGTGCAAGATTGCGAAATCGAGCGCTCCACGATCGGCGACGGCTGCACCATCAAGCAAGCCAAGCTCAAAAACGTCATGGTTGGTTTGAGATCGACGGTCAACGAAGGGTGTGATTTGGAGGACACACTCGTCATGGGTGCTGATTACTACGAGAGCCTCGAAGAATGCGACCCGGCTAGCCTTCCGGGCTGCACGCCGATCGGTATTGGCGCCGGCACGAAGATTCGCAAAGCCATCATCGACAAGAACGCGCGCATTGGTGAAAACTGCCAAATCCTCAATGAGGCTGGCGTCATGGATAAGGATTGCGAAAGCGAAGGTTACATCATCCGCGATGGCATCATTGTCGTCATCAAGGATGCCGTGATCAAGGCTGGCACTGTCATCTGATTCTTCAGTCTCAGAAGTTGACACAAGAACTCTCGCGGCGCAATACCACAACATTCTTCTAGAATTCGGAACTTTGTAACAAATCAAGCTCTGTAAGCGAAACGCTAATCGTTACAAAGAACTACTTAACTTAATCCCTCGCGTCGCCGCGGCGGCTCGCACGACGCGCACGTCGATGCCCTCTGAAGTCGCAGCGCGTGCAAAATCTTCGTATTCGTCGCGAGGCGCGCTCGCGCACTTGTACCAGGCGATGAGCGCGCTGGGTGGCGCGAGTGAGAGCGCTGCAACTATGTTCGAAAAATACTCCAAATCCGCCGACAACTGCGCAGCGCCTTGGTCGGTGAGCGACGCGATGGCACGCACTTCTTTCAAGAGCAACTCAGCACTCGCTTCGGCGATTTTCGCAATCCACGCCTCGGAGGTCGCCGGCTCTTGCGCCGCATTCGAGTCGCCCGAAAGCAACGTCGCGCGAGCCAAGTCGTCGTCGTGCATGTTATCCAGATGCTGCGGCAATGAAAGCAGATATTCACCTGCATTCGTCATTCGCTCTTGCGGATAAGCGCTAAACGTCGGGAGTTTATACGCGCTCTCGGCGGGTTTGGCGCTCCAAACCTCAGACGTGCTGATTCCCTTGAGTTCGAGCGACACCCGCCCGAGGAGAGTGTCGTACACGAATTTTTCGAGTGATCTAGTCAGAGCGTTCATGTGCTCAGCACCGACCGGAATTATGGAACCATCGAGCGAGTGCTTCACCGCGGCATCCGCCACCTTGTCAAGGAACGTGGCCAACTTTCGTGATCGCGCCGCGTGCGCCGCGATGCTCAAACCGAGGAGCGTACGGCTTTTTGGTCCGTCACCAAGCTCCAAAGTAACATCCAAAGCCGGTCGCAGCGTCGCTCGAAGCTTCAGAAGCTTTGCACGTAGATCGGACTCGAAATCTAACAGTGCGTTCGGGATGGCGTTGATCATGTCCAGCATACTGAGCGATCCTCTGATGAATTCTTCGCCCGCGGAAGTCGTGTTTGAGTTCATGTTCGTCGCGGTCGAGTCAATCAAACCGGCCGCGTTTCTCAAGTCACGAAGGACGAGCGCGACTAAATCGACGTAGTGTTCCATTCCACTTTCAATCGCATGAATGCAAGTCATCGTCTCAACGCCAGCGGTAATCGCCTCGCATCTGTCTACGACGACGCCGAAGACGTCGATGGCTTTCGGCAGCGTGGCGAGCACGCTTTGTATAACTGCGGTCAAGTCGTCCGACGTCGCAATAGACTGTGCCTCAGGGATGTTTACCGAAGAATCTAAAGTAGTTCGTATGTCTGCAAGCGCGAGCTGGCCGAAACGCTGCTCAACCGCGATGAAAGGCTCGACAATCGCCATCAACGCGTCGCCGATGGCGCCCTTGACGGCGTCGGCGTTCGCGTGCGCTGCAGCGTCGCCGGCGAGTTTTGTAAACGCTATCCCAACGTCTTCGACGTACGTTTGGAACGAATTTCGAGCCGAGACGAGTTGCTCGAGCGTTAGCGAGCTGAGCTTCTCCGTGATGGACGTTTCGAGCGTGGTGTGAAGCGAACACCAAGACAACGGAATCAAAAGCACGGCGTCTTCGGGGAACGTACTCGAGCACCAAGATATCTCCTCTTTGAGAGCGGTGGCGCAATACTTCAAGAATTCATCGATCATATGCACCGAAGCGTCCAGCCTCCCAGCGTCAGTCGTCGTCGCATCGCGCTCGCGCGACTTCCACTGCTTGAGCATGCGAGACGTCACGCGCGTGTCCGCATAAATGCTCTCCAACGCCGAACCGCGGCCGGTAGTGCGCAACACGTCGCGATGTTCGCGAGCCGCCGTGCTGTTTTGTGACTCCAACGCCGTGATCAAGGCCGGTCTGACGATCGCCTCGAGCTTGTGCTCGAACGCGTTCACCTTGTCTTGCCCGTCGGCGAATTCTGGCACGTCGCCCACGACGGCTAAACCGCGCTTCATCCGCGCCAACGACTCGGACATGTTACGAATATTCCCGCTCGCAAAGATCCCGTCCACACTCGCCATCAAATCTGCTAGTCCATTCGCCTCCTGCAGCGTCTCTCGCGCGCTCTCCATGCGTTGTTTCGCCGCGTCGAGCTGTCGCAGCGCTTCCACGCTCGCGCGCGACTCCGACTCCACCTCGTCCAATCGATCCAATATCCCTCGCACTTCCTCGTGCAGACGCTTCACCCGCCCCTCGACGACTTCTATCTCCTTCACCGCCTTGGGCACGCGCGCGACACCCTCGCGCGAGCGCTCTTCCAGCGACATCGACAGATCTTCGCCGAGCAACTGCAGCTGCAGTTCCAAATCCGCCAAAAATCGTTCCAACGGCGACGCGCTCGTCCCTCGCGTCCCCTCTCCGACCGCGCGCGCCACCACCGCCGATCCATCCCGCGCCGTCGCGTCGCGCCCGCTCCCTCCCGCGTCGCCGATTCGCGCGCGCGTTTGCTCGTTAATCCACCGCACGCGATCGAAATCGTCGCTCGAAAAGTCACGCAGCGACGCCTTCGCGTCCCGCATCGCCGACGTCATCGAGCGCGTCTCTTCGCGCGCGATCGTTCGCGCGCGTCTCTTCGCGCGCGACTCGTCTCGCGTCGCGCGGACGCGTCGTCGCGCTCTGCGGATTGTTCGACCGAACGGCGACAGAACGTCGCGGGTCCGCATTCGTTGACGCGCGCGCGCGCGTCGTCGGCGTCGTCGGCGTCCCGTCGCGTCGCCGTCGACGCGCACGCCCGCGCGGCGCCGACGCGCGGGCGCGCGCG
>Ga0181595_10004068_pt1 | contig 13670 bp, 8 predicted proteins | sample 041ome_7_FD_145604 | JGI IMG/M metagenome (GOLD analysis project Ga0181595, IMG submission 145604) | Coastal salt marsh microbial communities from the Groves Creek Marsh, Skidaway Island, Georgia - 041401AS metaG (spades assembly) | ecosystem: Environmental > Aquatic > Marine > Intertidal zone >...
CACTCGGTATCCAGACTGTTTTGGATTTAGCCGATGCCAGCCCATCTTTTATTAAACAGCAGTGCTCGGTCGTTGAATCGCGTATTGTTGCTGAGCTAAACGGTGAATCGTGTCTGGCCCTTGAGCAAGTAGCGCCTACCAAAAAACAAATTGTCAGCTCCAGGGCTTTTGGCGAGCGCATTACGTGTAAAGTCATGATACACGAAGCCATCGCAGAATATATCAGCCGCGCTTGTCAGAAACTGCGAAAAGAAAAGCAGCAGGCCAAACAAGTCACCGTTTTTATCCGCACTAGCCCCTTCAGTGACAGGCAGCGAGACCCATACTATGCCAATAGCATCTCGACCACATTAACCCATCCTAGCAATGACACCCGGGATTTTTTAACTGTGGCGAGCAGGCTACTCGATAAAATCTGGAGAGAGGGTTACCGCTATGCCAAAGGCGGGGTCATGCTGACTGATTTTTATGATGAAGGCGTTCACCAGGTCGATTTGTTTGAACCAGAGCCACACTCTAACCATAGCAAAGCACTGATGACCGTGATTGATACCATCAACTCCAAAGCAGGTGGCAAAGTCTGGTTTGCGAGCCAGGGCATATCGCAAGCTTGGACCATGAAGCGCACAATGTTGTCGCCGCAGTACACCACAAAATGGACAGATTTGCCGGTCGTGAAATAACGACTACCTATGTTAAGGTGTGGCAAGACATGAAATTCAAGCTACTATCAGCGTAGCGTTTAACTATTTCAAACGTTGAGGTGCGCCATGAGTTACACCGTTAAAATGCTTAAAGATAATGTTCTCCCTTTGCCTGACGCTTTGTGTTCAGAGCTGGGGTTTGCGGTTGGGGATATTTTGATTTGTGAAATGGATAAAAGCCGCTCAGAAATGAGGATGGTAAAGCATGCTGACCAGACAGTGACTGATGAACAGATTGCAGCAGCTGGAAATTTAACGCGTGTCATCAGCCTTTCGTCTGGCGAATAATGGTTGGATGTATATGGTTAGCAAATCGGCCAAGTCGAACAAGGTATTAAAATGACAACAAGACCATCGATTAAAAGCGAGCAGGAATATCAAGCTGCTTTAGAGGCGATTGAGCAACTTCTTGAAGCTGAGCCAGGTACGCCCGAAGGTGAGGAGTTTGCGGCTTTGGCAAAGTTGATCGAAGAGTATGATGATATTCATCATCAGCTCAGCGAGTCAGTGCCAGGTTGTTATTCAAATCGTCACTAAGCGCCAAAAGCAAAGTTTGTTGCAATATGTCCGTACGGCAATCCTAGATTGAAGTGGTTGTATGTAATTGATTTTATGGCGTGTCTAAACCTCAAGAAAGTAAGACTTATTTGCTTTGCTGATTGCATATTTGGATTTGTTTTTAAACCGGTAATGAGCATCCGCCAGGTGAAAATAATTGTGGCCAGAGCCGAGCAGCCGGTATTCCGAGATATTGATAATCCTTGATCATCTGCTGAGCAGATTGAGCCCTCTTTTCCTGGTTGTGAGCACCTTGCTAAAACGTGTTGTTCCGCGCGCATTGTGATCGATATGAGGTTCTGACATTAGTAGTTTCAACTTTCTGTCATCATTTCCCCATAAATCTGTCATCACCCTCGTCTCTAATATCCCGCGAACAAACTCAACCGTAGGATAAAAAATGCGTGCCCCGTCAAAAAAATTTGTGTTGTCTGTCTTTACGTTACTGATTTCCCAAGCGGCATTCTCTGAGGAAATTGAAAATAAAGAAAGCGAAGTTGAAGAAATTGTAATTCTGGGTAAAAAACAGACTTATGCAACTTCTCATGTTTCACAGAGCATGATTCAACGCCAATCAGCAGTTGCATCTGTCAATGACGTACTTAACGAGTTACCAGGTGTTTTGGTAACGCAGGGCGATTATTTTGGTTCGTCGGACTGGCTAACAGCGATTTTTATGCGTGGTTTTAACACTGGTGGCGGAGCAAACCAGATTGGAACGACAATCGATGGCCTACCGAACGGGGGCTCAAGTTATGGTGGAGGTAGTAAAGCTAACCGCTATTTCGACGTATTGAATCTGGATACTGTTGAGGTAGGACAAGGCACGGCAGATATCAGTTCTCGTTCAAATGAGGCCTTAGGCGGTACTTTAAATTTCATTTCTATTACACCGAAAGAGGAGCAAGCACTCAGGTTAGTCACGGCCGTTGGTGACCAGGATGCGCGTAAATATTATGTGCGTTACGACACCGGTGCCTTAGCTAAAGACACATACGCTGTTGTTAGTGTATCGTCCTCGACGGTAAAGGATTGGATCAATAACGCAGCTACAGTGACTAATGATTATGCCCTTGCCAAAATTACCTCCGAGATTTCCGGTTATAAGCTCACTGGGTTCATTTCATACAACGATGCTAACGAGCATGAATTTGAAACGATTTCTTTAACTGATTTCCAGAGCAACCCTAGAAACGATGCATTGCACATGACATGGACTGATAATCCGGCAATCAATGAGTATTATCGCGATGCCTGGCGTGCGCTGAGAGAAAATACGTTTAGTTATGTCAAAGTTGAGAGGGACTTTGGGCAGTTTGATTTTCAAACCTCGCTTTATAAACATCGCATGACCGGTCGGGGTGATTGGGTTCCGCCTTATCTGGTTGACGTAACGAATGATGGCTTCGGTGCTCCGCAATCTGAATTTATTGGCGGCAGCACTCAGTTTGGCGGTAGCCAAATTGGCAGGTTCTATTTCGTAAATCCGGATGGTAGTGCTGCAAGCCCTGATCCTGACTGTACTCCGAAATTTGGTATGAATCTGAATAATGACGCGGCTTGTTACGCACGAAACGTTCTCCCCGTTATGTCGTATCGACACACACATTACACAAATGATCGCCAGGGTTTAACAGCAGACTTAGCCTATAAGTTTGAAACAGGTGATATTCAACACACATTACGTGGTGGTATTTGGTTCGAGGATGGTGATTCCACCAGCACCAGAGATTGGCATAAATTGAGCGACGCGTTAGTAGGGCCTGCTTTTGAAGGTCAGCCATACTGGGTTCAATATGTTAATGAATATCAGATTAATGAGTTTATGTATTATTTGGAAGAAGTGGCCGAGCTGGGTAATTTGACAGCACGTTTGGGGGTGAAAAAGTTTAAAGTCGATACCGATTATCAACAACCTATCGGTTCAGCGCCCTCTGTTTCCCTTACATCAAGCTCAGATCCTTTAATATCGTTTGGATTGAACTATGCCACACCGATCGCAGGATTAGAGGTTTTTGCCGGATTCTCCGAAAACTTCTCTGCCATAAGTAAAGATCGCATCGGCGGCTCCACTAACGAAGAGCTTTCCAGAATAGAACCTGAAACAGCTGAAAATATTGAAGTGGGATTCAGGTACGAAGCTCAGGGGTTGCGCATGGCGGTAACCTACTATGATATTTCTTTCGAAAATCGAATTGTTTTTGTTGAGGATGGCGCGGTAACCGGTATTGACTATCTAAGTCAGGTTGACGGGGTTTACTACAACTTGGGTGGTATTGAAAGTAATGGTTTAGAGCTCTTGACGTCATATCATTTGGGTAATGGCTTCCGACTTTCCGGCTCTTATACCTACAACAAAGCAACTTTCGTTGGTACTGGCTCAGGCGCTTTAGATGAGCAAGCTAACGTCGTCCCTGGTAATCGCGTTCAGGGTGCTCCCAAAACACAAGCGGTTATCGCGGCTGATTATATGGGGGATGTTATCAACGCGGGTATGTCGTTACGTTACGTAGGTGAGCGTTTTATTAACTACGACAATCTCGAGGTTGCGCCTTCGTATACGGTGTCAGATCTTTATGTTGGTGTCGATTTAGCCGATTTGTCGAGAAGCCTGAAAGGTTTTTCAGCACGACTGAATATCAACAATTTATTTGATCGTGAGTTTATCAGTGGTGTTTACAGTGGTGCTGTTTTCCCGGCCGCACCACGTACCGTTACACTGTCACTAACCGCTGATTTCTAAGATTCAACTCAATATCTTCTGAATGTGGAATGACAGATGGGAGAGGGGGGAGACTCCTCTCTCCTATGCAATCTAACCAAAGTGCAGTTTACGGATGCGAAATAGCGTGATGAAAAATTTAACTAGAAGACAGTTTCTCGTTGGTAGTACTCTTTCTGGACTGGCCCTATCCTACCCTCAGATCGTCAAAGCATTGAGTATTCCTGCAGCAGTCAAAGCTGGCAGTATTCAAGATGTAGAGCATGTCGTCATTTTTATGCAGGAAAATCGCTCATTTGATCATTATTTTGGCACTATGCCCGGCGTAAGAGGGTTTTCTGATCCCTATCCGGTACCTTTACAGCCCATTGCTGGTTTAACAGAACGAGACGTCTTTACTCAGCTAAATACCACGCAAGAAGGGCCTGAGCTGGTATCTCCGTTTCCTCTGAATACCCGAAAAGACTTTGCCAGTATGCGGATAGAGGGGACACCTCATTCCTGGCCCGATGCTCAGTATGCCTGGGATAACGGTAAAATGGATCGCTGGCCAGATGCAAAACAATTACATTCGATGGGTTTTTATCAGCAAGCCGATATCCCATTTCAATATGCCTTAGCTAATGCCTTTACAATTTGTGATGCTTATCACTGCTCAATGCAAGCCGGAACCAATCCAAACCGATTATTTTTATGGAGTGGCACCAATGATGGTTTAGCGTTAAAAGGTGGGCCAGCCATTGGTAATTCTCACGATAATCTGCCAGAAAATGGTGGTGCGCCAGATGATTATGATTGGTTAACTTATCCAGAGCGGCTGCAAGAAGCAGGTGTTAGCTGGATGATTTATCAGGATATGGCGGATAACTTTACTGACAACCCTTTGGTTGGCTTTAAGGCCTATCGTGAGGCTGCAAGAAGCAACGATGAAACCAACGAGTTAAAGAAACGTGCGCTGACAACCAGAACACTGCAGCAGTTAAAGCAAGATGTTGTGTCAAACAACTTACCTTCTGTCTCATATATTATTGCTACCGCAGCGGGCTCTGAGCATCCGGGGCCATCAAGTCCGGCCCAGGGCGCAGCCTATACCGCCGATGTTCTTGATGCGTTGACGGCAAATCCAGAGGTGTGGTCGAAAACTGTACTGTTCATTATGTTTGATGAGAATGATGGTTTTTTTGATCACATGCCGCCGCCGGCGCCGCCCTCTGTTGATCCGAAACAACCGGGGCAATTTCTGGGGCACTCACAAATTCCAACACTAGGCGAATATCATCTTTACCAGTCAGATGCAGATCTTAAGCAAGAACGTGAGGAGTTGGTCGGTCGCCCCTATGGCTTAGGGCCGAGGGTGCCGGCGTACGTGATTTCTCCCTGGAGTCGGGGAGGAAAGGTGTGTTCAGAAGTTCTGGACCATACATCCGTTATTCGTTTTCTAGAGCTAAGATTTGGCGTTGCGGAGCCGAATATCAGTCCATGGCGACGAGCGGTATGTGGCGACTTTATGAGTGCTTTTAATTTCATCGATCCAAATCACTCGGTAATACCTGATTTGCCTATGCCCTATGATGATGCCCAGCGAGCAGCGATTTTACCCGGGCGATCAATACCGCCAATTCCTAGTCAGCCACAGAAGCCTGCGCAGTTTTCAGGGCAAAAAATCAGAACTGCTGCGCTGTATAAAATTGAAGTTGAAGAGGTGGGATTTCACGGTCAGGCCGCTGTGCAATTTGAAATCCGTAACAAGGGTAACCGTGCATTTGTGATTCATGTTTATGACAGGCTTGCGCTTGACTCTCCGCCGAAACGTTTCACGATGGCGGCACATAATCAGCTTTTAGTTGAATGGCCACTCCACGATGCGGGTTTCGACCTGCAGTTGATGGGGCCAGAGGGATTCCATCGGCGTCTTAAAGGCAAGATAGGAAGTATCGCTGCAATAAAGCTAGAATCGCAACGTAATTATTTGTTGCTATCAACTAAAATCAGCGGATTATTTTATCGCTTAGGACAGTCTGAGATGGCGAAATCCCTGCTCCCCGGTGTGATAAAAAAAATTAATGTGGATGAACACGGCGCTTATGATATTACAGTGTTCTCCGGCGATCATAGTATGCTCAGGCAGTATGCGGGGCGCCTTAAGTCATCAGGTTAAGTTTCGCTTTGCCAGCGTTGTGATTAAGTTATGTCACAACGTTTTGGTCATATAATATTTTGACCCACCGGCAAAGGGGTAATCCTGCTGCACCCACTCAATGTGATAACCATGACGCTGATAAAAGGGTTTTGCCTGGATGATCTGTACCAGCAACAGTGGACACTCCACTAAGCACTGTTCTTCAACTGAAAATTCTTTTTGCTTAGATAGCTAAGAGCACTTAAGGAATGCGCCTTACCGTAATCTCAGGTGAGCTTCGCTTTTATATGTATGTGCGTTAACGTTAACTCATTTTGTGGGATATAAATCTTTACCACAGTAGGGACAAAACAAAATTTCAGCGCTTACTGTCCACATAGCTTCGCCAACCTCTTCAAAATAATGATGTCATCACGCTCAAGCTTAGTTAGTCGATGTGTAATTAGCGGATATTGGTTTGACTGGGCTTGCGCTGTTCTTCGGTTAAAAAACGGTCCGGATTTATACGATTGACCGTAAATCCGTCCTTAATACGCTTAGGCGTATACTCATCGCCAAATGTTTGCCTGGAAAATGTACGATTTTCCGACGTTTTCCCACACTTTCCATCTTTTTTGTCGGAAAAGCCTTATTTCCGACATTCCATACGATTTTCGACAGAAAACGTCGGATTTATCCGACAAAACCATTAATATTCCTGCTTTTTTGTCGCAAAAACGCTGTTTTGCTTCGGCGATTTTATATTTTTTATCACTTATTCTTTTTAACTAAAACAAAGTAAAAACATAAGCTTGCCATTATCCATTAGGCTGCTACTCTTATAGTTAAAGGCTAATGATTAGGTTTTCAGACGCTCACGCCTATAAAGATTTTAAAGCAGGCATTCAGGTATGGCATGTGATGAATTTGATGACGGATGAGCAAGATAGAAGAGTCAGAATAGCTGCGATAAAAATCTTCAGCAATTTGTGTGTTGAATGGTCAATTTTGCCTGAAAAGTCATTTGGACTCTTAGGTTTTGCTGATGCAGAAGAACTCTTTGCGTGGCAAAACGGAGATTTGGATAGGGTCAACAACGACAAAGCGTTAGAGATGCTGTCGCACCTCATGGAAATTTATAAGCTATTACATCAGATTTTCGTCAATCAAGCACAGGCAAATGCGTGGATACTTAAAGCGAATAGTGATTTTTATGGTGCTTCCACTTTTAGTTACATCATGGAAAACGGTTTGGCAGGAGCATCTCGTGTCCGTTTGTATTTAGAGCAGCAGTATATGATGCATTGACTGAGATAATAAGTCTCTTTTGACGAGATAATCTTCCAAGGTAATGATTATGTAAATATAAAAATCAATGAGGAATTCTTTTGTCTAGCCCTACTGTTAAGATGAATGCGAAGTATGGCCGTCTTTGTGGGTGGCTTATCATAAGCTGCACCTCAGCATTATTAAATGATAAAATAAAGTATCTTTTCATAATTTATTCTGATGAGAATGGCGTTTTGCATAATAATGTTTTTACTCAATCAAGTAAGTTTGATATTTTCTGTGCTGATGATGATTTTATCTGGCTCCCAGGTAAGAAAAGTGAGGTGACGCTTCCATTTAGTTTATATTTGGACATGATCCCTAAAAATGAATACTTCGTTAGTTTGTTAAAAAAATTTGAACTTAATCGATATTCATTTCGCTTGATGCGTGTCGATGATATCAAAAAATACAGTGAGAAGCCGAATTCGCACTGCTGGAAAGGATTCAAGATCTTTGTTCTAGTGATATCTAAGAGCTGGGGGATCTCGTCACACCTTGCTGCGTATTTAGTCAGTGGTTCGAAAGATTTTTGGCCAATAAAAGAGGATGAATTTTATAAAAGACTAGGGGATAGAAGTAAACGTAGATTGTATTTATTGTTGCGAATTGAGCTTAATTTTAAGAGCGCGTTTGGGGATGAAAGTAATAAAAGGGTTAATTGGCTAAATATGAAAAATAACAGATTTAATGGGAAGTCAGCTATTGAAATGATCACTTCTGAGCCCGCAGGTATCGTTGTGGTTAGTGAAAATAGTTGTTGGATCAATAATTACTAAATAGAAATGTTTGCCGATTCAAAACGCTCTGCGCTGTAGTGAACAAAGAAAATGATATACATGGCCGTTATAAAGCCCTCTTGAGATGGTACTCTATACAGTTTTTTCGATGGACTCCGACTTCTTCTTTTACCATCTACCGCATCCGCGAATTCTTTAAAGTCCATAACATCGAGGTGAATACGTGCTTTCTTAGGATAATTGTTATTATACCGATTCTCTCTATTTAGTATTGATAATCCCTCAGTCCACGTTTGCCACCACGACTCACGTTCAGAAGATCTCAATTCGTGTCTACATACCAAGGTCAATCTGACATATTTGTATAAGTCACCATCAATATCGAGGAGTTTAATAGCATCTAGCAAGATTTTTAGCCATTCCTTACCATTTGGACTTCCAGTTTCGTTTAAGCTGATTCTTATATCTGACCAATCAACGCTACAAAAGTCGACTATATACTTTGCAGCTAATAGGACTTTATGCCTTTGTGAATCCGAAAGTTCTTGGTAGCGTCTGATAATACTAACTAAGAAATTAAGTGGTCTCGATCTGATGGGTAGAAGTGGAACTTTACTCTCAGGCATTAACCTTATTTTTTTTGTATTTATATAACCTCGGCGAGTATGATTTTTGGCTGCGTCGACTCTTTTGCCATGAGGATGCCTACTTTGTCTCTGGCTGAAAAAATAAAATGCGTTATCTACAGCAATTGAAAATGCTTGCTCGTTCAGAGAGTACATTGAAATACACTTTTGGAAATTGTATTTTTTATTAAAGTAACTCAGCAAGCCTTTATAAAGCGTTATTTCGCTGACTTTTAATGGTAATTTTGATAAGAGCGTTTCGATTTCAGAGTAATGTATTGACTGCCAGATGGTTGTATCAAGTTTTGTCGATAGTTTAGCTAACTCACTATTAATAAACTTAAGAAAGCCGTCAAAGTATGGACCACAACTTTGTATTTCCTCTTCATTTTTTCTATACAGAGTTCTCGTTGTTACACTTGTAATCGCTGCTCTTGAGATGTTATTAAATCCTAAAGTAGCGTCAGGTAATTGTTGTTGAAGATCTGACCAGACGCACCAGATTGCGCTATGAATGTAGTGGAAGAGAGTTATAGATGGCCCCGAGTGACCTATTATCGCACTAATTAGATGAAGGGTTTTTCGAGAAGGAAGATCTGGTGCCCTATGAATCAAATATTCTCTTGCAGCAAAAAGATGGTCAAACAGTCTATGTCGTCTCAGAGTCGGAATTGGATGGCTGAATTTGTGGATATCAGCCGTCCAGTACCAAAAAAGCCATGTGGCGAATGAGTGTCGAAGATGATGAAATCGAAAAGTATCGTCACCGGTGATACGCTGTAGCAGAGTTGTCAGAGGGGTGAACAATTGGTCCTGATCGACAACTTGCGCTGACCGATCCATGAGATGATCTCGCTGACCAAAGTAGAATAAGAAGTCCGACTCTTCTAGCGTTAGATCAAGTCTAAGCCTGCAATAATCATTAAGTACATAGAGTTCTTCTTTATTCAGCAGTAGACCGATAGGCAATCTTCGATGCGCAGAAATGCTCTTTAAATCTCTGACTTCTGAATAGGAAATCAGGATTGTTGCCCACTCAGGTATTGTGTCATATTTCAAAAGATCCCACTCGAAGTCTTGTATTTTCAGGTAGTGCAATTCGCTTCGTCTGAAACCGCATCTAAACCCGAGGATCAGAGCAACATACACGGCTTTTCTCTGAATTTCTGTTAATCCAGTCATTTCATTGCTTTGGGTCAAAAACGCAGTCGCTGTTTCATACTCCCATGGCATTAGAATATTCGCGTCAACAAGATTTACTTTGTTCTCATTGCCGGCTGCTATAAATTCCTGGAATATATAGCATGGTTTTACCTGATATTTCTGTTCTAGAACTTCGTGAAAATCTCTCAATATTCTGGCTCGTCTTTCCTTAACAGCAATATTCCTACCATCATCGATTATCGTTAAATAGATGTGTGCTAGTTCTTCAATATCCATTTGTGTAGGATCTTTGTACCCCACCTGATGCTGCAAGCGTCGTCCAATTGAAGCTAGATATGAGAGAATTGAAGACAGTTTCAGTTTTCTAGACCATTTACTACCTTTTTCCAGGCTGTGCATTATCCAGTCGACTAAAATATGAACTATCGGAGTGATTTTCTGGGCTTCAATTTCAAGTTTTTCATTAATTTTTTTTCTTAACTCTGCAAGATCACGTTTTTTAAAATTTTGTTTGGATTGGGCTTTTGCCTCTATCAGTTGATTTCTAATCCAAATAAGAAACGCTTCTGAGTCTGGGTAATTTACTTGAACCTGTTTTTTCCAAGAGTTTTTTTCTGTCGCTTCCTTAATGGTTGGCGGCGCTTCGATCTCATCAATCTTAAAAGACAGACGTGGTGATTTTTGTGTTATAAGCCTTAAAAGTGGTACCTCCTTTAATGGGACATTAATTTGCTTTGCAGTCAGAATATTTAATGCAAATGGTGTGATGGAAAGGCTGAGCCTCGCATTTATCGTTAAAAAAAGCCAAGTTAGGTTTAATTTTGTGCGTGTGAATTCTGGGATACACTGCAAAAATTTTAAAATGTAATACTCAGGCTTTTCGACACTTTCAAAACTCATGTTCTTATCAAAGAACTGTTTTATCAATAAGATAGTCAAATTGTCAGGAAACCAGTTGTGTAGCTCACCCACTGCACCGTGTAGTTCAAACCAGATCAGGTCATCGACAGATTTGATTCTCTTTTGACAAACACAATCCAAAAAATGCGTTAGAAATGGTTTATTGACGAGGCCTCCATGCCTTACAGCAGAGTAGAGTAACCGACCTAACAATTCGTCATCCGTTAAGTTACTGGTTGACAGACTTTGCAGAACAAACTTGTCGATCGTCTCTATTTCATGAACGGATGTAAGGTTATTTTCCCTAAGCGGTGGGCTCGGGCGAATAACCCGAGATGGATATTTTATTCTGAAGTCTGGGTTGTAATACTGTCTGTGTGTGTTGATATAGCTGTTGAGCTGTCCAACTAAATCAACATCAAGCTGGTCTTTATTTTTCTGTTGATATGCTAATAAGTCTCCGAAAAGAACATCATAATCCTGCTGCGAGAGAACAATGACCTGGCTGGTCTTAGGTTCAATCTTAAGTCCTCTAAATCTTATTTTAATTTCATCATGCAGTTTTTCGTATTTCACGCCTGCATCCCCTGAAATGGTTCGATACTCAGTTTCTCTTTAACGTCATCTAAATAGGGGGCTATGAATTCTTGGATCGCTCGCATACTGAGTGTGGAGGATGGAGACCAAAACTGCTCGCCAATATTTGCGTGTCCCAGTATGGCGTCTATGATCTCAAATGGAACTGTCGGGAGTGCAGATCCCAAGGTTGAGGGATCTTCAAAAAATCCTCGTAGTAGTCGCCGGTTAGAATTCATTGGCATAACTAAGTCTTTTGAAATTTCTTTTTCATATTCCGATACTGAAAATTTCACTAATGTAATTTTTTTGTCTTTTTCTGGGGAGTGTCTCAAGAAAAACAGCTTAGGTATTTTTGCCGGCATTAAACCTAGCCTTACCAATCGCCCTTTGACGCAAAGCTGATGAATATCATAATGTTGCATGAGGGACATGACTGTGTCACAAAGGGGGATATATCGAATATTAAAGTCATCTGCTTTGCTTTTCTCTCTATGAACAAAAACCTTTGCAGAGAAAATAACCTTTTCAGGTACAACGATGGGGGTGTTTATTGGACGAAGCCCAGTAAGTAAACCTGTGCATAATATAACGTAGCTAGTATACAAATTATGGAAAGTGACCCATCCTTTATCTTCGTGCCATTGATTTGAATAGTGTTTAAGCTTTACTTTGAGCTGCCCAATCCGCTGTTTTATATACTCCCATTTAGGATGCCATTTCGCACCAATAGGTTGGTTTTGCATGACCCTTGATATTTTTATGTCTTGCTGTCTTAGAGAATGAGTTGTTTTGAGAATTTTTGATAAGCATTCCAGCAAGTACTTGTAGCGCTGCAGCAGAACTTGAGTTGATAGCGTAGTGTAGTAACTCCTCGCCACACTGCCAAGCGGATCACGGTTAAAGAGCAATGTACCTGTTGCTTGACCGTATGCTTGACAGCATGAGATAAGCATATGGTTACTGATTCGAGCAAGGGCACTATTGTTAAAGCAAGTTAATTTTTTTAGCGTGTCTAAAAGTAGCTCTTCGCATTCTGAAAGGGTATAGCCAATGACGCGGGATTCGCGAGATCCCCTTTGAGAATCAAAACGTTGAAATACAACTGCGCAGAGCTTAGTCGCAATTAATCTTAAATAGGTCTTTGGTTTTAACGTATCAAGATATTCTGCTGAGTTAGCACTATAGTCCAGTTGATATGCTTTGATGATCCAATGGTTAGAACTCACATCATAAAATAGTTCGCCTTCAGGCTGCTCCCTATCGAAATCCACCTTTTCAACAAATCTGATACTCATTGCTCTTTCGAGAGGAGATGAGGTGAAAAACATCGCTAATATGATGATTTTTAGTGCTAGCTCGCCTTCGGAATGGTCCGAAGCGTTTATGAACTCAAACAATGTTTGAATTTCTCTTGGAGAAAGTTGCTGCAACGTAGGTGCAACATAATTATTTTGCCGCTCCAACCTTTTAATTGTGTCACTTGAGGCGATTTTCTGACGAAACTCATGAACGTATGCTTCCATGGGAACATTTTCATCTATGATGTAAATTGTCCCTGTTTCATCCTCATCTGGCATTTCCCCTGACAGAATAATTTCTGAGTCTGGTTTCTCTGGAGACTCGACTACTCCTAACATGATGGCGTGACCGTCATCAGGTTCTGCATAAGTAAAGGGTAATAGCAGGCTATCTTTGAGTCTTTGCTTTGTTCGAGGTGCAGGGGCTAATTGATGTTTTCTGTTTTTAACGTTACGTCGTTTTATTGGCGCCCCACGGATCAATCCGATAACTCGACGAACATATTTAGTATTGTCATAGTTCAGCAAATCTTGGTGGCTTGGGTGGGAGTCATCATTGCGTATTTTCTTTAACTCCAGGGTGCTAGCGGGGAGGTCAAGATCTTTCCTGAATATTCCTACTAACATTTCCATGTAGACGTGAATTTGTTGAATATTGCTAATGTTCTCATTTGAAAGATGAAGAGCATCTGTCACAGTCTTAGACTTTAGTAAGTGTCTGAAACCAAGACTATGATCTGTACCAGCAACAGTGGACACTTTACTAAGCACTGTTCTTTAATTCAAAATTCTCTGGGCTGAGATCATACGTATGACCTTAACGATCTAACTCGATGATTCATTTGTATTATATAGCAGTTTAAATACACCACTTATTCGGTCCCGTCTCACATTCTGGCGTTGGCAATGTCGTGCTAAAAATGCCAGCGCG
>Ga0181595_10004073_pt1 | contig 13655 bp, 12 predicted proteins | sample 041ome_7_FD_145604 | JGI IMG/M metagenome (GOLD analysis project Ga0181595, IMG submission 145604) | Coastal salt marsh microbial communities from the Groves Creek Marsh, Skidaway Island, Georgia - 041401AS metaG (spades assembly) | ecosystem: Environmental > Aquatic > Marine > Intertidal zone...
GAAGCCCGGGCTTTAGCAGGTATTAATATTGGCTATCTGCCGCAGGAACCAGAACTGGATCCGGAAAAGACAGTACGTCAGGTGGTTGAAGAAGCAGTCGCTGATGTAAAAAATGCTTTAACCCGCCTGGATCAGGTCTATGCCGCTTATGCCGAAGAAAATGCCGATTTTGACGCTTTAGCCCGCGAACAAGGCGAATTGGAAGCCATTATTCAAGCCAAAGAAGGCCATAACCTCGACAATATTCTGGACCGTGCGGCCGATGCGTTGCGTCTGCCAGCCTGGGATGCTGTAGTTAAGCATTTATCTGGTGGTGAACGCCGTCGTGTCGCCATCTGCCGTTTATTGTTAGAAAAACCAGACATGCTGCTGCTGGACGAACCTACTAACCACTTGGATGCTGAATCTGTGGCCTGGTTAGAACGTTTCCTGCATGACTACACGGGCACTGTAGTGGCTATTACCCACGACCGTTACTTCCTCGATAACGTAGCTGGCTGGATATTAGAACTGGACCGTGGTGAAGGTATTCCGTGGGAAGGCAACTACTCGTCCTGGTTAGAGCAAAAAGATGCCCGTCTGGAGCAGGAAGAACGCAGCGAAAACGCCCGTCAGCGCTCAATCAAGCAAGAATTGGAATGGGTTCGTACCAATCCAAAAGGCCGTCATGCCAAATCCAAAGCCCGTATGGCCCGTTTTGAAGAACTGCAAAGCCAGGACTTCCAGAAACGTAACGAAACCAACGAGCTGTTTATTCCGCCAGGACCACGTTTAGGCGACAAAGTGCTGGAAGTGAAGAACCTGCGTAAAACCTTTGGCGATCGCGTCTTGATTGACGATTTAAGTTTCAGCATTCCAAAAGGCGCCATAGTGGGTATTATCGGCCCGAACGGTGCTGGTAAATCGACGCTGTTTAAGATGATCACAGGTTCTGAGCAAGCAGATGCCGGTACTATTGAAGTGGGCGAAACCGTACAAATCGCCAGCGTGGATCAGTTCCGTGACAGCATGAATCCAAAAAATACCGTATGGCAGGAAATCTCCAACGGTCAGGATATTCTGCAGATTGGTAACTTCCAGATCCCTAGCCGTGCTTATGTCGGTCGCTTTAACTTTAAAGGCAACGATCAGCAGAAGTTTATCGGTGAATTGTCCGGTGGTGAGCGCAACCGTGTGCATTTAGCTGCGCTGCTAAAGGCCGGCGGCAACATGCTGTTACTCGATGAGCCAACTAACGATTTAGACGTTGAGACATTACGTGCTCTGGAAAACGCCATCCTCGACTTCCCTGGCTGCGCCATGGTGATCTCGCACGACCGTTGGTTCCTTGACCGTATTGCCACTCATATTCTGGATTACCGCGACGAAGGTAAAGTAAACTTCTTCGAAGGTAACTATTCAGACTACGAGACCTGGATGAAAGCGACTTACGGTAGTGATGCAATGCAGCCGCATCGTATTAAATACAAAAAGATCTAACGACACAAAATATCGAACAAAAAAGGGGGTAAAGCCAATGGCTTTACCCCCTTTTTATTAACGCCTGGTTTTACACTGCGTCTTCGTTCTCTTCGCCTGTGCGGATACGGATCACTCGCTCCACATCAAACACAAAAATTTTGCCATCACCAATACGGCCTGTTTGAGCAGTTTTGATAATCACATCAATACAGCGTTCCACCTGTTCATCCGGCAGCACCAGCTCAATTTTTACCTTAGGTAAAAAGTCGACCATATACTCAGCACCACGGTACAGTTCGGTATGGCCTTTCTGGCGGCCAAATCCTTTGACCTCAGTCACTGTCATGCCGGTAATGTTAATTTCGGCCAGAGCTTCGCGTACATCGTCTAATTTAAAGGGCTTAATAATAGCTTCAACTTTTTTCATGACTTCCTCAGCGCTGTTTCCGCATCCACGATGTGATGGGGTATCTTCTGTCTTTACCAAAGTTGCGGCTGGTCACTTTTGGACCCACGGCCGACTGGCGTCTTTTGTATTCGTTGATATCAATCAGGTTTAACACCCTGCGAACTGTGGCTTCATCATATCCCATCGCCACTATGGCAGGCAGTGACTTATCGTGCTCCACATAAGCTTCAATCATGGCATCTAAATCATCATAAGGCGGCAGATTGTCCTGATCAGTTTGATCTGGTGCCAACTCAGCTGATGGTGGTCTGTCGATCACTCGCTGCGGAATAACAGGCGAAATGCTGTTGCGATACTCTGCTAAACGATACACCAGAGTTTTAGGCACATCTTTAATGACCGCAAAACCACCACACATATCGCCATACAAAGTGCAGTAACCTACAGCGTTTTCACTTTTATTGCCTGTAGTCAGCAGCATACGACCAGTTTTATTCGACATCGCCATCAAGAGTACACCACGAATACGGGCTTGCAGGTTTTCTTCTGTGGTGTCTTTGCCCTTCCCTTTGAACAGCGGCGTCAACTGCCCCATAAAACTATTGTACATAGGCTCAATAGAGACTGAATCAAACTCAACCCCCATCACCTGGGCCTGAGCTTTGGCATCTTCCACACTCATAGAGGAGGTATAAGCAAAAGGCAGCATCAGGGCTTGTACTTTGTCAGCGCCAATTGCATCTGCTGCAATCGCCAACGTTAAAGCTGAATCGATACCACCGGATAACCCCAGCACTGCGCCAGGGAAACCGTTGTGCTGAATATAATCGCGGGTCGCCATCACCAAAGCAGCATAAACTTCAGCTTCGACCGACAAGCGTGGTGTTAGCTCAACCTGGCCATACTGCTGACCACGGGCCGCTAAATTGACGGTTGCAAGTTCGCTCTCACAGGCTTTGCCACGAAACAGCAGTTGAGCTTGTGGGCTTACCACCAAAGACTGACCGTCAAACACCAGTTCGTCCTGCCCTACCACCTGATTGACATAAACAAAACCTAAATGCAGGTGTTTGGCTAAGGTTTGTAACAGCTCTTCACGCTGCGCTGCTTTGCCTATTTCATAAGGAGAAGCGTTTAATACCAAAGCCCAGTCAGCGCCCTGCTCTTTCGCCAAAGCGGCCGGAGCGCCTTGCCAAACGTCTTCACAAATCAGCACCGAAAAACGCTGACCTTTGAGTTCAAAACTACAAGCTTCTGTGCCAGCGGTGAAATAACGTTTTTCATCAAACACGCCATAATTTGGCAGCGCTTGTTTGTAATAACGCGCTATGACTTCCCCCTGTTGAATGACAGAAGCGGCGTTATATAAAGCTTCGCCATCGCGCCATGGGTGACCCACAACCAGCGTATTCGGCAACTTAGCCGCACAAATCTGTTGCAGGCTTTGCTCGACCTGCAACTGAAAGTCGCCGCGCAGCAGTAAATCTTCCGGCGGGTAGCCTGTTAAGGCCAGCTCAGGAAATAACAACAAATCGCTGGTACTGTTTTTGGCAATATCCAACACTTTGGCAGTATTTTGCGTCACAGCAGCCACAATAAAGGGCTGCTGCACCAGGGTAATAGAGACAGCAGAGGACATCTGAACCTGCACTAAAGGATGAAAAAACTGCCGCTATGGTAGCGATTTTTGCCGCAGGACTCAATCAAGCATCTTGCTTTGCAGTATTCCATTCTGATTTTAGATATTTAACATAAATGCAACTAAACTAATTCAATCCATGCCACAGAAAGTATTTTGCAAATGAATGCAGATAGCCTTCTCCGATCATCTGCCGCCTATAGCCTTATAGAGCTTTTATTAGTGCTGGCTATTCTTGCGATAACCTCAGCTGTCGGAATGCCAGATTTGCGCGAGTTCTGGCAACGCCTGCAGGCTGAACATTTTATGCGCCAGCTTAGCCAACATTTAGCTTATGCAAGAGTGCATGCCATAGCTCAACAAAATCCAGTACAGCTATGCCCGCGCCATGGCTCGGTCTGCAGTTCAGATTGGAACTCAGCCCCTATTCAGCTGCATCAAAAAGCCTTAAAAAACTGGCAAGATTTGTTTCTGAGAGAATTGAAACATCCGATTCATAGCCATCAGCTATTTTATAGCAGGTCGTCACTGCAATTTCGCAGTGACGGCAGCCTGGATTTATTAGAATCTGGTACTTTTGTGTATTGCAGCAAAGAGCCTTATCAATGGCATTTCAGATTAACCGTCAGCCAGGCTGGCCGCAGCCGTTTGTGGCAGGAAAATAAGCCCTGCCCTCATTAGGCTTTAATAAGTCCAGCAGTCTGAGTTTGGTTCACTACTTTTTTGACCATAGCTATTCAGTAAAAATATCTGACAACTTTTATCGTCCGCTTGTGACTGTTGCGCCTGGGCTTTAAGTTGATATCCTTGTTCCGTTACCACAGCACTTATTTTGTAGCGGCCTGAATCGGTAAGGAACTGCTTAGCAGCAAAACCTAGCTCTGTCATATCTGCACTATACCGCCTCTGATCCACTAACAACATCTCCTGTAAGCCAGCGACTTTCAACAAGACTTGCATAGCTTCCGATCTGTAGCTTTTTAAGACATGCTCCTGATAGCCTGGCAGCAATACCGATGCCAGGATCCCCATGATGGCTAAGACAACCAATAACTCTATTAACCCTATGCCGCGCAGCCTGGAACTCATTAATAAGCTCCTTCTTCGTTATGATAAGTCCCCATCAGTTGCCAGCGGGGAAAGCCTGCCTGTTCGATTGTTTTACTGCAATGGGCACATTCCGGACTGATTTCCAACAAACTTTCAACCAGAACCTGCTGACTATGTTGTTCAACCAAGGAAAAACCGCCCTGCGCATTGGCTTTGATTTTCAAAGGGCCTGCAGCTTGTGCCAGAGGTAGAATGGGCCGACGATAGACAGCAGAGGCATGGTGCAAATGCAAAGCCACTAGTGCTGAACTGCTCTGTTCAATACTGCATACCTGCTCAAGACTTTGTTGTAGCAAGCTGAAATAGACTACGCCACCGGCAACTACTGGCAGATGAGTCAAGCGTCCACTCAATTGACTGAACCAACCACCTTTCTGCTGAATTTGTTGCCAATCCTGCGAGGTTAATACAGCCAGTTCCGGAGCATCAGGCAATGTCCTGTCGACCAAATCTGACGATAACACGCGAGCTGTGCTGTTAATTTTCAGCACCACAAATACAGAATGTTGTTGCCTTAAAGCGCCCAACATCACCAACCATTGACTGCGTCTTGAATGAAAGTCTGTGCCATAACCGCCCACAGGTACGGCAGCAAATAAAGGGCGGATAAATTGGATATCATTGAATTTTAAAGCGGAAAAGTCAGCAAGGGCCTGCAAACCATAAAACTGGTTTTGTTCAAGTTGAACCTGCCATATCTGTCCGGATTTAGTACTGAACAACAGACTTTCAGATACCGAATCTCTGTTTTGATCATACAGAGCCATAACACCAGACAACTCTGGCAACGTCTGCTCAGCGCCTAATTTAGCCTGCACATTACCGGTTAACAAATCCACCTTGTAAATCAGAGTAGTTGGATTTGATATGGCGATATTTGGCAATAAAAGCGATAAGGCAGGTAATCCAGCCAGCTCCCTTTGTTCTTGCATCAACAAAGGCTGTGCCATAGTTCCTATTAAATCCTCAGCACCGGAATCAATTGAACTTAGAGTCCATAAAAGTTCAGGGCTATGAAGGCTATTTAGCTGCAATGCGAAATAGTTTGGGTTTCCAATACCGCTGCCAGCAACGATCATCAATTGCCCCGGACTCCCGAGCTGCTGCTCAGTGATCAGTAAAGGCTGATGCATATGCAAGCTTAAATCCGTGACCTGCGCTTTGAGTTGCGATAAAGCTGGTAATGCGGTCCATGGCAGCCACCACACTGTGCTTTTTGTGTTATCTTCCGAGTAAAACTTCAGCACACCTGCATAGCTTACAACCTTATAACTGGCATCTATATAAGCAGGAATAGCCTGATTTTGTACATCCAGAGTGCTGCAAGACACTGCATTTAATTGATCAGGTAATTGATTCAACCATACTCTGGTCTGCTCAGCATTGAGCTGCAAATGTGTAGCAAGCAAGCTACGTTGCTCAGTGCTGAGTTCGGTCAGTTGCACAGAACCTACGCCGGGTACATAACTCCAGTACGTCTCTGCAAAAAGGCACTGACTACATAACAGCAAACATAGCCCTAGCCTATAAAGCCCCATCCCAGCCTCCTTCAGGCAAAGATTGCCTGACTAAGACACTGGTCACAGAGTGCTGATGATGGGAACTACGCTCGGTCGTCCGGACTTGATGCCACTCGCATATAACCTTCAAGTCGCTCCAGGCCGCATAATTTGCCGGACAAGGTGCTATCACAAATAGGCTTGATTCAGCGCCACTTTGTTGCAGCAGTCTCAATTCCTGCCCATGTTTGCTTTGAGTTTGCTGTCTAAGCTGAAAAGATAAAGTGGCACTACCCGCCAACTTTTGGCTCAATTGTGTTTGCACCAGCATAGATAAGCTAATACAGCTTAAGATCAGCATTAAAACTAAGGTGGTAACCAAAATAAAACCTTTAGAACTCAACATCATAACGACCTCCTTTTATAAGCGTGTGTTGCTAAAAGCTACAGAACTGCTGACTAACAGGCGTCGAAACGGATCGGATGGAGCCTTAAACCACTCTTGCCCCATCTGATAAAGCTGATTGTTTTGATAACTAAAATCCTGCTCTAAACTGCGTAATAGCAGGTAAAATTTAATATTGATAATTCGATGTTTCTGTTGTTGCCAGTGCTCTGGTTTCATTTGCGCAGTCCCCAGATAATAGTCAACCTGACCATCCAAATTCGCGTCCAGACCGAATTCAAAATGCATTCTCTCTACGCCATCTAATATCGAATCCGTAGTCATAATAATTTGTCCAGCAGCATTACGGATCAAACGCTTACGCATCAGTACCGGGACCATCTCGCCGGAGTGTTTTTGTTCTGTTATATAAAAAACCTGATGAGAGTAAGGCCAATAAAATGAGTCAGGTGTTAAATCCGCACTTGAACTGGTCACGAATTGACTACCAGAGGCTGAAGTTTCAAAATAGATCCGGTTCGACCGCATCTGAGTGGCAGAAAGACTAACCCCCACTATGCGCTTAAACTGTAATAATTCAGAACCGGACTTTGGCTGGTTTAAACAGTCCAGATGATGAGTTTGCTGAACCAATTCAGCATATAAACCTAAATAAGGTTTTCCATTCATTGGAAAACTACCTGCATCGTTATCGGCTACACAGTCGCCCTGCACTGGTGCTAGCTGATGTGGTGTGGACGCAACGTCAGCCAGACTGCGACCGGCAAAAAACATCAGGTTGGGCAGCTCAGCCTGAAATAAACTCATTAGCATCTGGCTGTTTTGCTGTAATTGCACCAACTGCTGGGTTTGACGATTAGACTGCTGAATCGCAAACAAAGTCCCTATCAGAAAGGCCATCAACACCAAACCTAAAGTCAGACTGACCAATAACTCCACTAAAGTGAAGCCACGCATTTCAAGGCACTACCATAGAAATTTGCAGGCGATTGGGCGACACCTCACACACTGAGGTTGGTCTCTGGATCTGAACTTTGGCTAACGAACGCCAACTTAATTGAATAAGAGTCTGATCAGCTTGCTGGCGAATACAGAGTGCAGGTTGCTGTAACAGCTGCAAACTTTGAGGATGACCTGAGGCGCTTAAAGTGCTGTATAAATGATAGTGACTAAGTTGCTCTGCGCCGCACTGATTGCTTGGAGTGCAATCATCGGGCTGCTCTGTAGTCCAGAGCGGATGAGTACCTTCATAATCTGCAGCGACACTGTTATGACTTACCATTCTTTCAGCCAACTCAGCAGTTAGAGCCAAAGCTATGGTTTGTTGGGTCGCAAGAATCACTTGTTGACGTGCAAACAAAGCAGCGCTTAAGGCCCCTAGTCCTGTCAGACACAATAAAAATAAACTAATCAGAACTTCGGTTAGGGTAAAACCTGAGGCATTTGACATGTCCTTGCGCCTGCAAAAAGTCCGTTTACTTTAAATTTACCTCCGTTCCCTAAAAGGTCAAATCCTACCAGCACTTTTTCACAATGGTCGCACCAGTGCCGCCGTTAGCGCCTTTTATCCCCGCCTGGTTGTAGCTTAACGATGTGCAGTCATCATCAGCTTGTGCTCCTGTGGCTGTCGCTGTCAGCGTAAAAGTGCGGCTGTCTAAATTACCCAAATCAAAGCTAAAACGTTCAGATAAGTCGTTGCTGCATTGCAGTTCTGGCAATTCAGTGGTGTCGCCATTGTTGGTGGCGTAGGTCATATTGGTGGTGTACACCCTTTCCATAAACTGGGCATATTCTAATAAACAGGCAGCTGCACCAGCACGGGCACTGCCAGTCACATAGCCCTGATAAGCGGGCACAGATATAGCAGTTAAAGTGCCCACTATAGTGATAGCAACCAGCAATTCAATCAGCGAAAAGCCCCGTATTTTATTGCAGTACATTAGTTGTCTACCTCACGCCATGACACCCGGCCACGCTTGATTTGGGTGTTTACATCTAAATTCACCACATTGGTGTTGGCTAAACCTACCGCCATTTTGTCTTCAAAAAATAAAGGTTCGGTCGGCATACTTTCAAAGCGCACACCGGACAATTCAAGCACTTCATCATCTACTGTAATACCATCATCCTGATTAAAGTCTTCATCACCAGAAATATCGAAGAAGTGATACTTCAGGCGGCCACCGTGGTAAGGGTCAACCGCCATCACATAACCATCGCCCTCAGGGTTACAGACATTGCTGTCGGGGATAATACTATTGACCACTAAAGTCGTGCCTACTAAACGGGGGGAAGACACAATACGCTCACGTTCATCGGGCAAGTCGATAAACCACCCCAGAAAACCTGCCATGTCATTGGCTGCCGAAGGCGATACAGTGCGACCTTCAGTACCATTACTGTGGCTGACATTCGATAAAATTCGTTCTTTGAGTAAAGGGCGGCCTGCCATGGCGGTGCCGTCCATAATGCCATACCAGCTTTGTTCGTCATCCAACTGCGGATCCGGAGTTTCCAGATAGCGGCCTGTGCCAAAAAACAGCCATAACTTGCCGGTTTTAGGTTCAGAGCCCAGTGCTATACCGCCTGTGATAGATTGTGGATTACCTGCGCTGTCTTCAGCCTGGTACAAAGGTGCACCACCATAAGCTATAGTCCAGTTGCCTGGATTACCTGATGACAAGTCAAACTTCCAGACTTTACCTTGTAAATCTCCGGCAAAGAACCAGTCTGTATTGCCGTTTTTACTGTAGTCCCAACCTTCAATTTGGCCTAAACCGTTATCTCCCGCCCCAGTGCTGACTTCCAGATCATCACCACTCACCAGAGAAGTACCAGTTTCAATGTCCAGCACCAGTAAGCCTGGTTTGCCAGTGCTATTGTTGTAGCCATAGCCTATCACTACAGCCCATTTGCCATTGTTTAACCGGGTAATAATAGGTTTAGCTGTGGTAATACCCAATTGCGGAAAACTTTTATCCCACAACAGACTGGCCTGACTAATTTGGCTGGGATCTGTCACATCAAGGGCAAATAGACTATTGCCCCCCCTGCCAACGCTTCCCACCAGCACGGTACGCCAGTGACCATCAAAATACACATCAGCCGACACCGCTGTACCATCGACAAAATAATCTTTTTGGATCACCCCACTGACATTCGGCTCACTTAAGGCCTTCAGGTTAGTTGCAGCGGTCAACATCTGACGGGGAACATAAGCAAAAGCCTCAACTCCGGTCGTTGCATTAAACGCATGCAACATACCATCATTAGCCCCCACGTAAATCAGCGGCTGGCGGCTTTTGTAAGCCGCAATGTGGGCTTTGTAGCTGCTGGCTTCAGGCCAGTTGTACGAGTGATAATTAAAATTAACCGGAGCCCCTACATATACAGGGGACGAGTTGGCTATATCGCCTAAAGCCGTGGATCTGTTGCGATAGCTGCCACCATTTTGTTGCTCCAGAGCTGAGTTACCGCGGATATAATCCACCAGATTGCTGTTGCCTAAAGCCTCTTGTTGACTCCCGGCGCCACTGGTTAAGTTGGCCCAGACAAATAGCTCGGCAGAGGTTTCCGTTTTACCAAAATAAATGGCTCTGTCATCCCAATCAGGCAACTGTTCCGCAGCACTCCAGACATAACTGGTGGTGTCTTCAATGTTGTAATTCACTAAATCACCGCTCCAATCCCCACTGTTAAAACGGCCCTGATACACACTTTGTTCAGCTTGCAGCGAAGTGGTGGTGCCAGCTAAATTCGAGCCGGACGCAACCCGGGCAATGATAGCGGATAAGGTATTGGATAAACCTGTGGCAAAAGTGTCAGGGTCGGCGGCACTAAAAAAACCTCCTCTGCTATTGACTGCCGCATGTAATAAATCGTCAATTTTCGCAGGCTGCGTGGCCAGAGGATCAGGCCAGGAAATGGAGCTACTAGCGCCTATTGCATTAAAAGCTGTACTGGAACTAATAGTGCCTTCCACTCCAAGCCCGACACCAAAAGTCACCATATGCTGCCAAAACGCCGGGTTGATTGGACTGGTCGGCACTAAGTTATCCAAATCGCTTCGTAAATCGCGCTTCCAGTAATACATAGCCACATCCGCCAGAGTATTGCTGCGCCCATCAGAAAAAGGCCCGGTTGGCGCATAGACATAAGAAACTCCACCTGGTTTAGCTATGGTTTGGTTATTGCTGGTACTGCCATCGTTATTAGAACGAGCGGCCGCGGTTTGCGCTTGCGATGCGCTGTCTTCGCTCCAGTACCCATCTGTCATTAATATGCTATAGCTCTGACGACACATAATATGCTGAGTGTCATCATCCGTGCCCGGAATTCCCCCCCAGGGCCCTTTATTGTCTGTTCTGGAGAAATACAAACCTGCATCATTTAAGGCTTTACGCAAAGGAGTGCCGTTATAGTCGTACACCCGCTCATACAACTGATCATAAAAACTTTGTCTGTCGCCACCGCTAAAAGGCCGCACACCGTTAATAATAGTGCTGATACTGGCTCCATCTACTGTTGTGCTGCCTTTATTAATAGCTCCAAAACCAACCCTTAGGGCTTGTGTTTGAGTGGAAAAAGCCCGGCCTATGCCAGCCTGCGACGCCAATAAACGCGAACGGTAATAGGTATACCAATTGGCGAAGTTTTGAATTTCCTGCGCATAACTACAAGTTCCGGCTGTACAGTCAGTGCGATTCTCCCGCCCTTCCCCGCTGTAACTTAAAGTAGCGGCATTAATTTCTACCCGCTGATAATTGGTGTAGGTAAATAAGCTGCCACCCGTGTGGTTGTAATACACTGCCGGATAAAAAGTGCGACTGGCCGTTGTGTTCTGGCAGTTGGTTTTGGACGTTGATGTAATAGTGCAATAACGCCAACCTGCGCTGGACGTTTCATTCACTGTCAGATTCCGGCTGCCTTTGCTGGTGCGAAACGGATGATGATAAGCCGCAGCCGGATTGGAGTTAGGGTACGAAGTTCCATCTGCTTTTATCCAGGGTTTATACGTAATAGACGGATTATAGTAGGACTTGTTTAGTGCATAAGAGCGCAGCGCTCTGGCAAATAAAGCTTCGTTGTTATTGGCAGCGTTCAGGTTAGTTGCATTACTTTCGTCCCGAAACGACACCACCTGATGCGTCGCATCTGTCCCCCCATAATTGCCAGTGACTCTGGGATACATATAGTGCGGGTCGTCAGCATACAAATCAGGTGTGATCTCCCAGTGCATAGAGCCTGAATCATCAATCATAAACATGATATTAGGTTCAACTGAGCTGCCGGTTTGTAGGGGGGGCGAGGTTAAATCCAATGCGGCCATACTACAAAAACTACTCAGAGCACCTGTCAGTAGCATGATTTTTATGAAGGATGTGATTTGTATCATCAGCTTCGCCTTAGTAATTTAACGCCTGAACAAACTTTGTAGCATCACTGCAGCTCTCCCCTTGTCCGACACAGTACGGGCCGTAATACGAAATGTAGGTGATAAGCATCCCACTGAAATTTTATCTTTACTGGCTACATCGGCGCATTCGGGCGGATAGGGCCAGTCCCCCATATATTCAATCAGAAATTGCGCACCTGTTTCATTGCTGTCGTCTAAAGTGGTTGCGGATACCCAAACCTGGCTGCTGTCATTCCAGCGATCTTCTGCCCCAGCTACAGGTAAATCATAGACTCCCGCACCGTCAATCAATGCCACAGGATCATTGACACGCAGCATCACTTCGGCTTCCAGCAAAGCAGCTTCAACCTGCTGGTAGGATGTTTGCCTGTCATACAAATTGGCGCTCATTCGCTCCTGCAGTAAACTCGACTGCATACTGCTGACAGCCACCAGTGTAATGGCTAGCAACAGCAGCAAACTGATCACCAGAGCAATACCTTGCTGTTGATAAACCAGACAAACAGGCTGTGCAGTAGTTGGTTTCATCGCTAAATCCTGTTCCTGATACTGACCTGATAGTTGAGTCTGCTCATATGTTCTGGCAGCTGTAGCTCTGAAGTTCCGGTAGTAACAAACTGCAGGGAAATCCGCACTGAAATAATATCCATCCAATCCAGCACCAGATCCGCATCACGCCAGCTTCTGCTGCGTTCGTCCATAAACTGCAGCTGTAAATCACTTACTCCATAAAGAATCTCCTCAGCAGCGCCGTTGTTTCTGACCCGAAACAAGGATGTACTTTGTTGATCGGCGCTGGCAGCTATATACCAACTGACAGAATCAAAATTCATCAGCATCGCATTCACTGCGTACTGTTTTGTTGTGCCAGCTGCGCCGTCGCATGACAGTGGAAAACCCAAGCCCGAAGTACAATTACTGGCATTGGCCAGGTGAAAAATACTGGTCAAATCTGTAGCACTGACACTGAACACACCGCTTAAGGCTTCATCACAAACTAATAACAGATCACCAGTTTGAATTTGATGAGTAGTCGTTAACACCAACTGACTTAAAGTGGCATCATGAGATTGCACAGTGTAGCTGCGGCCTGAGCCAAACATCAGTCGGATAGCGTCTGTATCAGACAGAGGAGTCACACCGTTGAAGGCTGGCGCAGGTTGCTCAAAACCTTCGATGCCACCATTCCAGATAGCCCAGGCGGAACCCGCCACATTAGCCGCATTCAGCACATTCACTACGCGGCTGGCATTACCACAACCAAGATAACCAGAACGCCGGATATCATTCGCCATTAATTCAAAAGTGGTACGGGCTGAATTCTGCAACTCTCCAAGCACAGTGTTAAGTTCAGCTGTTTTACTGTTGGAAAGGTAGACGCCAATAACAGACCCCGTCAGTAGTAACCCCAGCAACATCGCAATCATCAGTTCAGATAAGGTAAATCCCAATTGCAGCTTCATGGTCGCACCTGAATGCTGAAATGAGTGGCCCCTGTTACTTTTTCATCCTGCCAACTGATATTGATAGTGTAGACACCAACCCCGGCATCCCAGCTCACGTTAGGGCAAGTAGGTGTGCCTGTGGCAGCCTGCAACTCTAAAGCCCACTCGGCCAGCAGTGCGGCTTCACAATCACCGGCGTAAGAACCCGCGCGAGCTTCGTCGGGATTTGCTCTCATAATCTCTGTCAAAGTACCGGCCATGATCAAAGCT
>Ga0181595_10004080_pt1 | contig 13641 bp, 15 predicted proteins | sample 041ome_7_FD_145604 | JGI IMG/M metagenome (GOLD analysis project Ga0181595, IMG submission 145604) | Coastal salt marsh microbial communities from the Groves Creek Marsh, Skidaway Island, Georgia - 041401AS metaG (spades assembly) | ecosystem: Environmental > Aquatic > Marine > Intertidal zone...
AGTCTTTGTTGGATATTTCAACATCAAATCCCAAAACAATCATTACGAATGGAATTATAAATTCTTATTCAGGCACCCAAGCTAAAAAAAGATCTACGGTAGATTCTAAAAATAAAGGCTTTGAGGCTGCTAGCGCCATGGTCAGAATGATTGAATGTTTAATTTAAATAGAAATACACGCCTTTTCTTTTTCCAATATATTTTTCAAAGAGATTATTCTACTGATTTTGAACTAGATGAATTCATCGCCAAAAATATAAAAAAAAGACCTTTTAACAAAAGAAAATTAAAATCTTTATATGATAGTTTTGATACAAATGGTCAGATCATTAAAAATCTTCTATCGCCAGAGGAGTTAAAAAAGACCAATAAAATCAGTATATTTTTAATTTATGCTTTTTTTGCTGAATATTTATTAGATAAAAATAAAAAAAATATTCTCATGGGTGAATATATTAAGCTATCTAAGGAGTTTTTGACTGTCGAGGAAGTAAAATACTTTAATTTTCTATTAGATAATATAGCCCAAAAAGCACCTTGAAAAAAAAATTAAAATAGAATAACTACTTACCATGTCTCAGATACACTATTTACAATTAGTACTATTTGCTGCGGCTGCAGCAATTGCTTTTGGTTTAATCACCACATACAAAATTCTAAATTTACCTAAAGGTAATAAAAAAATGATTGAAATAGCTAGCGCAATTCAAGAGGGTGCTAAAGCTTATCTAAATCGTCAATATACAACAATCGCAATGGTCGGTGCTGTAATATTTTTTGCCTTTTTTATTATTCCTTTTGAACACACTTATGATGTTCCGGTTGGTTTTTTAATTGGTGCTATTTTATCTGGTCTTGCAGGATACATCGGTATGAATGTTTCTGTAAGAGCAAACGTTATCACTGCTCAAGCGTCTAGTGTTTCCTTAAAGAAGGGACTTTCTGTTGCTTTTAGTGCTGGTTCTGTTACTGGATTATTAGTAGTAGGCTTGGCTCTTGCGGGTATAGCAGGTTATTTCTTTTACTTATTCTATGGCCTTGAAAGAGAAGGCAGAGAATTAATTGAACCTTTAGTTGCTTTAGGTTTTGGTTCTTCTTTAATCTCTATTTTTGCAAGACTTGGCGGTGGTATCTTTACAAAAGGTGCTGATGTTGGTGCAGACCTAGTTGGAAAAGTAGAAAAAGATATTCCAGAAGACGACCCAAGAAACCCAGCTGTTATCGCCGATAACGTTGGAGATAATGTAGGTGACTGTGCAGGTATGGCAGCAGATTTATTTGAAACATACGTTGTATCTATTGTTGCTACTATGGTTTTGGCAATTATTTTTCAGGGAACTGTTACTGAAATTACTATTTATCCATTGTTAATTGCCGGTTCTAGTATTATCGCCTCAATTATTGGATCGCAATTCGTCTCTATTTCAGGACCTAAATCATCAATTATGGGTGCTCTCTATAAAGGATTTTTCGCAACACTCATTATATCAATCATTTTATTTGCGGTTCTAACATCATATTATATTGGTTTCGACCAATGGGTGGTCATTGGTCAAAATTACTACACTGGAATGGACTTATTTTTATGTGCGGTTTACGGCCTAATCATTACCCTTGCATTGGTATTTATAACTGAATATTACACCGGTACTGAATACAGACCTGTAAGAAGTGTTGCTAAGGCTTCTCAAACTGGACATGCAACAAATATTATTCAAGGTTTGGCGATGGGTATGGAATCTACCGCTGTTCCAGTTCTTATTATTGTAGTTGGTATTGGGGTTACTTATGCCACTGCTGGTTTATTCGGTATTGCTATCGCGGTTACTGCAATGCTTGCTTTAGCAGGAATGGTTACTGCTTTAGATGCTTATGGACCAGTAACAGATAACGCAGGAGGTATAGCCGAAATGGCTGGTCTTCCTAAAAAGGTTAGAACTGTTACTGATGCTCTTGATGCTGTTGGAAATACAACTAAGGCTGTTACAAAAGGGTATGCAATTGGATCAGCTGGATTAGGGGCTTTAGTTCTTTTTGCAGCTTACACTGAAGATCTAAAATACTTTGGCGAACTCACTGGTAACGATGCTTTTAAAGTTTCTTTTGATTTATCAGAACCATACGTCATCATTGGTCTTCTTTTAGGCGGACTACTTCCATATTTGTTTAGTGCTTTAAGTATGACTGCGGTTGGTAGAGCTGCCGGATCTGTTGTTGTCGAAGTGCGTCGACAATTTAAAGAAAAAACAGGTATTATGACTGGCAAGGAAAAGCCTGATTATGGCAGATGTGTTGACATTTTGACAAAGTCTGCAATTAAAGAGATGATTATTCCTTCTCTTTTACCTGTTCTCTCACCTATTGTGGTTTTCTTTGGTGTATATTGGCTTACAGATAGTGTTAATACTGCCTTCCAGGCATTAGGTGCTTTGCTTATTGGTGTTATCATCACTGGTTTCTTTGTAGCTATTTCAATGACTGCAGGTGGCGGAGCTTGGGATAATGCTAAAAAATATATTGAAGATGGAAATTTAGGTGGAAAAGGTAGTGACACCCATAAAGCATCCGTCACTGGTGATACTGTCGGTGATCCTTATAAGGATACTGCCGGACCAGCTGTTAACCCAATGATCAAAATAACAAATATCGTATCTATTTTGTTACTTTCGATCGTTGTTCATTTAAATATAATTTAATTTAAATTTATTTCTTCAACGGACCTTAAAACATTCGAATCAAATCGAAGTTTTAGGGTCTTGTTGTAGATTGATTTTTTAAAGGTAGCATTACCTTGTTCTTTCTCCATACGATAAATCCACAGATTATCGGAGTCCTCTGTGACAAGTGGCGATCCAATAATGTTAATAACATCCTCTTTTGAATAGTTCTTATTCTGATAATTTTGTAAAATCTCATTTACACTATTCTCAGATATACCTGAAAAATGAAGGTCTTTTGAACAAGAGATGAACGTAGAACTGAATAATAGAAATATGAGCAATATGAATTTTTTTGATATATTCATAATTAAGACAAATAAGGTATAAGGGTATTTAAAGCAATACTAAATAATCTATGAATAAATATGTAATTAATCTTGACCTTCATGGGGGTGATTTTGCACCAAGCTCAGTATTAGAGGGAGCATCCATAGCTCTTTTAAAAAATCCTTCAATACACTTTAAATTACATTCTACAAAAGAATTACAACAACAATATACAAAAAAATTTTCTAATCTTTTTCAAAAATCTGATTGGGTACAATCAGATAATTATATTTCTCCAGATATGAAACCAAGTGAGGCGTTAAAAAAAGATCATCGAAGAAGTTCTATGTCGAATGCAATTGCTGACCTTAAGAATAATGATAATGAAATTACAATTTCTGCGGGAAATACGGGAGCAATGATGGCATATGCAACTGTTTACCTTAGAACAATAGAGAATATTTCGAGACCAGCTATTGCCTCTTTATTTCCCTCTAAAATACATCCGGTTTGTTTTTTAGATCTTGGAGCCAACTCAGATTGTACAGCAGAAAATTTATTAGATTTTGCAATTATGGGTAGTACTTATTATCAAGTCCTGTACCCCAAGACTGAATGTAAAGTGGCTCTGTTAAATATTGGATCAGAAGAAATGAAAGGCAATAACCTAATCCAACAAGCTCATGATTTATTAAAAAGAGAGAAGAGAATAAATTATCAAGGTTTTGTTGAAGCAAATGAAATTACAGATACCTCAAATCATGTAATTGTCACTGATGGATTTTCTGGAAATATAGCGTTAAAAACAGCTGAGGGCATATCAAAGTTTATTACTGACTCATTAAAAAAGAGTCTTACTTCATCACTATACTCAAAGATTTTATCTTTTCTTTTAAAATCTAAATTCCAAGATTTCAAAAATTCCATCGATCCTAGAAATTTTAACGGAGGTATTTTTATTGGTGTTAATGGTATTGTGATAAAGAGCCATGGAAATGCGGATGGTCATGCTTATGCTAATGCTATTGAGTTTGGATTAAAATGTTTAAAATCCAATCTGTTGAATAAAATAAAATCAAATGTCTCAAAATAAAATTACAAGGGAAAATCTTGCAACTCAGCTTTCCGAAGAGTTTGGCATTGCCTATACCATTGCTTATAAAAAAATAGATTTAATTCTCAATATCTGGTCAAATTCTATCATTAACTCAGACTTAAATATTAGCTCCTTAGGGTCATTTAAGATCAATCATAAAAATAGTCGTCTTGGAAGAAATCCAAAAACTAAGGAGGAACATATTATAAAACCTCGAAAAGTGATAAGTTTTAAAAAATCAAAAAATTTAGAAGTATGAATAAAAACTTTTACAATATTGATGAAATAGCTCAAATTTTAGATGAGCAAAAGCATACTATACGTTTTTGGGAAAGTAGAATTTCGAAGTTAAAAGTATTAAGAACCCACTCAGGTCATCGTCTTTATAATTATGAAAATCTATTATTACTCAAAAAGATTAAAGAATTGGTTGATATAAAAAAATTAACTCTTGACGGTGTTAATGATTATTTCTCAAATTCTAAGGTTAAAAAAAATACATTAAATGATAATGTAATTTCTGAATTGAAAGATCTATTAGGTCTTTTAAAAAAATCTAATTAAACGGGGGTTAGCTCAGTCTGGTAGAGTGCACGTCTGGGGGGCGTGAGGTCGCTGGTTCGAGTCCAGTACCCCCGACCACAAGACCTAAAAATGTTTATTTTCAATAATTAATTGAGTTAATTATCAGTTTCATTTATTTATATATATTTCACTATATTTCTTGATTTTTTAGTCATTTTACTTATATTCCCCCTATCGTGAAAACAACAACGCTTAAAAAATCTGAATTTAAAAAAGAGTGGCACTTATTAGATGCAACTGATATTTCTGTTGGAAGGCTTGCCTCTCGTGTTTGCTTAATTTTAAAAGGTAAAAACAAACCTCAATTTTCACCTAACTTGCCTGTAGGGGATGGTGTAATTATTGTTAACACAGATAAAGTAAAATTTTCTGGTAATAAAAATACCGATAAGAAATATTATAAGCATACTGGTCACCCTGGAGGAATTAAAGAAATTACCCCAGATAAACTTAAAGAAAAAAATAAATCAGAGGATATTATTAAAAAAGCGATAAAAGGCATGTTGCCAAATTCACCTCTTTTCAGAGATTTAATGAAAAATAATTTAAAACTATATAAAAACGCTTCCCACCCTCATGAATCTCAAAATCCCAAAAACATTGATTTTAAATCACAAAACAGAAAGAACTTAGTTAATGTCTAATCAAGTGTACAGCACAGGAAGAAGAAAAGAATCCATCGCAAAAGTTTGGGTTTCTAACGGAACTGGAAATATAACGATAAATAAAAAAAATATTGAAGATTACTTCAAGGACAAAGCTTTAAGAATGATTATCAATCAACCACTTGATGTAGCAAAGAAGTCTGACTCGGTTGATTTAAAAATTACGGTTTTAGGTGGTGGTTTATCTGGGCAAGCGGGTGCCATAAAACATGGTCTGAGTAGAGCCCTCACCCTTATTGATCCCAATACCAAAGACCCTTTGAAGAAGAATGGCTTTTTAACCAGAGACTCAAGAACTGTTGAACGTAAAAAATATGGTAGAAAAAAAGCTAGACGTAGTTTTCAGTTTTCTAAAAGATAAGCTTTTATCTTCCTTCCTACTGTTTTTTTTTTCACTTCTCTCACTATCCTGTGAAAGATCTTTTGAAAACTTTGATAAAAATCTTCTAGAGAAAAAAAAAGAATTAGAGGAATTTAATGAAAAGAGTAATATTAGAAAAGAAGAAATTTTAAATTCTCAAAATGAATAAAATTAAAATAGCAATATTTGGTCTTGGTGTTGTTGGATCTCACGTTGTGAAACTTCTCGAAAAAAACAATTATATCTTAAATCAATCTAAATTTGAGATTGTCGCATTAGGTGCAAAAAATAAGTCCAAAAAAAGAAACTTTAATATCAAAAAATATAATTGGATAAGCCATTTCTCCGAATTAAATAAATACCCTCGACCCGATATTGTTATTGAAACTATTGGGGGTACGGGAAGTTATATTCATAACCTTTATAAATATTGCATCAAAAACAACATTTCTTTAATTACCGCAAATAAAGCCCAGCTTGCAGAAAATGGAGATAAATTTTTTGCTGATTTTGATGTTCAGAAACTATTTCTTGGATATGAGGCGGCGGTGCTTGGGGCAGTTCCTGTAGTTAGATCAATAGAACAAAGTATTCTTCCTTCAAAAATTAACTCAATTTATGGAATTTTTAATGGGACAACCAATTATATCATATCTCAAATGTACGGTAATAAGATTAGTTTTCAGGACTCCCTTAATCAGGCTATAAAAAGTGGCTTTGCAGAACAAGACTCTAGTGCCGACCTTTCTGGAAGAGATGCTACCCATAAATTAGTTCTTTTATCTAATTTGTCTTTTAGTCAAAAGTTTTCTTTTTCAGATATCAATTACGATGGAATAGAAAACATTAAATTAATTGATTTAGAACAAGGATTAAAGTTAGGTTACAAACTAAAACTTGTTTCTTTAACAGAACGTTATGGTAATTCTAAATTTTATTCCTCTGTGGCTCCATGTTTTGTTCCCGAAAATAGTCTAATTGCCAAGACTGATTTTGAAGAAAATTTAATAACTTTAGAGGGAGATAGTTTCATCAAAACTAGTTTGGTAGGAAAGGGTGCGGGTGGATACCCGACTGCAACATCAATTATTTCAGATCTAAAACGATTTACTTCTCATCTTGAGACTGAAGGTGTTTTTGGAAGCAAATACCCCTCTATGCCCAAGGCAAAATTTATTAATCGATCTGAGCGAAAAAGACCTTACTACCTTCGAATGGCTGTTTTAAACAAGGTGGGAGTTTTAAAATCAATAGCCCAAATATTTTCTCAAAAATCTATTTCAATTAAATCCATAATACAATTGAACACCTCTAATGAAAAAACTGTTCCAATAGTAATCATTTCAGATCCAGTTGGTATCGATAAAATTAACTCAGTTATTCAAAATTTAAAAAAGACCTCTTTTATAAAAAAAGAAATTTCTGTCATTAGAATAGAGGAAAATATTGGATAGAAATCTTGCTATTGAATTAGTAAGAGTTTCTGAGTATGCAGCTTTAGCGGCTTCAAAATTTATAGGTCGGGGGGATGAGAAGGCAGCCGATCAAGCAGCTGTTGATGCTATGAGAAATTGTCTAAATTCACTTACCATATCTGGCAAGGTAGTAATTGGAGAAGGTGAAAGAGATGAGGCTCCAATGTTATACATTGGAGAAGAAGTTGGTCTTGGAGGTCCCAAAGTCGACATTGCTTTAGATCCTTTAGAGGGAACCACCATTACTGCAAAAGGTGGCGAAAATGCAATGGCAGTAATTGCCCTAGCTCAGGAGGGTGGTTTTTTAAATGCCCCAGATGTTTATATGGAAAAAATTTCAGCGAATGTTCAAAGCAATCAAGTAATTTCATTACAACAAAATTTAAAATCTAATATTCAAGAATTAGCTAAATATAAAAAAGTAAATATTGAAGATTTAGTTATTTGTATTTTAGATCGCGAACGACACCAAGACTCTCTAGAAATTATCAGATCCACCGGAGCTCGAGTAAAAATGATTGGCGATGGAGATGTAAGTGCAGTAATTTCTTCAGTGCTCAATTCGAGCAACATTGACATGTATTATGGTATAGGAGGTGCGCCAGAGGGTGTTTTAGCTGCCGCAGCATTACAATGCATTGGCGGAAGTATTGAGGGTAAGCTTTTATTTCAAAATGAAGATGAAATCCTTAGAGCTAAAAAAATTGGTATTACTGATTTAAATAAGATCTATGGATTAAAAGATCTTGCCAATGGCGATATCATGTTTTCTGCAACTGGAGTTACTGATGGAACAATGCTTAAGGGAATAAAGATAACAAAAGATTATGCCGAAACTCATTCAATTGTGATGAGATCAAAAACGGGAACTATCAGACATATTAACGGCGAACATAACTTTAATATAAAAAAACTTGAGTATTGATCCTAGTTTTCAAGGGGCTGAATGGCAAAGTGCTTATTCAAAACAAAACGAAGATGAAATTTTCCAGTTAGCTCAAAAAAATAATATATCGACTCATCTTTCAAGACTGTTGATCAATCGTAATATAAAGAGTATTTCAAAATTTATTAATTCTAAATTAAAAGAAAATTTATCAATTTCAAAAATAGTTAAACTTTCTAACCTAGATAACTCAATTTCGTTTTTTGAAAAAGTCAAATCTGAAAAAAAGATATCTATATTTTCTGATTATGATGTGGATGGAGCATGTGCCGCGGCTATATGTAAAAAATTTTTAAGCCAATTTGACATTGAGGTTAATGTATATATTCCTAATCGATTAAATGAAGGCTACGGGCTTAATCAAGTAGCGATTGATAAGATAATGACATTTAGTCAAAACATTCTTGTTCTTGACTGCGGGAGCAATAACACCCAAGAACAAGAGTACATTATCAATAAAGGTGGAAATATTATGATTATTGACCACCATGAGTGTGAAGTTTTTTTTGATCAGGCTATTGTTGTAAACCCCAAGACACCTCAGGATCAATCCGATTTAGATGATTTATGCGCTACTGCTTTAACTTTTCTGGTAATGGTTTACCTCAAGCATGAAAATGTTTTTCCTAATGTGGATGTTCTTCAGTATTTAGATTTAGTTGCTCTAGCTACTATTTGTGATTTAGTCCCTTTATCAGACATCAATAGAAGTTTTGTTAAACAGGGTTTGAAAGTTATAAATTCAGATAATGTTAATAAAGGAATACAAACTCTTATTAACCAATCTAAAATTAAACAAAAAATATCTGAATATCATTTAGGATATATATTAGGTCCTAGAATTAATGCAGGTGGCAGAATGGGAGAGTCTTTATTGGGATTCAATATTCTTTCATCAGATAATATTCATCAAGCACTCCAGCTAGCTCAAATCATAGAGTCCCATAATCAAAACCGCCAAAGTATTCAGGCCAAGATAGTAAAATCAATTAATCTACAAGAGTCAGAAGACAAAAGTATTAATTTCTTTTTTGATAAAAAATGGCACATCGGGATTGTGGGAATTATCGCCGGTAGATTAATGAGACTAAATAATAAACCTTCTTTTGTAATGACTAGTTCAAATGATTTCGTAGTTGGTTCTGGCAGATCTTTAGGGGAAAAAAATATTGGTCAATTAATGATGATTGCTGCTGAAAAGGGAATCATAATAAAAGGGGGAGGTCATGCGAAGGCTTGTGGTTTTACACTTCGAGAAGACCAAATACCTGAATTTAAAAATTATCTTTATGAAGAAACTAAAAACATATCTATTTCAAATAAAAAATATTATGAGTCGACAATTGATTTAAACGTAATTAATGAACAATTATTAAATGATTTAGATCTTTTAAGCCCATTTGGACAAAAAAATCCAGAACCCATATTTAGAGCAGAGAATGTCAAAATAGATATTCTCCAGATATTTAAAAATAAGCATGCAAAACTAAAGATATTTGATGATTTAAATTTTGAATGTGAGGGAGTGTTTTTTGATATTGTCTCTGAAGATCTTAAATTTTATATAGATAAAAAAACCAATTTTGATTGTTATTTTAAAGTAAAAAAAGACACCTATTCAAACAAGACAGTCATGCACATAGAAGATATTCATTGATTGATTTTTCATGAAATCTAGCTATTTTGTTTGTCTTAATTAACAGATGTCTCCTTCGTCTAGCGGTTAGGACATCACCCTTTCACGGTGAAGACACGGGTTCGATTCCCGTAGGAGATGCCAAATTTAAGTGTTTTATAAACATAATTTCACATTATGAAACACTGTAAGGATATTCAGATAAATTAAATTAATCTAAAATCTCTTATTTCTAATAGAAAGGATTATAAATAAATCATGCCAGGTAAAATTTCACTATTCGTTCCAGGTCCAACTAATATGCCAGACAGAGTCAGGCAGGCAATGGACATTTCCAATGAAGATCATCGAGCACCTGGAATGGAAAAATTTTGGCATCCTTTAATAGAAGATTTAAAAAAAGTTTTTGAAACCTCCTCTGGGCAGCCTTTTGTTTTCCCGGGAACAGGAAGTAGCGGTTGGGAAGCGGCACTAACCAACACCCTTAGCAAAGGAGATAAAGTATTATCTGCAAGATTTGGTCAATTTTCTCACCTATGGATTGAGATGTGTAAAAAGCTTCATATTGACGTTGAAGTTGTTGATGCTGAATGGGGATCGGGCACACCTCACGCTGAATTTGAGAAAATTTTATCTGAAGATAATAGTCATGAAATTAAAGCCGTATTAATAACTCATAATGAAACCTCTACAGGAGTTACTAATGACGTTAAGGCTACAAGAGATCTACTAGATAAATTAAACCACCCAGCTCTTCTTTTTGTTGATGGTGTCAGTTCAATTGGTTCAATTAAATTTGAAATGGATGTTTGGGGAGTTGATGTTGCGGTATCTGGTTCTCAAAAAGGTTTTATGCTTCCAGCGGGTTTAGCTATTAGCTGTGTTAGTCAAAAAGCTTTAGAAAGAGCAAAGACTTCTAACTTGCCTAGAGCATATTTTGATTATCACGACATGCTGAAAATAAATGAAACCGGATACTGGCCTTACACCAATCCAATGCCTTTACTTCGTGGATTACGTGAAGCTTTAACGATGATGCATGAAGAAGGACTTGTTAATATTTATGCAAGACACTTATTTTTAGCACAGGCAGTGCAAAAAGCGTCAGAGGCTTGGGGTTTAAAATTGTGCGCGAAAGATCCTTCTCTATATTCAAATACAGTAACAGCTATTATGGTACCCGATGGTATTGATTCAACTGATGTGGTCAAAACAGCATACAATAAATATAATACTTCTTTTGGTGGTGGGTTAAGTAAAGTTGCGGGAAAATTATTTAGAATAGGTCACTTAGGTGACTTAAATAGCACCATGATATTAGGGGCGATATCTACAGCAGAATTAGCCATGTATGATGTTGGAATAAAATTTGAACTAGGTAGCGGCGTTGCTGCTGCGATCAAACATTTAAAAGTTTAAGATGAAAATTTGTATTTATGGGGCGGGAGCTATTGGCGGATATTTAGGTGCCAAACTCACAGAAATTGGTGCAGATGTAACCCTTATTGCGCGAGGACCACATTACGAAGCTATTCGTCAAGATGGATTAAGGCTTCGAAAAGATGGTAAAGAATTGGTTGTTTATCCACGATGTGTGGATACGGCTGAAAAAGCAGGGAAGCAGGATTATATTTTCGTGACTTTAAAGGCACACTCTGTTCCAGGGTGTTTAGATGCTTTTGAAGTTTTAATGAAAGATGACACATCTTTTGTTTGGGGTGTGAATGGTATCCCTTGGTGGTATTTTCATAATCACGAAAATCCAGAATATAAAGATAAGAGAGTTACTTCTGTTGATCCAGACGGTAGTCAATGGGATCGTATAGGTCCTGAAAAAATTATTGGTTGTATTGTCAATCCTGCATCTGAAGTTATCAAGCCGGGTGTTATTCAACATTTAGAAGGGGATAAATTTCAGTTAGGTGAAATTAATGGAGAGGATACAGATAGAATAAAAAAATTATCGACCACGTTAGAGAAGGCTGGCTTCCAAGCTCCTATTCGCCCAAACATCAAAGGAGATATTTGGCTAAAGTTATTTGGAAACCTTTCTTTAAACCCTATTAGCTCTTTAACAACTTCTACTTTGGTTAAAATATGTAGTGATCAAGAAGTGAGAAATGTTGTTAAAAATATGATGATCGAAGCACATGAAATTTCAAAAAACTTAGGCATCGACAAACCTTTTGATGTTGAAAGAAGAATAGAAGCAGCTAAAGCTGTAGGAGAACATAAAACCTCCATGCTTCAGGATCTAGAAAGAGACCGTCCTATGGAAATTGATGCTTTAGTTTCATCAGTGCAGGAACTTGGAAGAATTACCAAGGTTCCCACACCGACAATTGATACTGTCTTAGCTTTAGTAAAGTTGCGTGCTAAAGAAGCAAAACTTTATAAATAAATTAACCTAAAGCTCTTTGGATCGTCTCACCTAACTTAGCGGGTGATTTTGAAATATGAACTCCTGCATCTTCAAGTGCATTAAACTTAGACTCAGCAGTTCCTTTTCCACCAGAGATAATCGCTCCAGCATGACCCATTCTTTTACCAGCAGGAGCACTCGCGCCCGCAATAAAAGAAGCCACTGGTTTTTTAATTGATGAATTTTTAATGAATTCTGCTGCTTCTTCTTCCGCAGTTCCTCCAATTTCACCAATCATAATTATACCTTCGGTCTCAGGATCTTTTAAAAACAAGTCTAAACAGTCAATAAAGTTAGTGCCATTGATAGGATCTCCACCAATACCAATACATGTTGATTGACCAAGACCCACAGCAGAGGTTTGAGCCACTGCCTCATAAGTTAGAGTTCCAGAACGACTCACAACACCAATTTTTCCTTTTTGGTGAATATGTCCTGGCATAATGCCTATTTTACATTCGTCTGGTGTAATAATACCTGGGCAGTTAGGACCAATAAGTCTTGAATTAGAATTTTCTAACTTTCTTTTTACTTGCATCATATCTAAAACTGGAACGCCTTCGGTGATACAGACAATCAGTTCCATCTGGGCATCGATTGCTTCAATTATGGCTCCTGCTGCAAATGGAGGAGGGACGTAGATTACAGTGGCATTAGCTTCTGTATTCTCTTTCGCCTCTTTTACAGTGTTAAAGACAGGTAGGCCTAAATGTTTTTGGCCACCTTTTTTAGGTGTTACGCCACCGACCATTTGAGTACCATATTTAATAGCCTGTTCAGAATGAAATGTACCTTGAGCACCTGTAAAGCCTTGGCAAATTACTTTAGTTTCTTTATTTATTAATACTGACATGATTACTCCTTTAACTCAAAGCACCGACAGCTTTTTGAGCCGCGTCTTCTAAATTATCTGCTGAAATAATAGCTAGACCTGATTTATTGAGAATTTCTTTACCTAATTCAACATTTGTTCCTTCAAGTCTAACAACAAGAGGAACTTGAATTGATAATTCTTTGGCTGCGGCTACCACACCTTCAGCAATGATATCACATTTCATAATTCCACCGAAAATATTTACTAAAATTACTTTCACATTAGGATCTTGCAAAATGATTGAGAAGGCCTTTGCTACTCTTTCCTTTGTAGCTCCTCCACCAACATCAAGAAAGTTTGCAGGGCTTCCTCCATGAAGTTGGATAATATCCATAGTGCCCATCGCTAGACCTGCGCCATTGACCATACATCCAATACTTCCATCTAACTTCACATAATTTAACTCATGTTTAGAGGCCTCGATTTCAGCAGGATCTTCTTCTGTTTCGTCTCGCATTTCTGCAATATCTTTGTGTTTATAAAGAGCATTATCATCAATCGATACTTTGGCATCTAAGGCGAGGAAGTTTCCCTCCCCAGTTAAAACAAAAGGATTGACTTCGACCAGTGAAGCATCTGTTGATAAAAAGCTAG
>Ga0181595_10004081_pt1 | contig 13640 bp, 15 predicted proteins | sample 041ome_7_FD_145604 | JGI IMG/M metagenome (GOLD analysis project Ga0181595, IMG submission 145604) | Coastal salt marsh microbial communities from the Groves Creek Marsh, Skidaway Island, Georgia - 041401AS metaG (spades assembly) | ecosystem: Environmental > Aquatic > Marine > Intertidal zone...
ATTTTAAAAAAATTAGATAAATTTTTTAAATAATGGATGTATAAATAGTTTTTTTATGCATAATTTGAATTATGGAAATAAGAAAAAATATTTTTAAAGAAAAGATTAAAAAATTTGAAAAACAAATCGGTATTTGGAGTTGTTTAACAAATAATACTGTAGCTGAAATTTTATCAGTGGTTGGTTTTGATTGGATCGTAATCGATATGGAGCATTCTCCAAATGACATTCAGGAAGTTTTAACCCAATTGCAAATTATTCAGGGATTTAAATCTGAGCCAATGGTTAGAGTTCCTTGGAATGAGCCTGTTACTGTAAAGAGAGTTTTGGATATGGGGGCACAAACAATTTTATTTCCATTTGTGGAGAATGAAAAAGAAGCAGCAGATGCAGTAAGCTCAACTAGATACCCTCCAAAAGGAATAAGAGGTGTGATGTCAGCGGCAAGAATGAATAAATATGGCACTGTAACTGACTATTATCATAAAGCTGAAAAAGAAATTTGCGTGATAGTCCAATGTGAAACTAAGAATGCAATAGAAAATATTCCTAAAATTGCAGCAGTGGATGGCGTAGATGGAATTTTTGTTGGCCCAAGTGATTTATCTGCATCGATTGGAAAGCTAGGTCAATTTGAAGACTCAGAAGTTCAATCGTTAATTATTCAGGCAAAAGATGTTTGTGCGAAACACAATATTCCAATTGGAATTTTGACAGCTAAAAAAGACTTTGCCAAAAAATATGTAGCTGACGGATTTACTTTTGTAGCTGTCAATAGTGATACAAATTTAATTGCAAGAAGTGCAGAAGCTTTGCTTAAAGAATTTAAGTAGTTTTTTAATCATTTCAACAAATGAAAATAGAAGTTTATAGCGATACCGTTTGCGGATGGTGTTTTATTGGACATCAGAGATTAAAAAAAGCAATTGAAAAAATTAAAGTTAATTGTGAAATAATTCACATTCCATTTCAGTTAAATCCTACAATGCCTCTAAATGGAATGGATAGGGATGAATATATTGAAAAAAAATTTGGCAGCAAAGCTAATGCCAAGCCAATGTATGACCATATGGTACAAGAGGCAAAAAAAGAAAATTTAAATTTTAACTTAGAGTTAATAAAAAAAACCCCAAGTACTGTTCCGTCACATATTTTAGTCGCCTATATGAAAAAATACAATTTACAGGAGAAAGTATTATTTGATATTTTTCATAATTATTTTATCGATGGTATTGATATTGGCGATACTACAAATCTTATTAAAATAGCTGCAAATCATGGTATCAAAAGTGAAGAGTTAAATAATCAATTTAAGTTAAAAGATAATATAACAAAAATATATCAAATGGATGTTGCTGGAAGAGAGATGGGCATAACGGGAGTACCTTTTTTTGTATTTAATAATAAGGTGATGTTATCAGGTGCTCAACCAGTTGAGGTAATTATAGACGCTATTAATAAAGCTAAATGAAAAAAAAAATTCAAAAAAATAAAAGCAAGAAAAATAAAAAAAAAGTTTTAAAAAAGAAAAAATTATTAGTAAAAAAAATTAATTTAAAAAAAATAAAAAAAAATACAAAAACTAAAAAAATTAATAAAAAGAAAAAAATTCCCAAGGTAAAGAAAGCAGTTATCAAGAAAAAGAAAGTTTTAAAAATTAAAAAAATAAATAAAATAAATAAAAAAAAAAAATTAATAATTAAAAAAAAACAAAAAAGAAAAAATACTCCTAAAAAAAAATTATTACCTAAAAAAAAGATTGTACGTCAAAACGCAATACAACAATTTTTAGAAAAGTTAAAAAATCAATTAAGCGACTGGTTTGGTTTAAGAAGTTTTGTACGTTCTAAGATCGAACTATGGAAGGACTATATTGAAAAGCAAAAATTACTTAAAAAACAAAAGCTTGAAAAATTAAGAATTGAAACTGCAAAAGAAAGAGAAAGAGAAAGAATAAGAAAGAAAAAAGAAGCTGAGAAGGAAAAAATAAGATTAAAAATTCTTAAGAAAAAAGAATTACTAGAAAGAAAAAGAAAAGCGCTATTAGAGAAAAAAATAGCACAAAAAATTGCAAAAGAACAAAAAAGAATAAAAGCCAAAGAAAGAAAAGAACAGCTACGTATTAAAGCTAAAGAGAGAAAAATTAAAGAATTAGCAAGAATTAAAGCACAAAAAGAAAAGGAAAAAATAAGAATAGCTAAAGAAAAATTAAAAATTAAAGAGGCCAAAGCCAAAGAGAGAAAGAGAATTCTTGAAGAAAAAATTGCTCTTCGCAATAAAATCAAAGAGGAAAGATTACAAGAACGTTTACGCAAAGAAAAATTAAAAGAATATAAGCGTGTTGAAAAAGACAAAATAAGATTGTTGCGGGAACAGCTAAGAGCTGTAGATGATAGACTTGTAAAAATTAGAGAAAAATATCAGCTCATCAAGCAAAAAAGAAGAGAACAGAAATTAGCTGAACTTGAAATTCGAAGACAAACAAAAGAAGAAGCAAGAAAAATTTTCGAAGCCCAAAAGGCTGAAAATCTCTTAAAGCAAAAAGTAGTAGAACGTTTAGAGAGATATTCAAGAAATATGAAATCTATCGTATTTCAAATTAACAAAAGATATTTGGCATTACGCAGAGCACCATTAAGATTTGTCGACCATATTGCTGAAAATGGAGAATGTTTTATTAAAAATGAAGATGCAGTAAGCGAAGAAGATTATTTAATCTTATTATTTATTGAGGGTGAAACTGCCAAAGAAAGATTAAGAAAAAAAATAACTTTAGAAGATAGAACGGATCTTGCTGAAACGAAAATCTTTAAGCCTAAGAATGTATTTGAAGCTTCTGATTATATGATTGATAGATTAGCAAGAATGTTTGAAAAAGAAAGACAACTAAAAAAAGCTAGCTAGTTTTTAATAACAGCTTGTACTGATCCTAAAGATTTAATTTCACCTTTAAACAATCCAATTTTTTGAATGGGAACAACACCAACGGTCGATCCTGTGAATACAAGAAAGTCTTTTGATAAATTAACACCATCTTTTTTGATTTTATTTAACAACCACACCAAAGATTTGATTGGACTGTCATAAACTGCTTTTGTATTTCCGTTAGCTATTTGACCACTTTTTTTATTATAAATTGTTGTGGCTAAATTACTAAATTGAATTTTTTTAAATTTTTGTTTTTTTCCTATGAGAAATTTCACATTTGCTCCAAAGTCACTAGATAAATCTCCAAGGTATTTTAGCCCTTTCTTTTTTTGTCGGTATCCAACTACTTCAATACATGGGCCCATGTGGCTAGCAAATTTAGATATATTTTTTTCGGTTACTTTAGCCTTACTTTTAAATAGTGATTTTTTTATTTGAAAAAAAACTTCTAGTTCAATTCCTAGCGTGTATTTATTTATTTTTACCGAGCCACCACTTTGTAATAAATTTTTTTTAAAAATGGATGCATAAAATGGTTCTTTTTCACCCAGTTTTTTTAGCATAGCAATACCTGTTCCACCTGCTTTAAATCCGATTACTGGCGATTTGATTAAGCTTTCGCATTCAACTCTGAATGCATTTGCAATTTTAGAGTTTTTAGTAAATTTTGTTGAAATAGGATTAATGACTTTTCCGCTATTAAAAGCTTGAGCTAATTTTTTTGCTGTACGTTTGAATTCTAAATTTTGCATTTTAATAAAAAAGACTATTAAGCATAAATATCAATTTTCTTAAAGCAAATACTCCAAAAAAACTTTAAATCATCCTGAAAATTTATGAGCCCTCTTGTAAAAAAATCAATAAACACCTACATTATTCATAGTAATTTAAATGGTAGATATAGTTTTAAAAATTGCAAATAGATTTCCTAGCTTAAGATTGGCTAAGATTATTGTTTTTTTTATTTTGTTTTCATTATTTTTTGTAAGTGAAACTAGAGAGATTGCAATTCAAAGTGTTAGCGATGCGTTTATTTCCGTGACATCTTTTGTTGCAGCTACAGTTTTTGTTTTTGCGTATTTACATAAAAAAGATTTTGATATTCAATCATTTATTAAAAAGCATGAACAGTTTGATGTTTTTATTGCTACTTTTTTAGGAGCAATACCTGGGTGTGGAGGAGCAATCATGGTCATGACTCTTTATGTAAGAAATGCCATTAGTTTCAGTGCTGTTATAGCTACATTGGTTGCTACAATGGGTGACGCTGCCTTTTTATTAATTGCCGCAAAGCCTTTCGTTGCAATGATTGTTATTTCACTAACTTTTACTATTGCAATTGTAACTGGTTACATTGTTAAAATGTTTGAAAATAAAATAGCCCCACAATTTGACCGCAAAGCAATTTATGTAGAAGAGGATGCGCCAAATTTAGCTCCAAATATTTTTTATAAATTCTGGATATTTTTTTTAATTCCAGGAATTGTCCTAGGAATTATTAATGCCTTTGGTAAAGACATTAATTTAATATTTTCAAACATAAATTTAGGATTAACAATTGGTTTTTTGGGTGGCCTATTATCATTAGGTATTTGGTTATTTAATCCTTCATCAGATATTCAGATTGCAGAATGTAGACATAAAAATTTTAGATCTGTTGCAGATCTAACTTGTTTTGTAACTGCTTGGGTTATTGTAGCATTTGTTTGTTATGAAATGATTGATTTTGCCACTGGTGGAAAAATGTTTGATAATTTAATTTATCTCGGACCGTTTTTACCTTTGGCTGCAATTTTGGTTGGATTTATTCCAGGATGTGGACCTCAGATTATGATTACAAGTATGTATATTGCTGGTCACATTCCTTTGGCAGCTCAGATTGGTAACTCGATATCAAATGATGGAGATGCCTTGTTTCCTGCGATTGCTATTTCACCTAAAGCTGCAATCTTAGCAACTTTATATAGTGCCATACCTGCAGTGCTCGTAGCTTACGTTTGGTATTATTTTATCGAATTTTCTTTTTAATTTTTTTAGAAAATTTTGGTTTTTTTTTCAAACTTCTATCTTTATTTGATTTACCAGAATATCTTTTACTCATTTAGTCTCTAAAATTAGTAAACTCTACTGGTCTTCCAATATCTATGGTTCTTATGATGCCCATTGTTTCTTGTAAATCATCTCGTTTTTTTCCATCAACTCTCAATTCATCTCCTTGAATTTTTACCTGAACTTTAATTTTTGAATCTTTCACTTGTTTAATAATTTTTTTTGCACTTTCTTGATCAATTCCCTCTTGTAGATCACTCGTTTGTCTTTTGGAGTTTCCCGTTGCGTCTTCCACTGTTTTAACCTTTACAATTCTTGGATCGATTTTTCTTCTGACTAAATGGCCAGTAAATAGCTCATTTATTTGCTTAAGCTTCATTGGATCTGGAGCTAAAGTTATGATTTGTTTTTCTTTTTCTTTAAATTCAATAACTATATTTAAGCCTTTAAAATCGTATCTTGTATTTATTTCTCTTAGGCAGTTAGCAAGGGCATTGTTTAATTCTTGATAACTAATTTTACTAACAACATCAAAACTTGGCATGCCGACACAATATCAGTAAATAAAAAAAATAAAATATTTCTTATCAACCATCTTTTGGTAAAACAAAGTTATGCAAGATAAATTTGACTTTATTGTAATTGGTGCAGGTTCAGGCGGAGTACGATTTGCTAGATTGATGGCATCTAAAGGAAAAAAAGTTTGTATTATTGAAAAAAATAAAGTGGGAGGCACTTGTGTCATAAGAGGTTGTATTCCTAAAAAACTTTATGTGTATGCATCAAATTTTTCAGATTATGTTTCTGACGCTATTAATTTTGGCTGGAAAATTTACAAAACACCAACTCATGATTGGAGAAAGTTAGTTGTAAAAAAAAATAAAGAAATTAACCGATTAAATAAAATTTATATTAAAAATTTAACAAAAGCGGGAGTGGTCATTTTTCAAGATCATGCCTCATTTGTAAATGCAAACACAATACATTTAAAAAAATCAAAAAAAAATATCCAAGGAAAAAATATTATCATAGCTACTGGCTCGACGCCAAGTATGCCAGATATAGATGGCAAACATCTTGCTATTAATTCAGATCAATTTTTTGAAATGAAAAAAATTCCCAAAAAAATTTGTATAGTTGGTAGCGGTTATATTGCTCTGGAGTTTGCTTTTTTACTTAAAAACTTAAATTACGACGTTAACTTAATCATAAGAAAGAAAACAGTATTAAATGAATTTGATCCTGACATTGGACAAAGAATATTAAATTCAGCTAAAAATAAAAAAATAAAAATTTATGATGAAAGCACTGTCCAATCTATTAAAAAATATAACAAGAGCTTGCTAGTCTCAACTAGTAAAGCAACGATAGTTACGGATCTTGTAATTTTTGCTATCGGAAGAATTCCAAATATTTCTTCACTAAATCTAGATAATGCTAAAATTAAACTTACTTCTCAAGGTGCAATTAAAGTTAGCAAATTATCTCAAACAAATATTAAAAATATTTTTGCTCTGGGGGATGTAACAAATAGAAAAAATTTAACTCCTGTTGCTATACGTGAAGCGGTACATTTAGTGAATTATTTTTTATATCGAAATAAAAAAAGTTTAGATTATGATAAAATTGCTTCTGCAATTTTTACTCAACCAGAAGTAGGATCAATTGGTTTAGGTGAAAATGATTTAAAAAAAAGAAATATTCCTTACAAAGTTTTACAAACAGAATTTAAACCTTTGAAATATGCTTTTTCTAAAAAAATAAATAAAGTGTTTATAAAAGTTTTATACCAACCTAAAACAGAAAAAATCTTTGGAATTATTTATATAGGAGATAGTGCTGCGGAAATTATTCAGTCTATTGCAATATCATTTGCCAAAAATTTTACCTTAAATGATTTGCGCAATACAATTCCTGTGCACCCTACTTCTGCTGAAGAACTGGTAACTTTAGTGTAATTTTATAAGTGTAAACCGTATTTTTTAAATTTCGGTCTAAAACTATAGAATAATGAGTTATGATTTCCTGAATCTTTTTTGATTGTCTGTTGCCACAAATGTATCATTTCATGCGCTAAAGTTTGCAAAAATTCTTTTTTATTATGATAGCTTGGTTGCATTTCTAGACAGAAAAATTTCGTTCCTTTTCTTAAAGAATAATCTTCTACACATTGACCCCAACAACCATTCATTTTTCTGATTTTAATATCGTTAAATGGATTAAGGGAGTCTTTGAATAAAGCTTTATTAAAAATTTTAAAATATTTTTTAATATCTTTAAAAGTAGTCTTATAATTTTCCTTCGTATTAGCAGACTCTTTTAAGATGCGTTTTTTTATTTTAATAATTTTTTCTTTTTTAATTTTTTCTTCTTTTTTTGTCATGGTTATAAGTCTTATTTTAAGGAGCCAGGGTTATACTACTTTTTTACAATCAGACTAGTTATTTTTTGTGGCCAAAGTCTGATCGTATAAACTAGTGTTTTTTCAACTAATTTGATTTTAAATAGTTTTTCTTAATTTTTCACTTTCAGTCTTGAGCTGACCGCAGGCACCCAAGATATCCTCCCCCCTAGATTTTCGGAGAGTAACTATGTGTCCTGATTTCTTAATAGTTTGATAAAATTTTTGCACGGCATCGATTGAGGAAGGTTGGTAACTAACTCCTGGCCAAGCATTAAATTCAATGAGGTTTAGTTTACTAGGAAAAGAAGACATTAATTTTATAAGTTGTTTTGCACATTCTTCACTATCGTTAACATCTTTTAATAAAACGTATTCTAAAAAAATCTTTTCTTTATTTATTTTTGTATAAGCTGAACAACTTTCTATTAAATCTTTTATTTTGTATTTTTTATTTATGGGCATGATTTTTTCTCTTAAAATATCATTGGGCGCATGTAGCGACAGGGCCAAATACGTTCCTATCTCATTTGCAGCTTTTATGATTTCTGGAACTACGCCTGCAGTAGAGACTGTTATTTTTTTAGAAGAATAATCTAATCCATGAATTTCTTTTAAAATAGAAATTGATTTTTTGACATTATCAAAATTGTAAAAAGGTTCACCCATACCCATATAAACAATATTAGTAATTTTTTTTTGAGTTCCCCAATCATCCAGCTCATCCTTTGCAACTAGAATTTGATTAATAATTTCACTAGTCGATAAATTTTTGACCATTCTTTGAGTTCCAGTATGACAGAATTTACAATTCAGAGTACATCCAACTTGGGATGAGATGCATAAGGTCCCCCGGTTTTCACTTGGTATAAAGACTGTTTCAACAAGATTTTGATCCTCAAGTTGTAATAGCCATTTAATAGTTCCGTCTTTTGAAATTTTTTTCTCTTTGATAGTTATTCTTTTGAAATTAAATAACTTTTGCAAATTTTCTTTTGTTTCAATGGGAAGATTTGAAAATTGGGAGACTTCAGAAAAACCTTTTTTGTAAACAAATTTCCAAATTTGGTTTGTGCGCATTCCAACTTGTTTTGGCTCTAAAGAAAAATGATCTAAAATAAACTTAGATAAGTCTGCATAAGAAAAATCATAAAAATTCTTTGATACAATGGTCATTATTGTTGATTTTAAAGAGTTATTTGAAATAGACAACGAGTAAACGAATAATGATTATTATGTAAGGAATAAAGGTAAGCATCATTCCTAACACCCTAAATAATCCTTTTTGGGCAAACATACTATAAGCATGAAATACTCTTCCTAACAGAAAAGCTACTCCAACGGAGTTTAAAAATTGTGAAGATACACCTGCCGATTCTAACAATATGAAAGCAATTAAAAATAAAGGTGTATATTCTGCAAAATTTGAATGTGCTCTTACTGCTCGGGCTAATTTTTCATTATTACTTTCCCCAATAACAATTCCAGACTTCCTTCTTGTCATTGCAGCATTTACTGAAAGTGCAAGATATAAAAGTAGGCACATTGCAGAATAAATTAAAGATAATGAATGCATAAAAGTTATATTTTGACTTCTATTATCAGATTTGTTTTAAAAGTCTTTAAATTATATGAATAAAATAACAGCATTATTTGTTGCGCTACTTTACACTTTTATTAGCACGTCCGCTTTTTCTTATGGCGGACCTACAGTAAATGATCGAAATGTTCAGCCATTATATGGACCAAAGTTAGCGAAAAAAAAATTTATCAAAGTGCCCTCAGATATCAATATAGAAAAATCAATTTTGGGAACGATTATTATTAATCAGAAAGATATTCAAATTTCACAACAATTAATCAAGAATATTGTTTGGAGAAAAGCTGAGCAGGGAAAAGGAATTAATTTAGTTGAATTAGAACAGAATGTTAAGAATTTAAATAGTATTAATGGAATTAGAGCTTCCGCAGTTTTAAAAAAAAATAAAAACAATATCGTAGATCTAATTATTAATTTAAATAAAACTGATCCAAGCAAAGCTAGAGTGAGAGTAGATAATTCTGGATCTAGGACTAGCGGTTTTGTTAAGTCAACATCTACTTTGTCTTATGATAATTTTTTTAATATGGGAGAAAGTTTTGGTTTAAAACAAGTTCATACTGCAGCAAATGGAACTAATTATTATGAAATAAATAATAAAATGCCAGTTGGCATTGAGGGATCAAGTTTGGCTTTTAGGGTGGCAAAAATGCGTTATGACCTTGGGGAATATGCAACTCATCCAGTGCAACGAGGACTTGAGGGAGGATCTAGTTTTATAGATGTAAATTTTGATAAGCCTTTAATCTACGGGGATAATTTAAATTTAAATTTAGGACTGGGTTTGTTCAGAGGATCTTTTCAAGAATATAAAAATATGGGAGCACAGACAGAAAAAGATGCACGAATTCAAAGAGGAGATCTGTCTTTGGATTTAAGTTTTAGAGATAATTTATTTAAGCAATCAGCAACTAATGCTCGAATTATTTTTAGTCACGGAAAAAATATTTATTCTGATAGTGGAGTTGAATATTCACCAGCCAACGATCAAGAAGGAAGCAATGGAAAATTTTCAAAAATAAATCCTGCTTTTTCACGAATAGAAAAAATTAATGATAAGACTAATTTATTATTAAAATTTAAAGGGCAATATGCTTTTGACAATTTAGATGGAACAGAAGAATTTTCTTTGGGTGGCACATACAATGTAAGAGGGTATCCTAATAATGAAGGATCAGGCGACACGGGCTACATAACAACATTGGAGCTACAAAGAAGTATACAAAAAAATTTAATGGTTTCGCTTTTATTTGATTATGGAAAAATATGGACACACAAGGATCTTGAAGCAGCAACTAATGGAGGAGCATGGACTCCTTTTGGTTATAATAATTTAATTCCAGTTTATGATATTATGAGTGGAGGAATTGCAGTAGATTGGAAAATTATTCCTGGTTCTACTTTAAAAATGCAAGTGATTGATCATTTGGGAATAAGCAATCGAGGAAAAAGGGATGATGGTCAAGACTTTGATCGCACAACTTACAAAACAAAATTATTATTGAGTTTTACTCAAAATTTTTAAATTTTTGCAAATTTAATTAAATGTTCAGCAAATGCAAAAGATGCAGTCCAAGCGGGGCTAATTGCATTTAATACATGAGTGCAATTTTTTTGATTTAATAGAACAAAATCATTTACAAGAGTTTTGCTTTTAGGATCAAAAATTTGAGATCGAATCCCCACCTTTTCATTTGTTGAAATAATATGATTTTTATTAATTCCAGTGATTAGTTTATTTATTTCTTTAATGAACTTGCTCATAATAAGTAATTTAGATTCTTGTAAAGCTAAACTTCTAAGTTGATTTTCATTTTTAATAATTTTTTGTATAAAGCTTGTGCCGAGCTTAAATGCTTGTTTCATATTTAAATCTTCATTCCAACTGTAGCTTTCTCTTCCCAAAACTGGCGTTGAGCTTGGTCCAATAAAAAAACTACCATTTTTTTTATGAGATGTGTGCAATCCAAGAAAAGGATATTGTAAATCAGGGACAGGATAGACTAAGTGATTTAATGTGAAATTTGGATCTATAATTTTCCAATATTTTCCCTTGAAAGGAAGAAAGCTATATCTAAAACTTAAACCAGATTTTGTAGCAATATCATCTGATTGCAAACCGCTGCAATTAAATGAATAGTCACATTCATAGGTATCTTTACTTGTTTTTATTTTTATTCCCTCATTTATTACTTCTAAAACAACTTCATTATATTTTATTTCTATACCCATCGATTTTAGATCTTCTATCAAACACATGGAAACTTCTTTGGGATCAGCAATAGATGTAAAGGGTATTTTTAATCCGACACCATAATGAGTATTTACCCTTGGTTCTAAATTATTAATTTCTCTTGCTGTTAATTTTTGGATTGTTACTCCATTTTCAATTCCTCGTTTAAATAAGTTTTCCGTATTTTCATAAGAATTTTGTGAAGTTGGAATAAGTAATTTTCCACACTCATCTATCCATAAATTTTTAGATTTAATATATTCTTTAAGTTCAATTCCGCCCTGAACACCGAGCGTTGCTCTTAACGAATTAGGCTCATAGTAAATTCCACTATGAATAACACCGCTATTTCTACCAGAGCCGTGTTGTACGGAGTCTTTTTCTTTTTCTAATATTAAAATTTTGCTTTGTTTAAGCCTTTTTTTAAGTTTAAAGGCTAGTGTCAATCCTACAATACCACTACCTATGATAATAAAATCATACTTCATATGTCTAATTATAATCTGTTATACTCTTTTCTATCATGAGTGAAGTAGAAGAATTGGCATCTAAAAATATAAAAAATTTTTTACAATTAGAAAAACAAGTTGTTTTAATCGATGTCCGAACAGAAGAGGAGTGGAATAATATAGGCATGCCGGATGGAGAAGTATTAAATGTGCCGACTTATTTTTTATCCTACCAGCTAGGAGAGCATAGAATATTAAATGAAAATTTTGAACAAGAGTTTTTAGATTTGCAAATTGATAAAAGTAAAAAAATTTTATGTATATGCAGAAGCGGAGCAAGATCTTTACATGCAGCAGAGATATTTAGTAATCACGGATATACAGCAATTAATATTTCGGATGGTTTTGAAGGATCTTCTGTGATTAATGAACCAGGTTGGAAAAAAATAGGACTACCTTGTAAATGATTTATTATAAAAAATTTTTTTTTCTTTGTATTTTAATTAGTTTAACTAATTGCCAAACGATTGATAAAAAAATTAATGAGACAACAGATAAAGAAAATAAAATGCTATCTGAATTTTTAGGAAAAAAAAGCAAGGATTTGAAATCTAGCTTTGGAGAGCCTAATATTATTAATTTAGACGTGCCTTATAAAATATATGTTTATAATAAAAAAAATTTATTAGTTAAGTGTACCAGGGAATTTTACATTAATCCAAAGACAGATCTTGTAGAAAAATTTACCAGCAAGAACTGTATTAAATAAGTGTTTAATTCAAAATATAAAAAAATACTTCACAAGGTTACCAGTCAATTACTTAAAAATAAAAAAAATAAAAAAAATTTATTTTGTTTAGTTTCGGGCCCTCAGGGCTCAGGGAAAACAACCTTTACAGGATTTGTCAAAAATCAATTAGAAAAACAAAAATTAAAAGTTTTGGTACTTTCCATTGATGATTTTTATTTATCAAAAGATGAAAGAAAAAAGTTATCTCTTAAAATTTCTCCTCTTCTACTGACGCGCGGTGTTCCTGGTACGCATAATTTAAAACATCTAAAAAATGTTGTAAAAATTTTTTTAAGCAATAAAAAGAAAAAATATATATTCCCTAAATTTTCAAAAGCAGAAGATGACCATTTAAAATCAAAGTTTAATATTTTGAATTTTCCTTATGATGTTTTTATTCTCGAAGGATGGTGTGTAAATTACCCTGGCGAAGCAAAACAGACGCTTTGTAAGCCAATAAATAAACTAGAAAAAAATCAAGACATATCTCTTAAATGGAGAAATTATGTAAACAATCAGAGTAAAATATATTTTAAATCAATTTATAAAAAGTCAGACTTTTCTATTTTTTTAAAAATTCCTAGTTTTAGCCATGTATTTAAATGGAGAAAAAAACAGGAAATGCAAATTCCAAAGAAAAAACAAATGAGCAATACCCAGCTTAAAACTTTTATAAGTTTTTATGAGAGAATTACTAAGCAATTGCTGCAAAGTAAAAAGAAGCTTTTTAATTGCGAGGTGAAAATTTTATCAAATCACAGTTACTCAAATTTAAAAATAAACTTCTGAAGTTTATAAGTCTTGTGCAATATCCTATTTATAGTCTATAATCTCTTGTCGATTTGATACAGCTTGCGGACTTAAGTAACAGCTAAAGCGAAGACTTCCCAAAAGCTTAGATTATTTTCATTTCGGTTTTAATGAATAACTAAGGAGAAAAATTATGACTACTAGTAGTAAACACCCGGAAACAATTGCATTGCACGGGGGATCATGGAGAAAAGATGAAAGCTCAACATCTGTGGCTGTGCCAATTCATCAAACTACTTCCTATCAATTTAACTCTGCAGATCATGCAGCAAATTTATTTGGATTAAAGGAATTTGGAAATATTTATACAAGAATAATGAACCCAACAACCAATGTTCTGGAGGAAAGAGTAGCGGCATTGGAAGGTGGACTTGCCGCAG
>Ga0181595_10004098_pt1 | contig 13615 bp, 12 predicted proteins | sample 041ome_7_FD_145604 | JGI IMG/M metagenome (GOLD analysis project Ga0181595, IMG submission 145604) | Coastal salt marsh microbial communities from the Groves Creek Marsh, Skidaway Island, Georgia - 041401AS metaG (spades assembly) | ecosystem: Environmental > Aquatic > Marine > Intertidal zone...
TGACGGTGAGTTTGTGGTCAGGCGCCACCGCATCGTCGGTGAGAAGCATCTCAAACTGTCTTTGGAAGTTGATGGTACCGACGTTGAAGCGATTGCCTTCAATATTGATGTGGCGAATTGGGTGGAAACGCCGTTGCAACGTGTGGGAGCGCTCTACCGTTTGGGTGTCAACGACTACAGAGGGGACCGGTCACCGCAGTTAGTGATCGATTCCTTCTGGGCAATTTAGCCGGCCGAGCATAGAGGTTTAGCCGCGCTCATATGGCACGAGCCGCCGCAACCCTTTAGACTCACGCCCTGTCAATTCAGGCCGGCTCGAAGCGCGCATGTCGTGCTAGCGATGGCCCGCGATTTTCCGATACTGGAGCCTAGACCGTGGAAGTAGCACCGCTCGTCAATCAAATTAAAGATCTCCGTGCACGTACAGACGTGCTCAGGGGGTATCTTTGACTTTGCCGTCAAGAAAGATCGCCTGAGAGAGGTCGAGCTGGAGCTGTCAGAGCCCAGTATTTGGGATGACCCCGACAAGGCTCAGGGGCTGGGCCGCGAGCGTGCCTCACTCGAAGCGGTGGTGGCGACCATAGAGCAGTTAGACGCGGGCTGCGCTGACGCCAGCGATTTGCTGGATCTTGCATTAGAGGAAGACGACGCTGATGCGGTGCAGTCAGTGGAGGAGGATCTCCTTGAGTTAGAGGCGGCGCTCGAGCAGTTGGAGTTTCGCCGCATGTTTGCGGGAGAGATGGACCCCAATAATGCCTATCTCGATATTCAGTCGGGGTCTGGGGGCACAGAGGCACAAGACTGGGCGGAAATGCTGTTGCGAATGTACCTGCGTTGGGGAGAGGACAAGGGCTTCAAAACGACTTTGGTAGAGGCGTCAGCGGGCGAAGTCGCCGGCCTGAAAAGTGCGACCATTCAATTCGAAGGGGACTATGCTTTTGGCTGGCTCCGCACCGAGACAGGGGTTCATCGACTGGTGAGAAAGTCGCCCTTTGACAGCGGTGGCAGGCGCCACACCTCCTTTGCCTCTGTGTTTGTATCCCCCGAGATCGACGACAACATTGACATAGAGATTAACCCCGCAGATCTCAGAGTCGACACGTATCGCTCCTCGGGCGCTGGCGGCCAGCACGTGAATACCACTGACTCAGCGGTGCGTATTACCCATGAACCTTCGGGCATTGTCACCAGCTGCCAAACTGAACGGTCTCAGCATCAGAACCGTGATAACGCCATGAAACAGCTACGGGCAAAGCTCTATGAGATGGAGATGCTCAAGCGCAGCGCAGAAAAACAGGCGCTGGAGGATAGTAAAGCGGATATCGGCTGGGGCAGTCAGATCAGGTCGTATGTACTCGATGATTCCCGTATCAAGGATTTGCGTACAGGGGTCGAAACCCGCAACACTCAGGCAGTACTCGATGGGGCATTGGACCCTTTTATTCAGGCCTCTCTCAAAAAAGGGCTTTGAGATGACGTGTGATGGAGTCTACGGTGGATAACGGCCAACAAACGGAAGACGAGAACCGGTTAATCGCGGAGCGACGCGCTAAGTTGGCAGCCCTGCGCGAACAAGGGTCGGCATTTCCCAACGATTTTCGGCGCACGGCGCTCGCGGGCGACTTGCAAACCCAATTTGAATCTAACGACAAGGCAGAGCTGGAGGCAGCGGATCGTTATTACTCTGTGGCCGGTCGTTTGATTCGCAACCGGGGCGCGTTTCTGTTGATTCAGGATGGGTCGGGCACGATTCAGCTCTATCTCAATCGCGATCAGTTGTCTGACGATGATGTCGCAGCGATCAAGACTTGGGACCTCGGAGATATTGTGGCGGCGTCGGGCCCGCTTCACCGCAGTGGTAAAGGTGATCTGTACATTAATATGAAGGAAGGGCGCTTGCTGACCAAGGCGTTGCGGCCCCTGCCAGATAAGTACCATGGGTTGGTCGACCAGGAAATGCGGTACCGGCAGCGGTACGTTGACCTGATCGTGAACCCTGAGGTGCGGGAGATTTTCCGCATTCGGGCTGCCACGATTCAGTTTATCCGCCAGTTTCTCGGGCAACGACAATTTGTGGAAGTCGAAACACCCATGCTGCACCCCATCGCCGGAGGTGCCACGGCGCGACCTTTCGTCACCCACCACAACGCACTCGATATGGAGATGTTTTTGCGAGTGGCTCCCGAGCTGTACCTCAAGCGGCTGACGGTCGGCGGGCTAGAAAAGGTCTTTGAAATTAATCGCAATTTTCGCAACGAGGGTTTGTCGACGCGACACAACCCCGAGTTCACGATGCTCGAATTTTACTGGGCTTACGCCGATTATCGCGACGCCATGGACCTCACCGAAGAACTCATGCGGGAGCTGACCCAGGCGGTACTGGGGACGACCGAGGTCCGATATGGCGACACCATTTTCCACTTTGACCAACCGTTTGCGCGAATGACGGTGGTAGAGGCCATACTCAAATTTAACCCCGATCTCACCCTGAGTCATTTGGCAGAAAGAGACAGCGCCTGTGCCGTCGCTAAAAAGTTAGGGCTTTCGGTGGAGGATACCTGGGGCCTTGGCAAGATCCAGATCGAGATCTTTGAGGAGACCGCAGAAGCGCAGCTGCAGGAGCCAACTTTTATCACGGCGTATCCGACAGAGGTCTCACCTTTGGCGCGGCGTAACGATGACGACCCATTTGTGACAGACCGTTTCGAGTTTTTCGTTGGTGGCCGCGAACTGGCGAATGGATTTAGCGAGCTCAATGATGCAGAGGATCAGACTGAGCGATTTCGTGAGCAGGTCGCGGCAAAAGATGCGGGAGATGACGAGGCAATGCACTTCGACCATGATTACATCCGGGCATTAGAGTACGGATTGCCACCAACTGCGGGCGAGGGCATTGGCATCGACAGGCTTGTGATGCTCCTAACCAACTCGCCTTCCATTCGCGATGTGATCCTGTTTCCACACTTACGTCACGAGCAGGGCGCTTGAGTCGCGCACTGCGCTGGTGTGCCCGGCCTGCTCAGTGCTAAGCTCCACGAAAGAGACAGGGGTACATTTCGTGCGTCACGGGTTTCGTGTCTGGGTTCTGGTTTTTATTACCGGTGGGTTAATGACCGGGTGCGCACTGTCTCCTGACAATACTCGAAGCGAGTCAAAGCAGGAGGCCTCCTCAAAAGCGTCGAGTGCGGAAGCGCTTTCTGACGCCGCTTTGTGCGCCTGTGACAGCCCGATTGCCACCGATCACTTTGACGCCGCATTACAGCAGTTAGGGGCCGGTGACTACGAGGCTGCGCGTGAATCGCTCACCCAGCACGGCGCATCGGGACTTGACCAGGCAAGCCAAGAGTCGAACGCGGGTCTGGATCTGATCGATGCCATTATTGCGCAAGATCTCCAGCCGAATAGCGATGAGACCGACTTGGTTAGCGCACGCGGTTCTGCATTGCGGTTACTGCTGGCGTTGATTGCTGATCTGCAGAACCAGATTGCCGAGGCACAAGCCGACAATGCGCAGATGAAGGTCGAACTGGAAAAACGTGAGGAAGCGTTGAAGCGACTTCGGGAACTTACGCTGGGTCAACCGGAATCCTGACACGAAACTGAGCTCCTTCGTTGGGCTTGCTTTCCACTTCAATAGTGCCGCCCAGCATCGTGCAAAACTCCCTGACAATTGCGAGGCCCAGGCCGGTACCGCCGTACTTTAGGCCCGTGTCGGCCTCGGCTTGGGTAAATGCTTCAAATACCCGTGCTTGTTGAGCTGGCGTCATGCCTATGCCGGTATCAGCTACCGTCACGGTAAGCGCCTGCTCATTCATAAATGCCGATACAGTGATCTGTCCATCTTGGGTGAACTTGCAGGCATTTGAGAAAAGATTGGTTACGATTTGTTGTAGCTTCCCGCGATCGCTATTCATATCACGCATGTTGTCTTTATCGATGTTAAGCACCAGCGTGTTTTTGTTTTGAGTCAGCAAGGGGGAGAGGGCATCGCAAACCTGCACCAGCAAGGTGGCGGGGCTGAAAACTTCGAAACTGACCTGCATCTTCCCGGTTTCAATCTTCGACAAATCGAGAATATCGTTGATCAGAGTCAGTAACTGCTTGCCTGAGAGAATAATGGTGGCGAGGTCATGGTGAAATTGCTCGCGATTAAGTTCTGTTTCGTCGCTCAACTCATCCTGAAGCATCTCTGAGTAGCCAATAATGGCGTTTAGCGGCGTTCGCAGCTCGTGGCTCACATTGGCCAGAAACATACTTTTTGCGGCGTTCGCTGAGTCCGCGTCTGCTCTCGCGGTATTCATTTCTTCAATAGCCGTCTGCAGTTTAGTAGACATTTCGTTAAACGTGCGGGCGAGGTCGCCGATTTCACCGGCGTCACGCTGTTCGTCAATGCGGTAGGTCAAATCACCAGAGCCGAAGCGCTCTACGCCGCGTTTCATTCGGGTCAGTGAGGCATTGGTGCTGCGTATCATGGCGAGCACCAGTGCCAGCGTAATGGCAATAGAACTAATGAATCCGACGACCGTGATTTGATCGGTCAGCGTGATGGTGCGATCAATCGCCGTGGCGCGTTGAACCGCGATAAAAGACTGTCGCTGGTCTAGCTCCCTGAGCCTCTGCTGGGCATTATTGTAGGAGCGCGCGTCTTCCACTGAGGGTGTGGAGCCCGTTTGGTTGTAGCGGATATAAAACTGTCGCCACTGCTCTATCAGGGTGGTGGTGCTGTCATGCAGTCTTCGATAGTAGGCCTCAAGATCTTCGCCGCCGTAATTACCTAACTGCCGAAGACGTTCGGCAATAATATCTAGGTCGGCCCGCGCCTGATCGAGCTGACTGTCTTCCAGCGGGTCATCCGTCGTCTCGCGCAAAGTGGCCAATACCAGCACTTGTTGTCGCTTGTTCTGAAGGTTTTGCTCCAACTCGGCGGTTAGTTGTGCAGCGGTGACGGCTTCTTGGTAGGCGAGCGAGCTTTCATTACGCGCGAAACTTCCCCAGAGCGACACGGCGACGTTGATGGCAAATAAAATGAGGATGGCGCCGGAGAACAAATACAGTCGGCCACGGAGACTGAGACGCGGTCGCAGTTGTGTGACAACGTCAGCTGTGCGCATTCAGAGCAGCCGCAATCACGGTGAGCAGGGCAGGGAAATCGACCGGCTTGGTAGCGAAGTCAGTGCAGCCTGCGGCCAACGCCCGGGCTTTGTCTTCTTCCATGGCATGGGCGGTCAGGGCAATAATAGGAATATCACGAATAGCCTCGTCCACTTTGGCTTCCTGGCAAGCGGTCCAGCCATCCTTTACCGGCAGATTCATGTCCATCAGTACAACAGCGGGGTGCTTCTCTCGCATGACGCTGAGAGCAGTTTCGCCGTCGGGGGCGGTAATCACGGTGTGTCCGGCGCGCTCGAGCCGCCGGGTAAGCATGTTCCTGTTCACCTCGTTGTCCTCAACCAGCAGGATCTGGCCCGTCGTCTCCATCACTACTGCAACCCCAGTACTGGATAGGTGAGGATTGAGTCTTCAATGCCCCTGGCGATGATTTCTCTGGGTTCGCCGAGTCTGAAAATACCCTCAGGCAGAAGCTGGCGTGTTGCCTCGGCGATCAGAATTTCGTCCACTTCGGTTTGACCCTCGATGCGCGAGGTCACGTTCATCGCGTGTCCAACACAACCGTATTTTGCTCGCTGCTCCGAGCCTATATTGCCGGCAATGACTGTACCCGTGTTCAGTGCAATCCGTTGGCTCAGCGTTGGCAAGCCTGCGGCCTCATTGGCTGCGTTCACCGCAGCCATTGCCTCCCGCATGGCCAGCGCGCAGCGGACAGCGCGCTCGGGGTCATTATCGAGTCGCCGGGGAGCGCCAAAGACCGCGAGAATGGCATCCCCAAGAAATTCGTCGATGGTGCCTTGATGCTCAAAAATGATGGCGGTCATTGCCTCGAAATAACGATTCAGCAGCGACACCACCTGCCTGGGCGGAAGGTGTTCGGCCAGGCTGGTGAAGCCGCAGATGTCCGACATCATGATGGTGACTTCGCGCAAATCGCCGCCAAGTTCGAGTCCTTCTGGGGCCTCCAGCAACTGCTCGACGATATCGTCCGATAGGTACCGCCCAAAAGTGCGTCTGATGAAACGCTCGTTTCGCTCGAGCTGATGGCGATAGTCCTCTTCGCGGTCATGCCAGCGTTTGCGCTCGATTCCCGCCGAAATACGCGCCTGAAGGAGTACGGGGTTGAAGGGTTTCAGCAAGTAATCGTCGGCACCTGCCTGAATACAGGTAATGATTTGATCCATGTCCTGACGTCCACTGATCATAATGACCGGTGTCGCGCGAAGACCCTCGTGCTCTTTCATTTTTCTGAGAACTTCTGCGCCCCCGATGCCCGGCATCATGAGATCGAGCAGAACGACATCCACGCCGCGTGTTTCCAGCAGTTCGAGGGCTTCTTCTCCCGACTCCGCCGAAATCACGGTATGACCGGCCCGGGATAACAATCGGCTGATGAGTTCGCGATTTTCGGGCATGTCGTCAACAGCCAAAATCACGCCTGCGTCTTTTTGATCAGTGACACTAGTGGGCACCCCTTCTGGGGCGTCCATTATTGATGGGGTGCTGCCGACGCTGGACAGCACCGCCGGTAGGGTTCGGCCCAGCGCTGGATGGAGTAGGGTCACATCCTCCTGCAACATCTCGGCGTAGCCGCGGATAGCCCCAATCACATTCAACAGGTCGTGGTTGAGGTCGGATGTGGGCGTGTGCAGCAGTTCTGAAACCCGAACCAAACCCTCTTTAAGCGCCAAAACGTCGGCGTCCGTCGGCGGTTCGATCGACACGGTTGGGCGAGCGGTTGCGGCGAGAAATGGTTCGGCAGAGGCGAGAATGCGATATGCCCACGCCACGGGTTGATCTGTATCAGTGCTCACTGTCACCTTCTTTCAAGCCATGCGTCATCAGTATACCGATGAACACTGTGATGCGAAGCTGTCGCATACTGGGGATAGGCGATGCGCAATTGATGGGGTAGTATCGCACTAACTTGTGGAGTGAGCGGGACACATTATTTATGTTAGATCAAGTGGAAATATTTCACGGCTTGTCTGACGAAGAGCTAAAGGCACTTGCGGCGAGCAGTACAACGAGGGCTTTCCCCAAAAATACCGTTGTAATCCACGAAAATGACCCTGCAGATTCGCTCTTTGTGATCGAGTCGGGCAAGGTCAAGGTCTACTGCAGCGACAAAAACGGTAAAGAGTTCATCATGAATACCCTCGGCCCCGGGGATTATTTTGGGGAGCTCGCGCTGCTCGACGATTCAACCCGCTCGGCCTCGGTACGAACGGTCGAAAAATCAGAATTTCGTATCGTCATGAAGGAGGATTTCTCTGGTGTATTGGAGGATCACCCCGGTATCACCAAGCAGCTGATCAGCAACCTCGCCGGGCGCGTCCGTAAGCTGACAGCCGATGTAAAAAGTCTGGCGTTGCAGGATGTCTATGGGCGTGTTGCCAATGTGCTGATGGATCTGGCCGAAGAGCGCGGTGATGGCACCCTGTTTATTCCCGAAAAACTGACTCAGCAAGACATCGCAGATCGCGTCGGTGCCTCGCGGGAAATGGTGGCGAGAATTCTCAAAGACCTCACCATCGGCGAGTACATCCGCTTTGAAGGACGGCACATCATTATCAATACTCGGCTACCCGCCAAGTATTAAGTAATAGGGAGATTGGCCCATCCAACTGCGCGGTGAGTGTGCCCCGCAGAACGCCGCCCTGCCGCGTTTGTAGCCCTGCTGTGGCGTCCGGATAAACGTGTTGTTCCCATGCATTGGCTTGTTTTGACTTTGACCTATGTCTGAGATGCACATCGTGCTGTGCCAACCCGAAATCCCGCCTAATACGGGCAATATCATCCGCCTCTGTGCGAATACCGGGGCGTCTCTCCACGTCATTAAGCCGCTTGGATTTGAGATGGACGATAAGCGACTTCGGCGCGCAGGGCTTGATTACCACGAGTTTGCCAACGTGCAAGCCTGGGAGTCGCTGCCGGCGTATGTTGATGCTCACGCTGAGCGTCGACTTATCGCTGTAGAGACCTGTGGTGAGGTGGCGCACTCTGATCTCAGGTACCAGACTGGAGATTCTTTAGTTTTTGGTTCCGAAACAAAAGGCCTGTCACCCGAGTTGCTTGCATTATTTGAACCTGCTCACATTGTTCGTTTGCCCATGCTGTCGGGCAGCCGCAGCCTTAACCTTTCGAACGCCGTTGCGGTTGCCGTTTATGAGGCCTGGCGGCAGCTAGGGTATGCGGGCAGATAGCCGAGTACTTGTCGTCTATTCCTAAAAAACTGACTCGGTGAGACATCGCTGGCTCATCGGTGCCGCGTGGAAGAGGGTGGCGAGCGAGCGCCACGACCTAATGATCGGCGAATAGATCTGTTTTGAAAGGCAGTGCATCATTATCAGTAATCGGCTACCCGCCAAGTATTAATTAATCCGAAGATTGGCCCGTCACCTGTGCGGTGAGAGTGCCTTGCTGCAGGCGCACCTTCACCGCGTCGCCGGCCGCCGTATCCTGCGCTTGCCGCACTACCTTTCCGCTGCTGTCAGTCACGATGGCGTAGCCCCGGCCTAAAATGTGCTCTGGCCCGAGTGATCGGAGCAGGGATTGCTTATACGTGGCCTCAGCTTTGACGTCTTTGAGACGGTGTTGCATGTGTAGCGCCAGTTGCCGGTATAACGGCGTCAATTGAGATCGGTGCCTGGCTAAAGCGTGGCGGGGGTGATGGGCGAGCAACCGCAAGTAGGTTTGTCGGGAATCGCTCCGAGCGGTGGCGAGGTGTTGGCGCACGCTCTGATGCAGAGATGCACGTAGTCGCTGTAGGTTCAATTTTTGCTGTTTCATAGCGAACCCCGGGTCCCTGAGCCGCTTTCGTAAGACGCTATGGCGCGTGGTGTGCTCGGCAAGTAAACGATGAACGGATCGCGCCATACGGCCGGACATTCCGTCGACAACCTGTAGCAGTTCAGCCTGGTCTGCCGAAATCAGCTCTGCCGCCGCCGAGGGGGTGGCTGCCCTGGTATCCGCGGCAAGATCGGCAATACTGAAATCGGTTTCGTGGCCTACCGCAGAGACCGTGGGAATAGTGGCTGCAAAAAGCGCTCTCGCTACGATCTCTTCATTAAACGACCAGAGATCTTCCAATGACCCGCCGCCTCTACCCACCACCAGCACGTCGAGTGGCAAGACTTGCTCTTTGTGCAGCCGGTCTGCGAGATGAATGGCCTCGGCGATCTGAAGCGCGGCTCCGTCTCCCTGAACAGCTACGGGGAACACATAAATTTTACTGTGGGGGCTCCGTCGGTTAAGCACAGTGAGAATGTCTTGCAGTGCTGCGCCGGTGGCGGACGTCACGACTCCAATATGCTGAGCTGCAGAGGGAATAGCTTGTTTGCTTTCGGTAGCAAAAAGCCCTTCCTGAGCCAGCCGGGCTTTAAGCTGCTCAAAGGCGAGTTGCAGTGCGCCCGCCCCGGCAGGTTCCATGTGTTCGCAGATGAGCTGAAATTCGCCCCTGCCCTCATATAACGAGACGCGGGCTCTGATACGCACCGATTCTCCCTGAACGGGGCGATACTTGATCCGGCTGTTGGCGCGTCTGAACATCGCGCACCGAGCCTGAGCATCCTCGTCCTTGAGGGTGAAGTACCAATGGCCCGAGCTGGCTGCGGTGAAATTGCCGATCTCTCCTTCTACCCAGACCCAGTCAAAATGCGTTTCGAGAAGATGCTTCGCCTCTCGGTTGAGCTCGCTTACGGACAGTGCGAGAGGTTGTGGAGACGTGCTCTGCATGGGCAATCAGTCGTTTCGCTACTGTAATGACTCAGACGTGGCCATGAGTGTGATTGTCGCACCAATGGACCCTCTGTATACTAGCGCGTTTGGGGAAACCCGATATGGTGCACCGCGACCAATCGGGTACGACGAGGCCAACATGCTCCGAATCGCACACGAAGGGCTGACTTTCGACGACGTGCTCCTCCTGCCTGGCTACTCCGAGGTCACCGCCAAGGACGTATCGCTGGTTACGCGCCTGACGCGCAACATCCCGCTCAATATCCCGCTCGTATCGGCCGCGATGGACACCGTGACTGAGTCGCGGCTGGCGATTGCGCTGGCACAAGAGGGGGGCATTGGGATCATTCACAAAAATATGACCATTATCGAGCAGGCCGAGGAGGTCCGTCGGGTCAAGAAGTTCGAGAGTGGGGTGGTTAAGGACCCGATCACGATTGAAAGCACTGCCAGCATTGCCCAGTTGATTGATCTGACCCGCGCTAACGGCATTTCGGGCGTGCCGGTGATGGATCAGGGGAATCTCGTGGGCATCGTAACCCGGCGGGATATTCGTTTTGAGACCGATACCGATCAGTCGGTATCCGCCATTATGACGCCCAAGAAAAAATTGGTAACCGTGAAGGAGGGTGCGCCGCAAGAAGAGGTGCAAAGGCTCCTACACGAACACCGAATTGAGAAAATATTAGTGGTGGATGATGACTTTGGCTTGAAAGGACTCATTACCGTCAAGGATTTCGATAAGGCCGAGTCTTTTCCCCATGCTTGTAAAGACGGTTTTGGCCAGCTTCGTGTTGGCGCTTCGGTGGGAACCAGCCCCGACACCGATGAGCGAGTCGACGCGCTCATTCGCGCAGGCGTCGATGTGCTGGTGGTCGATACGGCCCACGGGCACTCTAAAAATGTGCTGGATCGCGTCCGCATGATCAAGGTGACATATCCGCAGATTGATGTGATCGGTGGCAATATCGCCACTGCAGAGGCTGCGCTGGCGTTGAGTGAGGCCGGCGCCGATGCGGTCAAGGTAGGTATTGGTCCGGGCTCCATCTGTACCACTCGAATTGTCACCGGCGTTGGGGTGCCGCAGATTTCCGCCATCGCAGCGGTGGCCGAGGCCCTGGGTGATGCTGGGATTCCGGTTATTGCCGACGGCGGTATTCGATTCTCGGGCGACCTTGCTAAAGCGCTGGCTGCGGGCGCCGACGCGGTGATGATGGGCAGTATGTTCGCGGGGACCGAAGAGGCACCCGGTGAAGTTGAGCTGTATCAGGGCCGCACCTATAAATCCTATCGTGGTATGGGCTCTATTGGTGCCATGGCGCAGAATCAGGGTTCCTCCGACCGGTACTTTCAGGATTCAAGTGTGGGTGCCGAGAAGCTGGTGCCCGAAGGCATTGAGGGCCGAGTGCCCTACAAAGGACCGGTGTCAGCGATTATTCATCAGCTCATGGGAGGCGTTCGCTCCGCCATGGGATACGCGGGCTGCGCCACCATGGAGAAGATGCGCACCGAGCCACAGTTTGTGCGCGTTACTTCTGCCGGTATGTCTGAATCCCACGTACACGATGTCTCCATTACCAAGGAAGCACCGAATTACCCTGTGCGGTAACGCAGTGAGGTTGCCCCCCCAGTGAGTCGTATTAATCGGAAATTGATTGCGTGATGCAGGATATTCATCGCCACCGACTGCTGATTCTCGATTTTGGCTCGCAATACACTCAATTGATCGCCCGCCGCGTTCGTGAGGTTGGAGTTTACTGCGAGATCATTCCGTGGGATTCATCCGAACACGATATCGAGTCGTTTAGTCCCAGTGGGATTATCCTGTCCGGAGGGCCTGAGTCCGTCACTGCTCCGGGGTCCCCACGCGCGCCCGAGTGCGTATTTACCTTGAATGTACCGATTCTCGGCATTTGCTATGGCATGCAGACCCTTGCCGAGCAGCTGGGCGGTGCAGTAGAGGGCTCGGATACGTCCGAGTTTGGCTACGCGCAGATTCGCAGAACTTCAGCGGGTGGCCTGCTGGCGGATTTGGCCGACCAAACCGATGTCGACGGCAGGCAACTGCTGGATGTGTGGATGAGTCATGGCGACAAGGTATCCCAGCTGCCGCCGGATTTTGAACTCATCGCCGAGACTGACAGCTGTCCCATTGCCGGTATGGCACATCGTGATAAGCCCTGGTTCGGTATTCAGTTCCATCCCGAAGTCACACACACCTTGCAGGGTGAGGCGCTCTTTACCCATTTCGTGCTCGATATTTGTGGCTGCGAGGCACTGTGGACGCCCGCAAATATTGTCGAGGACGCCATCACTCGGGTGCGCGATCAGGTCGGGCAAGACAAGGTATTGTTGGGCTTGTCGGGTGGAGTTGATTCCTCGGTGGTGGCGGCTTTACTCCACCGCGCCATTGGCGATCAACTCACCTGTGTGTTCGTGGATAACGGCCTCTTGCGGCTCGATGAGGGTGATCAGGTCATGGCCATGTTTGCCCAGAACATGGGCGTGAAAGTCATCCGGGCCGATGCCGAAGATCGCTTTTTGGCAAAGCTCTCAGGGGTCAGCGACCCGGAGGCCAAACGCAAAGCCATTGGCAATACCTTTATTGAAGTTTTCGATGAAGAAGCGGCCAAAATCACCGACGTAAAATGGCTGGCGCAAGGAACGATTTATCCCGATGTGATCGAGTCGGCGGGCGCCAAGACCGGCAAGGCCCACGTCATCAAATCCCACCATAACGTGGGAGGGTTGCCTGAGGACATGAAGTTGAGGCTGGTAGAGCCGCTTCGCGAACTTTTTAAAGACGAGGTGCGTCGCATCGGTCTCGAGTTGGGGCTGCCGCGCGATATGGTGTTCCGCCACCCGTTCCCCGGGCCAGGTCTTGGCGTGCGGATTCTTGGTGAGGTGAAAAAAGAATACGCCGACCTACTCAGGCGCGCCGACGCTATTTTTATCGAAGAGCTGCGAAATGCCGGGTGGTACGATCAAACCAGCCAGGCCTTCGCGGTGTTCCTGCCCGTTAAGTCTGTCGGTGTGGTGGGAGATGGCCGTCGTTATGAGTGGGTGATTGCCATCCGCGCGGTGCAGACGATCGATTTCATGACCGCCCGCTGGGCGCATTTACCCTATGAGCTGATGGAGACGGTGTCCAACCGCATCATCAACGAGATCTCGGGCATCTCCCGTGTGACCTACGATATTTCCGGCAAGCCGCCCGCCACGATTGAGTGGGAATGAGGTAGTTGAGCTTCTATGCTGGATTGCGTAGCTGTGAAATCTCATCACTGCGGATTGGTGATGTGGTTGATGAGGAGGGGAATGCTAAAGACACTCTCTACCTCAACTCCTGGCAGACAAAGGGAAGCGAGAGACAGAGTGTGATGATTGGTGAGCGACTACAGAAAGCGATAGCGAAGTATGTCGTTTCAGAACGACAACACGCAGATGCTGAAGCTCCACTCGTACGAAGTCAGAAAGGAAAAGCGTTCAGCAGTGCGAGTCTCCAAAACTTGTTCAGAGACATTTATGAGGGTGCTGGCATTGATGGAGCGAGTTCGCATAGTGGCAGACGCACATACATCACAACGCTGAGCGAGAAAGGAGTGAGTGCGAGAGTGATACAGCAGTTAGCACGACACTCGTCATTGGCGACTACTCAGCGATACATTGAAGTGAACGATGCTGTGATGCGTAAAGCAGTGGAGTTGGTGGGATGACAGGCAGTAAATGCTTAGAGCCTAGCTCAATCACTCACCATACATGATCG
>Ga0181595_10004100_pt1 | contig 13613 bp, 9 predicted proteins | sample 041ome_7_FD_145604 | JGI IMG/M metagenome (GOLD analysis project Ga0181595, IMG submission 145604) | Coastal salt marsh microbial communities from the Groves Creek Marsh, Skidaway Island, Georgia - 041401AS metaG (spades assembly) | ecosystem: Environmental > Aquatic > Marine > Intertidal zone >...
TTTCTCGCGCACTTCTTTGCTCTCGTCTTTGAATCGTTGTCGTTCTCCTCCTCCTCCTCCTCGTTTCTTTTCTTGGACATCTCCATCGCCTTTATGAGATTCGACACGAACTCCGCTCGACTCATCGCGTCTCGTTCTTCTTCTTCTTCTTTACCTTCCTCTCCTCCTTTTCCTCCTTCAGAGAAGGACGACGCCGTCATGTTAAAGTCGTTTTGGTACAGGTTTTGGTGGTACACACGCGGAGAGAGAGAGAGAAAGAGAGACGTTTTGTCGTGAATACACCCGCGCAGAAGTGTGACGAATGCCTCACTTTTCTCCTCGAGAAAACACTTCACACGAGCACTTTATAAAGAATGGCGAACAACGAGACGTTGTACCAGTCGATCGAACCCGAAGTGAAAGAAATCTCGCTTCTCGCGAAAGGATCCTCTTCTCCTCTCGGCGGTTTTTTTGGAGCAGCGAGTGTAAACGCGCAACCGGAAATACGCGAGTGCGGGGAAACCGTGTTTTCTCAAATCCGCGCGGTGGCGAGACACACGAGCGAACGGGAATGGTTCGAAAAGAATGAGGTACCGACACGACCACAACTTTGATGACGATGATGTCGAAGCTTTTCTATTTTCGTTTCCGTCGCGCTCGATCTCTTCTTTTTATCAGTACGAACGCTGCGAAACGCGCTCCGATGTGATTGGATTAATGGATTCGAGAGAGAAGGAGAAGCGCTTTGTGCTTGCTGCTGCTTGGGCGAACGAGAGACGCTCTCGGGAGGACGCTCTCGAAAAACAAAACTGACCTTATATAATATATCTTATTGATCTCTTGTAACACCACCTTTATATACAGGACGCGTTACATTTATTCCTCATGGCGATTACGAACGAGGAGTCCTCGGAGATGTGCGCGCGCGGTTTATCCGGCGTAACGAAACTGGCAAGAGCGGAGTGCGTGCATAAGAATCGATTGGCGGAGTGCTTGCAAAAAGCGTCGCAAGTGCCGGAGACGTTTTTGGTGGAACATACCAATACCACCGCGTTTACGTGGGTGGAACAGTTGGAGTGCTTGGCGGCGGTGATGGAGAGCGGGAAGAACGTGCCGAGAGTGAGCGAGGCGAGCGTTTCGATCGCGCTGGGCGCGTGCGCGAGGGGGATGTATTTGGCGAAGAAGAGCGCGACGGCGAAAGAGAGCGGAATGGTGGTCAGTCAGGCGATTTCGAGCGCGAGGAGAATATTAGAGGTTGTTTTCGTTGAGGCGAAAGAGAAGGAGAATAAAGAAGCCGTGCGGGTCGCCGAGAAAGCGTTTGAGGATTTAGTGACCATGAGTCGAAGCGAAGAGGACGGTTGTTTATCGGGTGCCATCGATTGCGAGTATAAACGCGTGCAAGAGTCCACGGTGGCGACTATTGCGAGCTTAGAGTTGTGCAACGCGTTGGTAGAGTCTCATTTCGATCTCTTCCAAAAGAACCAAACGTTGATGAAAACGTTGAAAGAACGCTTCTGCCCAATCGTCGAGGCGACGTTGGAAAAGAAATTTTTCTGCGCGGCGGAGACGACAGATTTCGCTCAAAGACGCGTCGTTTTGCGAACTTTAGAGATTATTGTGAAAATAGGTCGAGGCAACGGATTCGAGGCGTTCATAAAGACATCTTTAGCTCGATTAATGTCTTCTTTAGAAAGCGAAATGCCGGCTTGGTTGCGAGCGTCCTCGTTGGAAGTCTTGAGATTTTTCTGCTCCGATGACGATATCTGCTCGTTCTTACACGACGCGTACTGCGACCCGACAAAAATGGACGACGCAAACGCCGAGACTCCGTTAGCGAGCATTTGCTTGATTCAAGCGAGAACAGTACAATCTGGTTTATCCGCGAGTAATTCGGAGCCGACGATGAGTTCTTCGTCGAAACCCCATGGCGCGGTGTACGACGCCGTTCAGAAAGAATTCGAGAAGAAGATGCAAAAGTTATCCATCTCGACCAAAAAGAAGACGAAAAAGGACGCAGAAGATAATCTTGATGACGGAGGAGAAGATCACGACGAAATCGCAGACCTCGAAAACACGGAAGCTTACATTACCAGAGCAGTAACGATCGCCATCGAAGGTTTGTTAAACGCAGCGCAAACGATCGAACGCGTCATGTACTCGAACGAATCGCCGAAACAGTTTCAAACCGCCAAGAAAATGCTAGACGCGGTTTGGGAAACCTTAGCCTCTACGTTTTCGTTAACTCTCGACTTAGCCGAAAACGACGACACGTGCTTATACATATTGGAAGCATATCAAAACGCCGGCCGAGCGTCGGTGAAATGCAAACACAAACTCGCGAGAGAGGCGTTTTTAGGCACGTTGTGTCACTTTGCTTTGCAAATGCCCAAAAAGCAATTCGACGATAACGGAAATATCGTTCCAAAGCTGTCCGTAAAGAATGCGTTGAGTTTAAGAGCTATATTCAACATCGTAGACGCGTCTAACGGGCACTTGGAAGACTCTTGGTTTATGGTATTAGAAACCATCGCGTCTCTCGAACGCACGTTAGGGGTTGCGGAGAAGACTATGAAATCGAGAGTGCGAGAGTACGTCCCAGATGGATTGAAACCATCTAACTGGACAAACACTGAATACGAATACAAAGAAGAATTCTACGTCTTTTCGGAAGCCGCGCAAGATATGTTCAACGCCATGAATGCGTACGACGACGACGATTTGATGCACGTGGTGGATGCCTTGATCAAGGCAAACATTCGGGAATTGCGAGAGGCTCGGGCCTTGGCGGAGAAACAAGCTTTATCTTCTGCGAAGAAGAAAGCTTTAGCAGAACAGAATAACGCGAGAAGTAACGGAGTAAAGAAACCAATGACATCCATTCGCTTGCGCAGCTTGGAGCGTTTACGCGCGGTGATGGAAGTCAACGCGTCGAGAAGGTTTGCCTTGTTTTGGGACGCGTGCGCGAAACATTTTCTTAAAACCATATTGGAGGAAACAGGGAATCCTCGCGAGCAAGCGCACGAAATTTACGAAAAAATTGCCATCAACGTTCTCGAAACCGATTTAGATCTCGACGAGAAGAATGTGGCATATGCCAAATCGGTCGGATTTGAAACCGTCGAGTGTTGTGTGGCGACGTTCGTTAGGACGATGTACGACGAAGCCGTGGATTATCGAGGGAAGCAATTGTCATTGTCGCTCGCAAACGCGCTCGCGAGTAAGCGCGCGAACAGACTGAAAACTTCCTGGCCTATTATTTTAAGCACGCTCGCGAAATTAGCCGAGAACGAAGGTGACGCCGATTTAACGATTGAATCCTTCGTCACGGTGAAAGTGATCGAAAAAGAGTGCTTGCCGCACATCGACAGAGCATATTACGGAGAGGTGTCGGAATGCTTCTCGAGCTACGCGCACCAAAGGAACGAAATCAACGTCGCACTGTCTGCGGTGCATTCTTTGTCGACCGTCGCTGATTATTTCAGTGATGTCTGCCACCGCCCAGAAGGTGCGACAGATGTGCAGTCGTGGGCGTCTAAAAAAATGACCCCCACGAGAAATGGCGTCAAATTGAACTTAGTCACAAAAAATGGTCTCGCGGACTTTTCAATCTCACCCGTCATTTCCCATTTATGCGAACGATTCGACGATAGTCGAGTAGAAGTGAGAGATTTAGCCGTGCAAACTTTCGCGACGTTGTTCGTTTCAAGAGCTTCGTTGTTGAGTAAGAACGAATTGAAAGAGTGCGCGCAAAAGGTTGTGTACCCGACCCTCGACAAATGCCGGAAGATTGCAAAAGCGGCGTCTATAGAGGACCCGGACGGACTGAAAATCGAATGGGATTTCTCTTTAGTGAACATGCACGCCTCTTTGTTCGGAAACGTGTTGCGAAACACGTTACCGTTGCTCGTTACCGTGGAAAACTTTGACAAAAACTTTGACGAGATGTGTTCGTTCTTTGTCGATTCGGTCCTGTCCGATTGCGAAGAACTCGGAAGTGCGGCTTTGGATAATTTTTTGTCAGTTTTGTTAGAGCAAGACGAATCGACTACGAAAGGTATGCCGAGACCGCTGTGGAAGAAAGCGATGAAAGCGCTGCACGTGGCGACGGAGAAAGCCACGTTGCCGCCATCGGTATCTCCGCAAAACACGCGCGTCGGAATCGCCACTTTCTTCGGTTCTTTGTACGATGGTAAGTCGGATTCGTTCGACGACGCCGATTGTCGAAGCGCTATTCTTGCGTTACAACAGTTGATTAATTCTCCGTGCGTTGCCGAGGACGCGCAGCCAGTCGACGGTGCTCAATGGGACGCGCAGAAACGCGCGCTCAAATCCATGCGGTACATGTGCGCCAAATCGAAAGAAGGTAAAACTCGAACGTTAGTGTGCGTGGAAACGTTCAACGCTTTATTGAAAACTTCCATGGGCTATGGTGAGCGCCAGTCGACGCAAACACCCGCGGATTTGGCATTTGCCAAAGCTGGAATGGAAGCTTTCTATGAAATGTACGATACGGTTGCGAACGACGAAACGAGAGCGGAGACGTACGGCTTCGCGATGACAGCAATCGCAAAGCTCGCGCGACGATGGAACGCGACGCTAACGCAAAGGGCCAACGTAGAAGACGAAGAATATGATGATGCAGAATATATCGAGCAATTGAAAAACTGGAACGCGGTGTTGATGCAAAAAACTGCGTTGCAAGCGCTCGTGGTGGTTTCGAGAAGAGGCGTCGCGTCGTTGAATTCACCGGCGGTTTCCTCGAACAACGGCATATCCGCGAAAGCGGCGGCAAAATCAGATTGGTCGGCAACCGCGGATGCGTTTGAGACTGTTTTGGGACAAAATGTTGAAATTATGAGCTCTAACGACGATAACGACGACGACAAAGAAGCGATGTTGGATGAAGAAGACGATGGAGAAGAAGGACAACAGAACGAGGACGACGAGAGTGTCTCTCGCAGGGCTAAAAAAGCGAAAACGTTCTCGGACCTCACGATTGCGTCTGTCATGTCGCTCGGTGAAGTTGTTCTCAGATACTCTGTCATTGCTGAAGACGAATGCGTTCTTCGCTTCTTGCGTTCGTTGGCGCGCGGATGCGCGGCGCCTCGCATCGACGTCGCTTTAGAAAGTTATGCGCAATTGTGCGATGTGACGCGTTTCGCTTCATACAAAGATGAGAAAAAGAGGAGCGAAGCTGCGTTTACGCATCGCGCTCGAGTGGCAAACTTTGCCTTTCCGAGACTTGTCGCGTGCACGAAAAACTTCCTCGACGAACACGCCAACGCGCCTTTGGATACGTGGACGTACGATACCACTCGCGACGCTTTGGAAATGTGCTCGACGTTAGCCGTGTCTAAAGACGTCGCTCATTCGCAAAATGAAGTGTTGAACGGCATGCTCGAAAAGGCGAGAGAGAGTAAGAGCGGCGGCGAGGGTAAAGACGAAGAGCTCGTCTTGGGTGTTTTCGCCTACGAGGCTTTGTCCAAAGCGGCGGCGGCTTCCGCGGTGGAGGATATTAAAAAACTAGCTATGTTTGCGTTACTTGGCGCTGGGAAATACTTGGGTCTTTTGTCATAAATCTCTAATATAATATTCTAACAGACAAAAACTTTCTTGATTGATTTTACACGCACAACAATTATTCTCTCTTGTTCAAAAGCGACTTGGCGTTTGCTTCCGCGTCGGTCAAATCGGTCGATTGATACTTCGCCAACAACTCTCGCTTTTTCTTGGCGATCACCAGCGCTTCTATGTCCGAATCCTCCGGAAGCGGCACGTACGCCTTCGGCGGCTCTTCTACGTCTACGTTTTTACCATTATTACTCGTTGTTGTCGTCGTCGTCGCTCGAACTTCTCTTCTACCACTACCATCAACCAACGCCGCTCCAGTCTCTTTATCCACCTCTACTCCCATATCCGCCGCTTTCAACAGCTGCATCGCCTTCCAATTCTCCGCCGCTTCTCTCTTCAACGCAATCTCCGCCTCTCTTTCCTTCTTCAAAAAATCCCCGTCCTCCTCGTCGTCGTTAAACCCAAAATACTTCGCGTCCGCTCTCCTCAACATCTCCGTCTTCGTCCGTTTCTTCCTCCTCGCTTTCCCTTCCTCGTCGTCCTCTTCTTTCTTCTCAAACAACTCCTTCACCCCGGGTAAATTCTTCGCCGCGCCGAAATACTTGTAGTGCCTCGCCGCGCCTTCCAACTTCTCGTACCCTTTCGGCTTCACCGTCACCCCCCCTTCCTCGATCCCGCCGCCTCGAACGATATAATTCGGCCCGCCTAACTCTTTAATCCGCATTTCCCACTGCCATTTTTCTTTGAGAAGTTTGTTAATCTCGTCGTTTAAATCCCGCAAACGGTGTTCCCCTAAGCCTTCGTTTTGGATTTCCATCACTTTGCGTCCAACTTCCCTTAAAATCTGCGAGCGGAATTTATCCGCCTGGGAGACGTCGTCGCATTTTGCCGTGTGGTTCGGTCTTTTGCCGGATCTGTCCATGCCGGAGAGGAGTTCTTGCTTTCCGGAGACCCATTTGTTGAACATGCCCTGTTGTTGTGTTCGTGTTTATATCACGTTTATGTCGTTGAAAGAGAGAGAAAGAGAGAATTATACGAACGCGTCAGAGAGATGTAAACGACGATTCAAACGCAGACGACGAGAGGAGCGAACGCTCCAAAAACAGGAAGAACAAAGAGTAAACAACATTTGATGATGGTAAAAAGACGCACGTTCGCTTTCTCTTGGTTTCTCGCCATGGTGAACGACTGTTGGATCTGTTTCGCGCGGGTGAATTTGTGGCGGCTTTTCGGGAGAAAATCTTCACATTTTGCACGATTTTGACACGCGTACTAGGAAACAACAACGAGACAATAACAACAGCAATGGTGCTCTTGAGAATCCGCACTCGGGACGGTACCGAACGTCTCGAGTGCGCGGACGGCGCAGGAGGAGGAGAAAACGACGTCGTTAAAACAATCTCGGACGTCCAAGATTTAATCTCGAAGCAACCGTGGGGCGTTCCCGTGGAGAATCAATCGTTGAGTTTAGACCCAAGTTTATTGCTCCGCACTTCCTCAGAAAACGCAGACGAGACGAAAACGAAGACGAAGAAAGAAGTGGTGGTATTAAGTCCTCGAAAAACGTTGAAATCGTTACGACTGAAGCACGGGGATATCGTCTACATGACGTATCCAGATTCGATCGAAAGAGAGGTGACGAAAATGCGAGTCAACGTGGAGACGAAACCGTTCGGGGCGAAACGGACGATCGAGGAGATGATTTCGAAACAAGTTCGAATTGGGAGGCAAGAGAGAGGGAACGTGGCGTCGGTGTCTTTTTGCGGACACGCGGCGAACATGTTTCAGAGTTACGTGAATAATACGCTCGGATTTAAACAAAGTCGGTTCGGGTGGTTGTACGGGACGAAGACGAAGAGGAAGAAGGAGAAGACGGAGGAGGAGAAAGAGAAAGAGAAGAGTAAAGATGCGAGCAGCAAGAAGAAGGAAAAAGATGAAGAAGAAGGAAAAGAAGACGAGATGATCACGGAGTTATTTGCGGACGTGATTTACGAGCCGAATCAAAACGGGAACGCGTACGTGGCGCACGTGGACGAGGAGGACGAGGAGAGCCAAACGGCGGAAGCGATCGCCAACGCCATGGGATACGAAAGAATCGGGTGCGTGTTTAGTCAAAGCGACGTGGATCGAGGCGACGAGTCGGTATCCGCGATGAGCGCGCACGAGGTGACCTTGTGCGCAAAATTACAAGCGAAATACGGGAAAGAATTCGTGACGGTTATCGTCGTGCAATTCGAAGACGAAGACGAGGAGATGCAAGTGACGTTCGAGGCGTTTCAAGTGTCCGACCAGTGCGTGAAGTTGTACGAGGACGGCTTTTTCGAGTTGGACGAAAAGACGGGCGTGGCAAAACTTCCAGCCTCGTCGTCTGCTGGTATCACAAAAGAAGAAATAGAAGAAGAAGAAGAAGGGTCGTCGTTTAGCAATTGGGGCAGTCACACGAAGCTCGTCAAACCGGTCATGGTCGAGCGCAAAGACGTGACCGAGGTGGACAACGATTTCTGGATCGTCGCGGTACCGATCAAAGACCACACCGGAACTGCGCAATCTGGATTCCCAATCGAAAATAGACTCCATCCTCCTCAAACCGCGGACGATATCCGCTCCGCGATTCAATCTCGTTCCGCCACGTGTTCGTCCTACGCCGAAAAGTTGAGAGATTTTCATTTGCTCTTGTTCTTATCCAAACAAATGGATAAGAACGACGTGCTGGCCATCGCGGAGAGCACGAACGATTACATCGACGGTGGGGACGTGAGCGAAGGGTACAAGGTTCTGATCGACGCCATAGCCGGTATCGCTTAAATCTTCTCGTTTTACTTTTTTTAGCGGAATACTATTTTGAATTGTGTGCACTCTGTTTTGCGTGGTAAAAATTGTGTATTTTTCTCTTCTTTTCTCGAAAACGCATTTTTTTCAATCTCGAGAAAAAGAATAATATCTTTATTATTATATAAAAGTAGTGTTGCGACGACGAACGAGTGTTTACTAAATGCCGCAAGCTCTCCCTCCGCAAGACGACCCAGATTTGGTCGCCCCGACGTACGTCCCACACGTCCCACTCCAACCGCTCACGAGCGAGAACGAGAAAAATCCAGATTTGGCATCCTACCCTGTCAACGAAAATGCGTTCAAAAACGATCCGTTTTTCCACGCGCACAAATCTATGTTCCCGGACGGAGAGACGATGCCTATTCGGGTGAAAGTATCCACCGCGTGGCACAACTTACCGTCTCGAGAGAAGTTACAATCGAAAGGCCACGTGGTGCACGTTCCGAAAAACGGGAACATCACCATCCGAAAGTTCAAAGAACAACTCTCGGAATTAGACGGTTTCCCAGACGCGACGAACATGCAACTCCTCTGGTTCGCCAAAGTCCTCGGTCGAAAATACGACTACGACGACCTCCCTCGAGGCAAATCAACCGACCAGCTCAACGAATACATCCCAGACGAACACAAGCTCACTTTGAACGATTACAACGTCATCCCGTGGCTCCTTAAATTCCCGGATTGGGAAATCGTCGCCACCGTCCTCGACCGTGCGCCCGTCGACCGCTACGAAGCCATCCACCGCGCCGTCGCCGAACAAAAAGGCGTCAAAGATATCGATAAGCACATACGAAAGTTGAAAAAAACCGAAAAGTGGACGACGTTTTTGGAAACCGACGTGGAACAAACGAGGAAAAATCGTGAAAGTCGTTTAGGGCCCGGGGCTTAAGACATCGTCGTCGTCGTCGTCGAGAACGCTTTTACCTTTCGAAGAGGCAGAGGTGAGAGCGCGAAAGGTGGTCAAAGACCAGAAAAGAAAGAGAAGCCCAAACTTTCTAAAAATTTAATTGTCCGAAAAGTCGTTTTTGAATACCATATTTATAAAATCTTCATTTCCCAAGTTGTGTATCTCTCTGTTCTCTCTCTTGTGCTGCTGTTTTGTCTGCGGTCGTCGCGTATCAACGGACGAAGAAATAAGAGATTCGCGTGTCGGTCTTTCTCGTCGCGAAGGATCCAGGAGGTTTTCTCTCTTTTGTTCGTATCAAATCTAAAGTCCAAATTTGTAATCCCGAGAGTCTTGGGAAGAAAAATTGACTTTTTGAATTGAAAAGATGTCGAACCCGTTCGATATTCCGACGCCGCCGAAAAAACGAACGCCGAACCCGTCTCGAGACGATTACGAGGGGATGTTTCCATCCTCGTCTTCGGCGTTACGCGGGGATGGTTCTGCTGAGAATAATACCAATGTTGCCGCGCGAATGTACGCGGACGAGGAGGAGGAAGATTCCTCCCCGTGGGGGACGAATACGAGGTACACGCAAAGCGCGGATTACCATCGGTCGATTGATACGGAGGTGAGGTCCTCTGGCGGTGGCCAGACTGGTGGTGGGATGATGATGACACAGTCTGGCGGATATTTTGGGAGAGGCGATTACGAGGAAGAGGAAGAAGAGTTGGAGGATGAAGAGGACGGGACGCAAGGGATGAATACGCAGAGGAGTTCGTATAATTCGGCGATGCAGACGCAGTCGACGACGGCAGGTGGCAGTGGTGGTGGTCACATGGTGCGGTCGTCTCTGCAGAGTGGTGGGAGTATGACTCCACCGCAGGCGACGAGTCCGAATCCTAACAATCCGGGACGAACGTCGACGAGCTCGTTGAGAACGTCGGTCTCCGCGGAGAGTTATAAATCGTTCGGGAATAGGTTGAGGAACGTAATCAAGCAGTCACAAGAGCAAGGAAGTCGCGTGAAGGCGAGGAACGACGCGAGAGCGGAAGAACTGGCGATGAATCGAAGGTATAAGGGCGGTCAGCAGTTGTTGGTGGAGAATCAAAGGCAAGAGGTGACGATGGCGTCCTCGTACGGGACGTTAGATCAACATCAGTCGAGGTCGTTGGACGTTTCGAGAGACTCGAGAGATGAGCGAGGTGGAGCTGGTGGAGTTCCACCGGGTAGCGCGCAGAAAAAGCTCGGATTCTTTGCGCGCAGACGCGGCGCGAGTTCGGAATCCGTCGATCAACAACCGCAGCAACAACAACCTCCTCAAACGGAAGGAGATATAAAATCGAAGAAATCTTTGAAACACAAGATGAAAAGTTTACAGCGACGTACGGGGCAAATGGTCCTCGAAACCGTTCGCGTCGTCGATAAGCCGAAAGACGACGATTTCAACAACCTGTGGAGACGAGTTCAGAAATCTGATAAAGTTTTGCAGCAACTCGGCAAAGAGTCCGCGAAATTTTTAGCCGCTTTGAAAGAAGTTTCCCTCCACTCGAAAGAAATCTCGACGTTACTCTTACAGTTCGCCGAAGGTGACGAGAGCGAGGACCCACGGAATCACGCGAACGCCGCTCGCACCCAAGGAGGATATGAAGACGTCGAGTTTCGAAAACAGAAAGATTTAGTCACGGAGAAAGCGACCAAGTTATTAGACGTGACGCGATCGATAGACGACCGAATCATCCCAATGTGCGCGGATGCAATGCAAAACTCGTTTGGTACCATTCGCGATAAACGATTGGAACAGTTTCCTGCGTATCAACCGTGCGTGGATAAGCGCACGGCGTACATGCGCGACATGGATGCCTACGAACGCCGTTTGGAAACGGCTCAAAACGCGAAGAAAAAAGACATGGAATACATCGACAAATCGAAACGTAAAGCTGAACTCTCGCAGAACCGTTTCCAGACATTCTCTTCGCGATTGGTGGAAGATTTGGTCCTCTTTGACGGCAGTCGTTTCGAAACGTGCGGCGAGTTGGTCGACACGTTTGCCGAGAGCTTGAATTTCACAGTTGATCGAGAACAAGACGTTTTAAGGCTCGTCGGAGGGAGCGATAAGTGATAAAACAAAACACAAATAGTTTCGGGCTAATTTTTTACTCTTTCGCGCATGTATAACAACATCACACATCCTCTTTCACTACACGCATTCATTCCTTTACTTAACTCTCCTCCTTCTTTCCCTCCTCTCCTTCGCTTCGAGGAGGCCTGTTCTTCAACTTCAACCCAGGACTTAACTTCTCGATCAAATCGTACGCCTGGTTAATAACGTCCGCTTCGCTCTGTGCCATCGACAACACGTCCCCGACCGCTTCTTTCATCGCTTTATCTCGCTCTCGCGGGTCTTTGATGTCGTCCTCGTCGGACGGATACCCTTCCTCCGCGAACTCTTTCATAGATTCCGACATGTTCTCCTTGTCCCCGTACCCCAACGCTTTGGCGTCGTCTTCCTCGATCGTCGCTCTTCTTACTACTAACACCCCCGTTGTTTTTCGTCGGCTACACCCTCCTCCTAAATGTCGAACGAATTTAACGGAAGAAGAAGAAGAAGAAGAAGAAGAAGAAGAAGAAGAAGAAGAAGAAGAAGTCTGAATCGTCATCCTCGCCGCGGTGGTAGTTGTCCTCCCCGAAGGGGTGGTGAGAGTGACAAAAAAAGGTTGCGCGAACACCATCAAGTTCGTTTCCCGATGACTTACTTGTGTGGATAATTTTGAGTATTTGGTTTCTTTTAATATGAATGCGCGTGTGCTCCTCCTGTTTGTATTTCTTCTCATTTTATCAGTTTTACATGTCTAAGCGATAGTTGTTGTTGTTATTGTGGTGATAGTAGTAGTATGTCGCGTGGTGCATCTCTCTCCGCGTGACTTGAAGACGCCGCCCGCGTACAAATTTATACGCTCGTTCGCAAAAGTCGTCTCGGTTTTTGGCGCGTCGTTTCAAGTCTCGTTTTCCTTTTCTCCGTTTCTTTCTCTCCTTAATCCCTTTATTGTGTGCCCTTTCAAATGACCTTGGTAAACCGAACGCCGTTGATAATACCACCCATCATCGCCTTCCTCACGTTGGACTTGAAATTCGACGTCGATTGCATCAAATCTTTCGCCGCTTCGCTATTTAACGGGTCGCTGGCGTTTGGATCGATGAACAGAAACAGCAAACCAAAAATAACGCTCGTGACCGTTTGTACCGGACTCCAATCTTCGCGCAAAACGTTCAAGCAAATGTTCCCTTTCGTGTCCAAGTTCGGATGGTACACTATTTGGTCGCACAACACTTTCGGCGGTTCGTGCGGGTACGAGTCTGGTATTTTAAACGTAAACGTAAACCTGCCGCCTTGCCAATAGTTTTCGCTCGGTTTGATTTCAATCTGGAAGTACATCAAGTCGTTCTTGCCGTTCGGGAACTTAATCGACATCCCTTTTTCCAACTTCAACTCGGCTAAATCTATTTTATATAATGAAAAGAGAAACGTGTCAGTGTATTGTTATTACACGCGATATGCGCGCCGAGAAAAAGAGAAGAGCGTCATCGAAGCGAGACAACACGAGTGATGATTTCATACCTTTGGCTAACCGAATCTCCCCGGCACTTTTCTGCGGCCCTTCCTGCCCGCTCGCTTTCACCGCCGCGGCGGCGCGCTTCTCCGCATCCTCCGCTTGCTTTTTCTGCGTGTTTTTGTGTGCGCATATGGAAGAAAACGAGAGACAGGTCAGCGCAACCACACCGAGAGACTTCATCTTGAAACAACACGTAAAGAGCGATGAAAAGACGATGAGATGATGTTTTTCATCGCGCGACGAAGAAAAAAAAGTCGAGAAAACGAATACTATTAAAACGAGGGAAGAAAAGAGTCTTCTCGGTACCTTTGCGGCGACGAGTTTTATCATCTCTCTTACGCTCTCTTTCTCTGTCGCGTCTGCTCGTCTGTGCTCCTCTCTCTCTCTCTTTCTCTCTCTCTCTCTCTCTCTCTCTCTGTCTGTTATTCTTTCGTGCTTCTAAAAATCTTTCTTTTTTTTTTTTGTGAGGAGCAGTTTCGGTTGTTTTTTGTGGGCTGCTTTTTTGGTTTCTTTTTCGGCTGTTTTTTTAGTGTGATTTTTTGTTCGAGAACAGAGAAAGAAAAGAAGTTTTGGATAGGACATGTACACACATCACAAAATACTTTTGTCTCCCCCCATCGTTTATTTATTCACAGAACACACCGCTCTGCTATGTACGCCTCATCATCATCAGCGACGACACGCGCGCCTTCTCCTCAAAAGTCTTCTTTGAGGAGCGCGAAAAGCACTGGGAG
>Ga0181595_10004118_pt1 | contig 13575 bp, 12 predicted proteins | sample 041ome_7_FD_145604 | JGI IMG/M metagenome (GOLD analysis project Ga0181595, IMG submission 145604) | Coastal salt marsh microbial communities from the Groves Creek Marsh, Skidaway Island, Georgia - 041401AS metaG (spades assembly) | ecosystem: Environmental > Aquatic > Marine > Intertidal zone...
GACAGAATAATTTCATGTTGCGCATTTATTCTCCAATTATCCATTAAAGCATTTAAGGAGATAAAAAATGCGTAAAGTTAAATATGTAAAAACATTTGTATCAGGTTTACTCATAGGTACCAGTCTTTTTGCCATTGGTCATATGGCCTCACAGGCGACAACGTCGAACAATAATGAAGTTGCGAAAGTAACGCAGATAAATCAGTTTTCTGAAACAAGAAACCTTGCAGATCTCGTTGAAAATGTAAGCCCAGCAGTTGTGCAAGTCATTGCGAAAGGTAAGGTTAAATCTAATATAAACCAAGAATTTCGAGGCATACCCAATATGCCTGGAAGCCCGTTTGAAGAATTTTTTAAAGAGTTTCGACGCGGCGGTGGCTCTAATGAAAGGGCACCGGGTAGGGGATATTCGCAACCATCGTCAATTGGCTCTGGTTTTATTGTGGAAGCCGACGGCATTGTCATTACCAATAACCATGTTGTTGATGACGCTGAAGAAGTAACTGTTCGATTAAAAGACGGTCGTGAATTAAAAGCAAACGTCCTGGGAACGGACCCCAAAACAGACTTGGCCGTGCTTAAGATCGATGAAGACGAAACATTTGACGCCGTTGATTGGGGCAATTCTGATCAAACACGAGTAGGTGACAGTGTCTTTGCAGTGGGATCACCATTTGGGCTACATGGTTCAGTGACCTCAGGGATTGTATCGGCGCGCGGTCGTGAAATTGGCTCCGGTCCTTATGATGATTTTATTCAAACGGATACCCCAATTAATAAGGGTAATTCGGGTGGGCCTTTATTTGATCAAAATGGTGAAGTTATCGGCGTTAACACGGCGATTTATTCTCCGGGTGGTGGTAATGTCGGTATCGGTTTTGCGATCCCTGCAGAAATGGCAAAGAATATAGTCGCCGACCTTATCGAAGATGGCACGGTTGAACGTGGTTGGATTGGCGTAAGCATCCAACCAGTTACTGATGATATCGCGGATAGCTTAGGACTTTATAGCAAACGAGGTGCGCTAATTTCAGATGTCGTTTCAGGTGGTCCATCGGAAAAAGCAGGGCTTCGCGCAGGTGATGTGATTTTAAGCTTTAATGGTGAAAACATTGATGATCTGGGTGATTTAACCAAAAGTGTCGCTCTGTCGGAAGCCGATAGTACCGTAGAAGTTAGCATCTGGAGCGAAGAACGAGAAAAAACCATCGACTTAAAGGTCGGTACTATGGAAGAACCCAAAGTCACGAAAGCATCATTCAGCGGCAAAGGAGACGAGCTTCCAAAATTAGGGCTTGCCCTTAATGAAAAATTAGAAGTCGTTGATGTTGACCCAGAAAGTGTTACCGCAAGAAAAAATGTGCGCATTGGCGATAAAATTGAAAGCGTTAATAATGTTAAGGTTAGTTCTCTTGATGATATCCGTGATGTGATTGCCAAAGCCGTAGAAGAAGAACGTGAAGCCGTCCTCCTTCGCGTGAAGAATAAGAACGGCAATCGTTTCATTGCTGTTCCACTTGAAAGGGCGTAATTACTAACTTCCATGATATAGCCATATTGTCTGTTTTATAATTTCAATTATTAATTTAAAGCTAGGCAATATGGCTTTTCATTTATGAGAAAATATTCTTATAATGCGGTTTAAGGTTAAAATTATCTATAGTTTCAAAGGAAAAATATGCGCGTTTTAATCATTGAAGATGATCATGAGATTTCATCACATGTCGCAAAAGGATTAGTGCAGCATGGTCATGTCGCTGAAATCATAGATAATGGGATTGATGGCTTATCAGATGCCGTCTCAAATGAGTATGATGCGATCGTATTAGACCGGATGTTACCCAGACTTGATGGTATATCTGTTCTTAAGGCCTTAAGATCGGAAGGGGTCAAAACGCCGGTTATATTTCTATCTGCACTAGGTGAACTCGATTACCGAATTGAAGGGTTAAAAGCGGGTGCCGATGATTATCTTTCCAAACCATTTGCATTTTCAGAACTTCTTGCGCGAATAGAAGCCGTTCTTAGACGGGGCGGCGAGGGAACGTCAACATCGGATGTCATGAAAGTGGCCGATTTGGAGCTGGATATTAGGAGTCGTCAAGCACGACGTGGTGATAAGGTAATCGATTTAAAACCGAGGGAGTATAAGATTCTCGAATATTTAATGCGTCATAAGGGGCGAATTGTCACCAGAAATATGTTACTTGAGCAGGTTTGGGATTATCATTTTGATCCTCATACAAATGTGATTGATGTACATATAAGTCGACTTCGGGCAAAAATTGATCATGACTTTGAAACGCAGCTTCTTCAAACTGTCCGTGGGGCTGGTTATAAAATTGGTAACGTTTCATGAATTCATTATCAATGTTTCCCAAGAGTGCATATGCGCGCAATATTCTGACTTATCTATTGTTTAATGTGGTCACAATTGGCGCAGTACTTGGTTATATTTATTTTTCGACGGTAGAAGTGATTGAAAATGAAGTTGCCGAGGTAGTCGAAACGGAAATTCGTGCACTAGAAGAAGAATATATCGCAAATGGCATTCCCGGACTTCGTGCGGCATTATCGCGAAGAATTGAGAACGCGGATGGGGACGCGGTATATTTATTATCAGCTCCTAATAATCAACCGATTGTTGGAAACCTTTTACAATGGCCTAACGACATTACAACTGATGGTGAATGGACTATAGTGACTTTAATTCGTAGGGATACCAGTCAATCTATATTGGTTGGTGCGCGCGCCTATTCTCTTGGTCTGGGTGCAAAAATATTAGTCGGTCGCGATATGCGGGCTAGACGTGATTTTCAAAACACGCTTACAGGTGCAATGATTGGCGCAATAGTGCTGATGATTATACTTGCGACAATTGGGGGCGCCGTGTTTTCAAGGCTTGTTTTAAGGAGATTAAAGTCCATTGATAATACAGCTCGTTCCATCATGGGGGGTGATATTTCAAAACGTATTCCTGTTACCAAACAAAATGATGAATTTGATCAGTTATCAGAAACGCTCAACGAAATGCTTAGTAAAGTCGATGATTTGATTAATGAGCTTCGTGTAGCAACTGAAAGCATGGCACATGATTTAAGAAGCCCGCTCACGCGTCTTCGCGGTCATTTGGAACAAAGTTATCTAAAACTAGATGAGCAGTCATCGACCGCTATTGATATTGAAAAAGCAATATTTGAAACGGATAGAATTTTAAAAGATTTAAATGCACTTCTAAATGTTGCTCGGCTTGAAACGGGTATTGTGAATAGTCAAATGGAAGATGTTCGATTATTTGATCTTCTGAATGATGTGTCAGAATTATATATTCCTTTGGTCGAAGAAAGTGAAATGACAATTTCCACGTCAATTTCGATAGATCAAGACATTAAAGTTAAAATGAATGCTCAGTTGATGGCGCAGGCTCTTTCAAATTTGATTGAAAATGCGATTAAATATGCCGGAAGGGGCGCGGACATTAGTATAAGCGCGATAAGAAATAAGGATCATATTTCTATTATGATTGCCGATGATGGTCCCGGTATTCCAAGCGCGGATAGAAAGAAAGCCTTGCAAAGATTTGCACGTCTTTCGCCAGAACGTAAAGAAGGTGGAATGGGGCTTGGGCTTTATTTGGTATCTGTTATCTTAAAAATTCATAAGTTTGAACTTAGCCTTCTTGATAACAAACCTGGACTAAAAGCTGAGATCATCATACCGCTATCATGAATAGTAATTCTTTAAAGACACTTGCAAGTTCTTAATCTATGGTGTGATATATATTATCATGAAATTCGTGAATATAACTTAATAATAATGAAGGCAATCGAGTAAATATAAATGGATTTAGGACGCGGCAGAAATTTAACACAAAATATTATGAGCGACCTAGGTCAATCAATCGTTATGGGTGAATACGATAATAACAAAGCTTTTCCAACAGAAGCAGAACTCTGCGAGCAGTTTAATGTAAGCAGAAGTATTATTCGCGAAGCTGTAAAAATGCTAACTTCTAAGGGAATTCTGAGTTCAAGACCACGTCAAGGCACTAAAGTTCGATCTGAAGAGAATTGGAACATATTAGATGAAGAGGTTTTAGAATGGTTTTTGAAAAAGACTGTATCGCTTTCTTTGCTGAGAGAATTTACTGAAATTAGATTGGCTGTGGAGCCTGCAGCAGCTGAGATAGCAGCCCAAAAGCAAAATATCGATGATATTGAAAAAATAGGAACGGCCTTAGAGCGAATGCAATCTGCTGAGAACGGTTTAGACGATCCGCTTGAAGCTGATATAGAATTTCATCTGGCTTTATTGGATGCTAGTGGCAATAGATTTTTCAAACAGTTGAAAAACCTTTCTGAAACGGCATTACGTTCCAGTATAAAATATACGAATAGGCAAAAAGGTGTTCGCCACGCAGATGTGAAGGCACATGAAAAAGTATATTTCGCTATTAAAAATAAAATGCCTGAACTTGCAAAACAAGAAGCTACTATGTTGATATCAGAAGTAATGGCTTTACTAGATAAATAATTCTGTTTTAATAAGTTTTGTGGGTTTGATATGATACTATTTGAATAATTATCATATAAATAATATAAATGGCTAAATTTGATGAAAAATTTTTGGGTTAACGATGTCCAACGATAAAAAAAATAAAGCACGCAGCATCGAAAGTTTTGGTAAAAATGACAAAGACGGTTTCATCCATAGAAGCTGGATGAAAAGCGAAGGACTGCCGGATCATGTTTTTGACGGTCGTCCCGTAATTGGTATTTGCAACACATGGTCCGAACTAACACCCTGTAATTCTCACCTTAGAGATATTGCTGAATATGTGAAGCGCGGCGTTTGGGAGGCTGGCGGACTGCCACTTGAATTTCCTGTTATGTCCACGGGAGAGGCGCTTATGCGTCCGACGGCGATGTTGTTTCGTAATCTCGTTTCAATGGATGTAGAAGAAAGCATTAGAGGTAATCCTATAGATGGTGTCGTGCTGCTTGGGGGCTGTGATAAGACCACACCAGCACAGTTAATGGGGGCCGCCAGTGTAGATTTACCGACAATGATAATTTCATCGGGTCCGATGCTTAATGGAAAACATTGTGGCGCAGATATTGGCTCAGGTACTGACGTTTGGAAATTCAGCGAAGATGTGCGTGCAGGTAAAATGTCAATGGAAGAATTTATGAATGCGGAAGCAGGAATGTCTCGCTCAACAGGAACATGTATGACAATGGGCAGCGCATCAACATTTGCATGTGTGGTTGAAGCGATGGGTTTATCAATGCCATTTAATGGTACGGCGCCGGGAGTTGATGCGCGCCGAAAAACCATGTCTCACTTAACAGGAAATCGAATTGTAGAACTTGTTAAAGAAGACCAAAAGCTTTCCTCTTATTTAACAAGAGAGGCGATGGAAAATGGTATTCGCGTGCTAGCGGCAATTGGTGGATCAACAAATGCCGTAATACATCTTCAGGCAATTGCGGGAAGGATGGGGGTCAATCTAAATTTAGATGATTTTGATATACTCACGAAAGACATTCCACTCTTGGTTGATATTCAGCCGTCTGGTAAATATTTGATGGAAGATTTTCATTATGCCGGTGGCGTTCCGGCCATTTTAAAATCACTCGGTCATTTATTAAATAGCGATATTGAAACAGTTTCCGGAAAAACAATCGGTGAAATAGCGGATATGTCAGAAGTTTATAATGATGATGTTCTGGGTTCGCTTGAAAAGCCAGTAAAGAAAAATGCTGGAATTTGGGTTTTAAAAGGAAATTTAGCCCCAAGAGGAGCGATTATTAAACCCAGTGCAGCAACGGAAGAATTATTGGTTCACGAGGCAAAAGCGATTGTTTTTCAAAATATAGAAGATTTAAAAGCGCGGCTCGATAGCCCCGAACTGGATCTAGATCAGAATTCTATATTGGTTCTTAAAGGATGTGGACCAAAAGGATATCCCGGAATGCCAGAAGTTGGGAATATGCCAATTCCTCAAAAATTACTGGAAAAAGGGGTGCGAGATATGGTGCGCATTTCCGATGCGAGAATGAGTGGCACGGCATTTGGTACAGTTATACTGCATGTTAGTCCTGAGGCGGAAAGCGCAGGTCCATTAGCATTCGTTGAAGATGGTGATGTCATCCGTTTTGATGGCCCAGCAAGATCATTGGATTTATTAATTTCAGAAGAGGAATTCGTAAGAAGAGCAGCAAATTGGCAGGGCCCAGAAACTGCACCTAAATATGGCAGGGGTTATTATAAATTATATATTGATCATGTTTTGCAGGCAGATGAAGGCGCAGACCTTGATTTTCTAGTTGGTAAAAGCAGTTCCGAAGTAAAGCGGGAATCTCACTGATGAATAGCAATAAAACAACAATCTATCATGATTTAAAAGATCAACATGTTTTCATTACTGGTGGTGCCACTGGAATTGGCGCTGAAATGGTTCGCGCCTTTGCCGCGCAAGGAGCGAGGGTTGCATTTATCGATTATGATGAAATAAATGCGCGTCAATTATGCGATGATTTGATGAATGATCAATTTCATAAACCATGGTTTAAAAAAGTTGATGTTACCAATGTGAATACATTGGAAAACGCAATCGCCAACGCCATCAAAGAATTTGGTCCAATATATGCGCTTATTAACAATGTTGCCAATGATGAACGACATACGCCAGAGGAAATGAATGAAGAAAAATGGCGCGCTTCTCTGGCAGTGAACCTTGATCCGGCTTTCTTTGCTTCAAAAGCAGTTTATGAAAGTATGAAGTTAAATCATCAAGGATCAATTATTAATTTTAGTTCCATAAATGCCCTTTTGGGTCCTGCAAATATGCCTGCTTATGTTACGGCAAAGGCGGGTTTGGTTGGCATGACGAAAGCTTTGTCAAAAGATTATGGTGACAATAATATTAGGGTAAATGCTATTTTGCCGGGGTGGGTTATTACCGACCGGCAAATCGAAAAGTGGCTAACCCCCGAAGCGGAAGAAGAATGGAAGAAATTGGTCGCTTTAAAGGACCGTATCATGCCCATAGATGTTGCAAAATTAGCGATATTTTTAGCCAGCTCCGATAGTAAAATGATAACTGGGCAAAGTTTTGTTATTGATGCGGGGCGCACCTAGTAAGAATAATACTTTTAATATTTCGATTAACCTGAATAAAGATGAGGACCATATATGAGACTAGAAAATTTAGACATTATTGTCTTTTCTGCCTATGTCATCGGTCTAATCTCATTGGCGATTTGGGTTTCCCGTGAAAAAGACGGTCGTGAAAAAAATACGGAAGATTATTTCCTCGCTAGTAAATCATTGCCGTGGTGGGCTATTGGTGCATCTTTAATCGCAGCCAATATTTCTGCGGAGCAAATTATAGGAATGTCTGGTTCAGGTTATGCGCTTGGTTTAGGGATAGCGTCTTATGAATGGATGGGGGCGATTGGCTTGCTTGTTGTCGGCAAATATATGCTCCCAGTTTTCTTGAAACAAAAAATTTACACAATGCCTCAGTATCTTGAACAACGATATAATCATAGTGTTCGAATGATTATGGCCACATTTTGGGTGGCATTATATATCTTTGTTAACTTAACGTCGATCCTTTGGTTAGGGGCATTGGCCATTTACACTATTACAGGATTTGAAATGGTATATGGCATGATATTTCTTGCCGTTTTTGCTCTTTCATATTCTCTTTATGGCGGATTAAAGGCCGTTGCATTCACCGATATTATTCAAGTCGTTCTGCTTGTTTTTGGTGGGTTATTTCTATCTTACGTAACGCTTAATCTTATAAGTGAGGGTTCGGGTGTTCTTAATGGTGCAAACATACTGATGGAGCAGTTCCCAGAAAAATTCGATATGATCTTAAGCAAAGATAATCCTTATTATAATGATCTTCCGGGCATTTCAGTGCTTGTTGGTGGTATGTGGGTCATGAATTTTTCTTATTGGGGCTTTAACCAATATATCATTCAGCGTGCTCTTGCTGCTGAAAGCATAAACGAAGCACAAAAAGGAATGACCTTTGCTGCTTTCTTGAAATTATTGATGCCAATTATCGTCGTCTTGCCAGGAATTGCCGCGGTTACTTTAGCGCCTGATCTTGATCGCCCTGACCAAGCTTATCCAACCATGATGAATTTAATGCCTGTTGGACTTAAGGGATTAATATTTGCGGCGTTGGTTGCTGCGATTGTGTCATCATTAGCGTCGATGATCAATAGTATTTCAACGATATTCACGATGGATATTTATAGTTACTATAGGCCCGAAAAAAAACAATCACATTATGTTTTCATAGGTCGAATTGTTAGTTTTACCTCACTTTTAATTGCGATGATCTTTGCAAGACCGCTTCTTGAAAGCTTTGATCAGGGTTTTAAATTCATTCAAGATTTCACAGGATTTTTTACACCAGGTATCGTTGTTATTTTTATGCTAGGTCTCTTTTGGAAAAAAGCGACAGCCAATGGCGCAATTGCCGCAGCGGTTGGTTCATTCATTCTTTCTTGTGGATTTTATTATATGCTTCCTGATCTTCCGTTTATGGACAGGGTTGGAATTGTATTTTTAATTTGTTTAGCGCTTGCAATTATCGTTTCATTAATGGGCAAGCAAGAAGATCACCCACAAGCCGTTGATATTAGACAAATGGATTTTTCAACAAGCCGTAGTTTCAATATTCAATCCCTGATGGTTATATGTATCTTAATCGCTTTATATGCGACCTGGTGGTAATAGTCAGATTATGAATTTAGAATTATTTGATAGAATTAAGGTTGGTAACACGCTTGGGGAAGGTGTGATTTGGGACCACCGAACGGAGACCATCTGGTGGACGGATATTCAGGAAAGCCGCCTTTATCACTATAACCCATCTTCAAAAAAGTTAGGACATTATGATACTCCTGAAAGACTGTGTTCATTTGGGTTTACGGATGATGAAAAGTGGTTCATCGCGGCTTTTGAAAACGGCTTTGCAAAGTATAATCCTGAAAAAAATATCTTAAAATGGTTATCTAAACCGCTAGAGCATCATAATCAAATTCGTTTTAATGATGGTCGGGTTGATCGGCAGGGCAGGTTCTGGTCGGGGACTATGGTCGAAGATAATAATGGTGGAGATGCGCGTGGCCGCTTATATCGTTTGGATTTGGCTGAGAAGAAATTAGCCGTCCCACTCTTAGAAGATATTCTCATTTCCAATTCATTATGTTGGAGCCCTGATAGCAAAAAAATGTATTTTGCCGATAGCACGAATAATAGAATTGATGTTTATGACTTTGATGCCGCATTAGGAATACCAACGAATGATAATACCTTCGCGATAACAAATGAAGATATTTTTCCAGATGGCTCAACAATTGACCAAGAGGGCTATCTTTGGAATGCCCAGTGGGGTGGCAGTAGGGTTGTTAGATATGCACCCAACGGCGAAATTGATTATATTCTTGAAGTGCCGGTCTCTCAGCCTACATGTGTTGCTTTTGGTGGGCCTGATTTATCATGGTTGTTTGTAACGACGGCAAAAGATGGGCTGGATGATAACCAGTTAGCAAATGAAGAATTTGCAGGTGATTTACTAATTTATAAAACGGATACAAAAGGTATTCCTGAAAATATTATCAAAATGAGGAACGTAAAATGAATAAGGCAACTGTCAGAGAAATTGAATGGCCAGAGTTTGGAATTGGTGAAAAGCCTGCTGCGATCTCGTTAGACGAATTCCGGGATCGCATAGTAATGATGCAGGACGCGATGGCTGATCGTGACTATTCTCATTTGCTTATCTATGGGGACAGGGAGCATTTCGCCAATTTAACATGGGCGACAAATATTGATCCTCGTTTTGAAGAAATTTTATTGATTGTTAGGCGTGATGAAAAACCACTCATTGTCGTTGGAAATGAATGTGAGGGGTATCTTGATCATAGCCCGCTTTATCGAAATGGCGATATTCGCAGTGAATTATATCAACCGTTTTCACTACTTGATCAAGGACGCGATAAAAGCAGAACTTTATCCGCGATCTTTAAATCAGAGAAAATGAATGAAAATTCTATCGTCGGAGCCGTAGGGTGGAAATATTTTAGCGAAAACGAAGAACCATTAGGAAAGCAAGCACTAGATATTCCGAGCTTTATTGCGGATGCGGCAAGGTCAGTCGCAGGGTTTGAAAATGTTGAAAATGCATCTGATCTATTCATGCATCCTGCTTATGGTTTTAGGAGTGTTGTTTCAGTGGATGAAATTGCAATATTTGAACATACGAATATTAAAGCATCTGAAGCCGCAAAAAGAATTTTATTTGGTATGCGCGACGGTATGACGGATCATGAAATTGCAAAATTTATCGAATGGGACGGCGAACCGCTTGGATGTCATCCTACTTTTTCAGGGGGTGATCTACCGGGCCTATGTGGCCCACAGGGCCGAACTGTTCGAAAAGGTGAAGTCTTTTCATTTAATGTCTGTTTTTGGGGTAGTAACACATGTCGAGCAGGTTGGGTAGCGGAAGATGTAAACGATTTACCATCAAATGCACAGGATTATATCGATAACTTCGCGGGACCTTATTTTGTTGCAATGGCGGATTGGTTCAGCAAAATGAAAATAGGCACAAAAGGAAGCGTCCTGCATGATGCAATTTATGATACTTTACCATTTGAAAAGTATAGTATTTTTCTTAATGCGGGCCATCTTATTCATTTAGATGAATGGGTAAGTTCACCAATATATAAAGGATCAGATATTCCGATCAGATCAGGGATGATGTTTCAGGTTGATGTCATCCCGTCATCAAAGATATATGGCTCAACGCGCATGGAAGATGGCATTGTTATCGCAGATGAAGATTTGCGAAACCAGTTAAAATCAAAACACCCTGATTGTTATGAAAGATGTCAAAAGAGGCGGGATTTTATGATTAATACTTTGGGAATTGATCTTCCAGAAGAGATATTACCACTTTCAAATATGCCGGCCTTTGTAATGCCATGGTTCTTAAACCCAAATAAATTAATTACATTGAAATAGAAAAATATCTTATTATTGTCTTACTGAAAATTTGAAAACTGTTTTGCTTTCGAATGTTTCGCTTGGAATTAAAAGCGTTGACGGAAAATTTTTATGGTTTGGGCTATCCGGGAAATGCTGTGTTTCAAGACAAAACCCACCGCGCTTGGGGTATGCGAAGTTATCTTTCCCATAACTCATTCCATCGATAAAATTTCCTGAGTAAAATTGAATACCTGGCTGATCCGTATATATTTCCATTATTCTACCGCTTTTTGGCGCATAAACCTTTGCAGCTTGTGAAAATTCATCTTGATTTAAAACCCAATTATGATCATACCCAAGACCATATTCCAATTGTTTAAAATCCGTATTTATGTCTTCGTTAATTGGCTTTGCTTTTCGGAAATCCATAGGTGTATTTTCAACCCTGGCAATTTCACCAGTTGGAATGAGCGTATCCTTAATGGGGGTATAGTGGTTGGCATTAATCATCATTTCATGATCGCCGATTTGACCTGAATTATGACCATTTAAATTAAAATAGGAATGTTGTGAAATATTAATCACGGTTGATTTATCGGTAGTCGCTTTATAATCGACGGTAAGTTGATTTTGATCATCAAATGTATAGGTCACTTCTACTTTTAAAGAACCGGGATACCCTTGGTCACCATCTTCGCTGATTAATGATAATATAACACCCGCATTTTCATTTGTTTCAAACGGGCTGGCAGACCATACTTTCTTATCAAATCCTTCTAATCCACCATGAAGGGCATTTGGGGCGTTATTTTGCGCTAAGGTGTATTCCTCATTATCAATGGAAAATTTTCCATTTGCAATTCGGTTTGCATAACGGCCGACAATAGCGCCCATATAAGGACTTTCCTGCAAATATTGTGTCACGTTATCGTAACCTAACACAATATCCCCCATATTGCCCTCAAGGTCAGGCAAATTTATTGATACAATAATACCACCTAGGTTAATGACTTCGATGCTTGAACCTGATTTATTGGTAATTGTGTATTTGGTGATATCACGCCCATCCGGCATTTCACCAAATTTTGACGTCGATAGCCTATTCTCTTTACTTAAATCCATTTCACATCCAGAAAGTAACATTGCAAATTGCACTGTAAGTAAAAACAAACGACCTGTCATTTTTATTCCCTTTGTGATATTTGGTTAGATATTATCTGAACTCTAGAACTAGATGAATATATTTGCAAATATTTGGGACACCCTTCGAGGTTCGAACTCACGATCTCTGCCAACGGCGGGCAGGGCCTTGTATCGTCGTGTTAATGCTCACTTTAAGATGTTATACCTAAATGCAGACGAGTAAATAGAGCAATGTATAAAGTGAATACCTTTAAAATATGAAGAAATTATATTTCTTGAACTCATTTACTGTAGCGTAAGATTTTCAAAATGACTAAATGAAGACTACTTAAGCATGGATAAAGAATAATTGGTAGATTTCATAAATATTGATTCAGGACTAATTGCAAGTATGGCAACGTTACGATTAGTTTCTTCGGCGACAATTTTCCAATCAGGGTCATCGATAAAGTTTTGCCAATTTTGCTTTGCTACAATCATACTTTTGTGGCGGATAATATAAATTAAGGTGTTGTCTTTATCGACGGGCACCCAATAGCCGATAGATTCCATGCCGTGCTTTTTGAAAAGCCTAATGGTGTGGTGTATCCCGTCAGACCAAGTTGGACTAATTAAGGGTATTGCATAAGAGAGTGTTTTTGTTTCATCGTAATGACGAATGAACGAAGATGACACGTAAACACTCTAACAAATCAAATAGAACTGGAAGCGCGGAGAAGACGGTTAAAGATATACGCCGTGCAACCCGTAAGAACTATGGTTCAGAAGAAAAGATACGTATTGTACTTGAAGGCTTGCGCGGTGAACATAGCATAGCCGAGCTATGTCGGATAGAAGGCATTAATCAAAATCTTTATTATCGTTGGTCGAAAGACTTTCTGGAAGCAGGCAAGAAGCGTCTGTCGGGTGATACTGAGCGTGAAGCCAATACAACAGAAGTCAAAGGCCTGCGCACTGAATCCCGCCAACTGAAGGAAGCCCTTGCCGAGCAGGTTCTTGAGAACCGTCTGCTCAAAAAAAGCGTGATCGGGGATGGGGAAGACGATACATGAGATATTCAGCATCAGAAAAGGCTGAAATCATTCAGCTCGTGGAACACAGCCACTTACCCTTGAAGCGAACATTACAGCAATTGGGCATATCCCGCTCCACTTGGTACAATTGGTATGATCGTTATCTTGAAGACGGTATTGATGGTTTAAAAGACAGGAAGCCTATTGCCAATTCTGTGTGGAATAAAATACCCACTTCTGTAAAAGATAAAATCATCACACTTGCTCTGAAAGAAACGGAGATGTCACCCAGAGAACTTTCCATTACTTTCACTGAAACACAGAGCTATTATATCTCTGAAGCCAGTGTATACCGTATTCTTAAAGCGGAAGGCCTCATTACAAGTCCGGCGTTTAT
>Ga0181595_10004120_pt1 | contig 13568 bp, 10 predicted proteins | sample 041ome_7_FD_145604 | JGI IMG/M metagenome (GOLD analysis project Ga0181595, IMG submission 145604) | Coastal salt marsh microbial communities from the Groves Creek Marsh, Skidaway Island, Georgia - 041401AS metaG (spades assembly) | ecosystem: Environmental > Aquatic > Marine > Intertidal zone...
ATCTCGATCTCCAATAGGTACGGGTCTGGTAAAACCAGTTTCGAACATATGCTCGGGTTCATGTTCAAAATCGAAATATGAACTCACATCTAAGCATAAATACCAGTCATGTGGGGGGGTAGAAGTAAGGCTCCATTCACTCATATCATAAGATCATAAAATTGAGCCTTTGAACAAAATACAAAAGCAGAAAAGTACTTGAAAATGAGTCTATCTACGGTAGTATAAATCTTAATAAAAGAACACTTTCAGGTTCGTTTGTTTCGATTCGTTATTATTGTTTAGCTAACTCTACGGGTATCTCTGACGGAATTCGGGTACCAGCATCAGTATCTTGATCAGTTTGCCACGGAAAAGTGATTCTATCCTGTATTTTTTCAAGTAATTTGGTTGTGCTAATGTAAACCACGGGAATAAACACTAGGGTTACCAGAGTAGAGGCAGTGAGCCCACCTATTACGACTCGTGCTAGGGATGCTTGAATTTCGGCACCCGCCCCAAGTCCAAAAGATAAGGGAAGGAGCCCAAGCACAGTGGTAAGCGTGGTCATGAGGATTGGACGCAGACGTAAACGGCCTGCTTCAATAACGGCTTGAGTTAGCTCTAAGCCTTTTTCACGACGCATGAGATTTATATAATCGACGAGTACAATGGCATTATTAACCACAATACCTATGAGCATAATCATCCCCATTAGACTTTGAATGTTGATGGTAGTACCTGTGAGTAGTAAAGTTGGTACTACTCCAATGATGGCTAATGGAACGGAAAACATGACCACGATGGGATCAAAAAAGCGTTCGAATTGACCAGCCATTACCATGTATATTAGTATTAAGGCCATTAGAATAGATAGCTGAAAATCAGCTGCAGCTTTTTGTTGCTCTTCGTATTCCCCGCCAAATACAATACTAAAACCGGCAGGTAAGTCTGTTTTTAGTAGTTGGGTGCGGACCATTTCTACTGCATCGCCCAAGGCTATGCCGGGCTCTAAATTAGCGGTTATATTGGTTACTCGTTGTCCATCGATTCGGTTGATTCCTGTAGGACCACGCCCGGTTTCTTTTTTGATAACCGAACTAACGGGCAGTACTTGTCCATCGGGAGTACGTATAGATATATTTTCTAGGTCTTGCGTACTAAGCCTATCCTGTGGACGAAGTCGGACTATAATAGGATACTCATCCCCACCATCTCGGAAACTACCAGCTTGGCTACCCCCAATATTGGTTTGAATAATACTAGCTACTTCATTTACGCTTAGACCCAAATCTGCAATTTTATCTCGATCAAATGCAATTCGCTGCTCGGGCCGGCCTTCACTGCGGTCAACGCGTGCCCCAGTGATTCCAGGTATTCTTTCCATTTCTAGTTGCAGTCGTTGGGCGATTTCGTAGGATTGCTCAATGTCGTAGCCTCTTAATTGTACTTGTACGGCCTCGGTTCCACCTCCACTACCAAAGATTCGCCTAAGAATCCAAAGGCCTGATTGAGCACTTACTCGAATATCCGCACCAGGGATTTGTCCTTCTAATTTTTGGCGGAGCTCTTCGGCTATTTCAGAGGTTTTACTTTTTCGCTTATCCGCAGAAACCATGGCAATTTCTACTTCGGCCCGTCCATCTCTGACCTCTGTGGTAACATTTTTCACATCCTCCGTGGGTAATACCTCAAGAACTATATCTTCAAGTTTTTGTAAGTAATAATTTTGAACCGTAATGTTGGTTCCATCGGCCATCTGAAGATCAATATCAATCTCATCGGCGTCGGTCTGTGGGGCTAATTCAACGGGTATCTGTGGGAAGAGAAATACACTGGCTGTTACCAAAACAAGGGTAATACTGAACACCCAGCGGCTTTTGGTTAAACTAAAACGAAGTAAGACAGCATATTTTGATTCTAAGCGGTTAAAAAATCGCTGAAGGTGAGCAAAAAACGACCATGAGCCTTGTTGCTCATTGGATGTTGTAATGGTAAGGAAACGAGAAGCAAGCATGGGAACCAGAGTCAGGGCAACCAAGAGAGAACAAAGTAAAGCAAATACGACGACCAAAGCGAGTTGCTGAAATAACAAGCCTGAAATGGTTTGCATGAAGATGACCGGCAGGAAAATAACGGTAGTAGTTAAAGTAGAGGCGATAATGGCACCTGCCACTTGTTTGGTCCCAATAAGGGCGCTTATTTTGGCTTCTTTTTTCTCTACTTCGCGCAGTCGAATGATGTTTTCCAATACAACAATGGCATTATCTACAATTAGACCAACTCCCAGAGCCAAACCACCAAAGCTCATTTGATTGAGTGTAAGATTACTGAAGTAAAGTAGCCCAAAGGTAGCTATGATAGAAATTGGAATAGCTACAGCGATGATAAAGGTCGATGAACCGTTTCGAAAGAATACATAAAGCACAAATACAGCCAATAGTGCTCCCCAAACAGCGGAATTTTGAACATTGTCAATGGAATCTTGAATAAAGGTACTTTGATCGGTGGTTACAAAAAGGTTAAGATCATTTCTCTCTGCATTAATTCTTTCTACCTCTTTACGGATATCTTCGGCAACGGCTACCGTGTTAGCTCCGGTTTGTTTACGTATACCAAAACGCACCATGGGTTTTTGATCTATTGTAACTAGCCGGTCCAAATCTTGATAGCCAAAGCTAACCTCGGCTACATCTCCAACTCGAATGGGTTTACCATCGATGGTAGTAATGACGGTTCGGCGAATTTCGTCGATATTTTCGTACTCACCTAGGGTTCTAACATATAATCGTTGGGTCCCGGAATTCACGTTTCCACCTGGAAGATTGGTATTTTCACGGGAAATGGCTTGTTGGACCTGTTGTGTAGATAAGCCAGAAGCAATCAAACGATCTCGCTTTATATCTACTTTTATCTGGCGATTAATGCCGCCCCATATATCTATGGAACCCACTCCATTGATTTGTTCGAAACGTCTAGTGATTTCGCGCTCTAGGGTTAAGGTTAGATCCGAAAGATTCATGTCCGAATTGGCACCCACAATAACAATAGGGAAGTTATTCGGGTCAAATTTCCAAATTCGAGGAGCTTCCGCCTCTTCAGGGAGGCTACCTCGGACGCGATCCAATGCGGCTCGTACATCATTAGAAGCGGCATCTATGTTTACGCCTTGGGCAAATTCTAAGGTAACTCTACTATTTCCCTCGTCTGAACTAGATCGCATGCGTTCCACACCAGGGACTCCTGCCAAAGCATTTTCTATACGTTCGGTAATAATATTTTCCATTTCCTCAGGACCCACGTTTTCATAGTCCGTAGAAACGGTGAGTTGGGGATATTCTATGGGTGGTAGAAGATCCACTGGTAGGTAACGAAACCCTAAAACTCCAAGGGTAATAATAATTAGAAACACCATGGAGGTGGCAATTGGGCGCTGGATGGAGGTATCGGTAATGGCCATGAGAATATATGCTAGGTTTATCTAAGCTTCGCTTAAATTATTCGGTTGTTTCGGGCTTATTGTTCTTAGCTTCTGAGGCTTCTTTCATAACTTGTTCTAGAAGATCTTCTCGTTGCATGGATTGTAGTTGGGTGACATGATCCCAGCTCACAGCTTTTAGTCGAGCTTGTTCGCGGCCTTCGCTGAGTAAATCTTGCCCCAAGCTTATGATCCAGTCCCCGCTTTCTATGCCTGTGACACCAACTTCCATACGGCCTCGGGCTAGGACGGTGATGGGGATAAATTGTACGCCAGTAGGAAGACTTAGGCTTTCATCCTGGATGGAAAGAGGAATTTCGCTACCTGCATTGGGTGCTAAATAAACCCCTTCTGTACCAGTATTAGGATTGGTATATAAAGCAGATGTTGGGATTAAGGTAGCTTGTTGACTATCGCCAAAATGTACATCAACCGGGATAAACATTCCTGGCCGGAGGAGTCCGTTGGCGTCTTCTAAGTCAATTTCAGCTTCCGTACTTCTGGTTACTTCGTTCAAAAAAGGTGAGATTCGCGAAAGGGTTGCTTCTATTATTTGGGGAGTTCCATCTGGGCCATTGGGTACTAAAATATCGGCTCGTTGACCTACAGAAATCGTGTTTAACATACTTTCGGTTAACACCACTTCGATGCGTAAACGATCTAAATCACCAATAAGAAATAGTGGATTATTAGGACTTACTTGCATACCAATTTGAACGTTTCGTTGGCCAATGGTCCCAGAAATTGGGGCTCTAATGATCGTTCTGCTTAACGTTTCTTCTCGTTCCGCTACCAAGGCTTCTGACTGTTCTACTTGAGCTTTTGCAAGTTCTACGTCGGCTTCTAAGCTAATTAGTTCGGCTTGCAGTTGTTCTATTCTTACTTCACTGCTAAGACTTTGTTCGTTTAATTTTTGTTCACGATTAAATTCCCCTTGGAGTTGTGAAAGACCGGCTTCGGCTTGTCTCAGTCGAGCCTGATTAATGCGTAAACCTGCTTTTGCTTGAGTTAGTTGTTGTTGGAAGGTTTCATCTTCGAGTCGTACTAGAATCTGCCCTTTCACAACGAAGTCACCGTTCTCAGCCAATACTTCGGCAACTTTGGCATTTATCTGAGCGTAGAGTGGAACTTGGTTTTCTGCTCGCACATTTCCACTGAAACGTTCTACCAATGGAAGTGACCCATATCGAGCTTGAACGGCTTCTACTGCGGGAATAACACCTGCTGGGGTTGTAGTTCCAGATCCGGTATTTGCGTCAGATGAGCTGCAAGCCCACCCACTAATAGCTAGAAAGGTAGATAGGATGGTTAATTGTGTGAATCGACGGTGGTTTGTTGACATGGGTCCTTATGTGTATGTTTAACGCCTAAACTTAACCAGAAAGCTTTGCTAATAGGTTCCTTTGAATTGTTAAACTTGTTAAAAGAAGGGGATGTTAGGGATCTATAACTCTGCGATGTGTTAGTCAGGTATCTGAAAAGACCGGCTACTTTTTTGAGGGCTACGCTCTTTCGATTGATGTTCCCTGAACAGCATTTCTACATGTTCTAAACTATCTACATCCTTAGGTGTTAGATCCCATCTAATTGCCTTAAATCTGGGAAACCTCAGCGTGTATTTTGCCTTCGTTCTCGAATTGGGTTGAATGGCTTCAAACTCAAGTTCGACAACGATCTCAGGTCGTAATTGTGCTGTTGGACCAAAACGGTCTATAATGCATCCCTTTATGGCTTTGTTAAGGTCTTTCCATTCTTTATCCGTATACCCACCATAAGCTTTACCAATAGGTATGAATTCTTCCTCGTAACGCGGATCTTCTTTAACGGAAACGCCTAAAGTGAAATCTGAATAACTACCCCCACGTTTTCCGCTACCTGCTTGAGCGTATAAGATTACGGTATCGATGCTGCCGGAGGGTCGTTTTACTTTTAGCCAATGATTTTTACGTTCACCGAAAGAATAAGGGGCATTCTTTTCTTTGAGCATAAGTCCTTCGTTGCCGTGAGCTAGGGCTTGTTCAAATAACTGATCAACCTGATCTTTTGAGTAAATAGTGTGCTGTTTACTTATGGGGAATTCATATTTTTTTGCAATTTTCTCTAGGCTTATTCTGCGCTGTATTAATGATTTTGATACAGTTTCTTTTTGGTCTAGATACAGTAAGTCATAACCAATAAACACAACAGGATATTTGCTCATTAATTCTTTAGAAGGTTTTTTTACCCCCATTCGTTTTTGAAGCTCTTGAAATGGTTGAATGGTTTGGTTTCGGAATACGCAGATTTCTCCATCTATAACTGTTGGGGGAAATCTTTTTATTCTGAATATTTCTACTAGTTCTGGGAATTGATTTGTTATAGCATTTAAATCACGAGAAAATAGTTCAACTTTTGGGCCATGAGCGTGGAGCTGACAACGCATTCCATCAAATTTTTCTTCGGCTATGAAATCTTGCCAATGGTCAACCGATCTGGAATGTAAGGGAGTCGCAAGCATAAAGGCGATGGGGTTAAACAATTTGAATTGGGCCTGATCTAAACGATTCGTACTAGCCAATTCGGCTGTTTTAGCCAAGCTTCCAGTAAGCATGTGTGCGTATCGCAGCTGTTCGTAATCGACCTGAGAACTTCTAGCAAGCGCCTGAAGCACACTTCTACTTTCAAAGCCTATTCTTAAAGAACCTTGGGAAAGTAATCTGAGAAAATACTTGGTTGCCAAAGGTGATAAGCCACCCCAAATGCGCGTTAGGATTTGCTGCTTTTCTTTTCGCCCACGCGTTTGGGCTAGTTCTTCTGCCAATTCCGAAATACGAGCTAGATTCCAATGCTGTAGAGTATTTTTCTGCCGAGCTTCTGGAAGGTTTTCGAAGAGACGCTGAATGGTTTCAGTACTACTACCGCTGGCTGTTCGGCATGCTTTAAATACGATATCATAATCGATTCCACAATAATCGGCAGCGGCTACCCCAATGGTTCGCGCTCCTACAGAAGCACGTTTACCAGAGATATTGGAAAAGGCGCCTTCTCCCATAAACTGGCAGGCTAACGATACCTCAGAAGGGGCTAAATGGGTAAAATAGTTGGCACAAAGCTCTACTTTTGCATTGCTTCCTCTAGTTTCGGCTATGTCTTGGACAAGTCTAGCCCAAAGCTCAAAGCTATCTGCTGCCTCCTGCTTGTTTTGCATTTATTCGAGCTCCTCATGCATCATGTCGAGGTATACTGCGTCAAGGTCTCTCTGCTGCAATTCATGCAAAACTACCTTTGGATCGGGTGTGTGGGTAATATAGGTGCGCTTGGGTTGAAGGTGTTCACACAGGTTAATGAGTTCAAAGTAGTCTAAATGATCGCTTAAGGGGATTAAGGCGTGAGCCTGGGTTTGGGTTCTTCTAGCCTCATGGGATGCCCAGCCACTACAATAGGCAATTTTTTTCTTCTTAATATGACTCGCGAAACCCGATTCTAAACCAGAATTTGGTGTAAATAAAAGGCACCCTTCTGAGCTAGCACGATTATAGCGCTCGTATGGGCCTAGGTCAATTCCAAACTCTTCATATACTGCGCACAGTGGATACCCAGCGCCATGAATTTGCTTGGTTTCGGGTAGTCCCCTAAGCATATGCATCATTTCTTGAGCCTTACCTAGGTTGTAACCTAGAAATATAGGTGTATAACCCTCATCTAAGGCTTTGCGTGCAAAACTCACCAAGTCCGATTGTAGTTCCTCGTTGGATTTCCACCGGTAAATGGGCAAACCAAAAGTGGCCTCTATGATCAGTTGGTCAACTTGGCGGTCCTTGGGTAACTCGAATCCTTCGGTAGCAGGGGAAGCGGGTGTTTTACAGTCACCGGTATATAAAATGTTTCCAACTCCTGACTCAATAAAAGCCATCGCAGATCCAAGAATATGACCGGCAGGGTATAAGGTCATAGTAAAAAGATCGGTAGTCAAAGTTTCGAAAAAAGGCAGTTCTATAATATCCTCTTTGAAACCTCGAAGTCTCATGAGTGCAGCCGTTGGCGGGGTAGCGTAAATGGCTAAGTTGGTATGTTCTCGTAAGGACTTTCTATTTCTAGGGATGTGATCGGCATGCGCATGTGAAACAAAGATGTGTTGAACGTCTGCATCGCTATAATCCAACCCAATTGATAATTCAGGAAGTTTAATACCATGATACCGTGCTTTTTTGACCTTTAGCATGGATGTTTAGAGTTTTTCAGTGGCAATATGTGTGGATGAGTAGACATACTAATGAACTAGGTTTTCCTCTTCGATGCCCTTTAGTTCCTCGGGAAGACATTCTTGTATACACTCATACAAAGCACGAATGTGATGCTCTTTAAGATATGCTCGAGCGTGTACCAGCCGTATTTTCCTTCTGGGAACAGGTTCCTCAAAAGTTTTGATGACTCCATTAGCACACTGTGGATGATAGCTTTGCAGAGATAGGTAGGGCAGTAAGGTCATACCAAAATCTTGTTCTACGAGTTTCTTTAAGGTTTCCAGATTGCCACTTTCGAATTGGATGCTATTACTTTTAAAGCGCTGAGTATCCTTTTTACACAGTTTCAATGCTTGGTCACGAAAACAATGGCCTTCATTTAAAAGCCATAGTTCCTCGGCATATAAATCTTCAATACGTAACTTTTCTTTGATTGCTAAAGGATGAGAAACAGAGACATATCCCTGGAATGGCTCTAAAAATAAGGTTTGCTCAAAGAATTGTTGACCGCTACTGGATCCAATAATACCTATATCTAATTCATCCTCGTTCAGGGCGGTAAGTATATCAGCGGTTAAGGCTTCATGAAACACCAATTCAACCTCTGGATGTCGATCCATGAATGGCTTTAAGAACAGAGGTACTAGATATGGAGCTACAGTTGGGATAATGCCAATTTTAAAGCTACCGCGTAAACCTTTTTCTGTGTGCGATGCCAAGTCTTCTATATGCCGAGCCCCGCTTAGAATGGCTTTGGCTTCTTCAATAATTCTAATCCCTTTTTCGGTTGGAACTACAGGGGTCTTAGATCGGTCAAATAGGATAACTCCCAACTCTTCCTCTAATTTTTGTATTTGCATACTAAGAGTTGGCTGGGTGATGTAAATGTGCTGAGCCGCAGTAGCAAAATGTCGATATTTATCTACAGCTACTATATACGATAATTGGGTTAGTGTCATTTTCTGAGGGTCAATACATTGAGATTCTGTACAATGGTGTTGTAGTAATGTATTGAGCTTCGTAATTATCTGCTAGTTAGAATCGATACGATCTTCGAGAACTTCTTCCAGGTTGAATGTTGGACGTATATCATTGTAACGCTCAATTTCACCTTCCGGATTCAACAAAATATAAAAGGGAATTCCTCCACCTCTGTATCCTTTAAAGGTGGCTTGTTCGAAACCATCACCACCATACACTTGGATCCATGGATTTTGGAATCGATCGATATCTCGAATCCATGTTGTGCTATCCACTTCGGTAGAAATCGCTAAAATTTCAAAATCCTCACGATCAAATCGAGCATATATTCGGCGCATATCATCAAATTCATCTAAACAGGGCTGACACCATCCAGCCCAAAAGTCTAAGAGCACATATTTTCCTGTAAAATTACTTAGTTCATAGGCCTTACCATCACGATCGAATAGTCGAAAGGGTATAGCTGGGTTACCAGGTGAGACTGCTCGGATAGCTTCATAAAAATCTTTTAAAAAGTCGGTGTAGGTTGGATAACGATCACTGTATGAATTCAGATACTTCTGATAGCTTGGTTCAGAAATATCCAATGATACTTCACCCAATCGCTCGGCTACTAAAAATAATTGCGCATATGCGCGTGCTTGATCATCCTGAATGTAATCGATCACTTCGAGCCTACGGCGATCCAAGGTAGGATAGGCTAGGCGCTTTATGTCGTATTCCATAAGCTCACCGTACTCTTGGATAACCGAATCGTACAAGGCAAATGTGCGAGAATAAAAATGAGTATAGTCACGCACACCCGCTCGTTGAGCCACCAAGTGATCTAGCTGGAATAGGCCATCCTTTTGGGCTTGGGTCAATAATGAATCACGGAGTTTGTCCGCGTTTGTTAGCCCTTTAAAGCGTTGCAGAAACTCAATCGCTCGAATTTCACGAACCAAATGTTCACCTTGAACCCGATACCACCAACTCTGATACAGACTATTTGATAACAACCGCTCCGCGAGGGCCATTTTTTGTTGGCTTAGTTCGAGCATGGACGTTACGTCCCCTTTGGTAAAAACACTTTCTTGCTGTGAGATAGCCTGGTCTAGCGGGGCCACCTCTTCTTGGTAACGCAGGAAGTTTTCGTAGGCCGGTAAAGGTTGTTCATTTTGGTCAGTGATGGTTAAGCCTTTTGGGAAAGCCGCTCGCTCTACTTGTATGTTAATGGTTTTGGGCTGATCGGACGAGTGAGTTGGTATAGCAAGGGGGAAAAATTGATCCTGAATACGTACATGATACCATAGGGTAGATGCGTTGTTTGAGCCAGTATCCGTTTCGCTACTGGTTAATAGAGTTGGCAGCTCAAAGGTGAAGGTATTTCCGTTCTGATTACCCTCGAGTGTAGTCTTCTCTGAGTATTTGTAATGTAGTGGAACTTCTTCTAGGTGGAGGGTTGCATCACCCAGATAATCTACATTAATGGTTAAGGTGGTGGTTGAAGGGCTAGAACAAGACCAAAAAAGCAGTGCTATACTCACTAGACTTAGAATTGATTTACCAGCAAAGTAAGGGAATTGAGTCTTCATAGTGAATAGGTATAAATGGGGGAATAAAAGTAAATAGTGAGGGTTTCTAATGTTAAATCTGCTAAATCTTGTTCGTTATAATTACGCTAACACAAAAAACTTTAAAGAAATTCGTTTGGTTAAGGATGAAAAGAAACGTAGCCTGCAGACGGTATAGTTAGATGAGCAATTAGTTCCAGATCACGAGCACGCCCTTCATCATCTGCTTAGTAAGGAGCGAATGCGTATTTTGAATGATTGCATTCATGGGTTGAACGAACTCAATAGAAGATTAATCGAGTTTTTGTTAGCCCAGCCAGATGCATCGACCAGTGAGATTGAACAACAATTTCAGTTAAGCTATGCCAGTGCAAGTACCAGAAAAACTAGGATTATTCAGGCCTTGCATGATTGCTACCTCCGGTACTCAAAAAAATAACTGAATTTGTAAGACTGGCAAAGAGTGTGCAAATGTTTCAGACAAACCGGTTGCTATGGTATACGTATGATCTATCCATGGGTGTTGCATTTGCGAGGGTTGAAGGGACCAATTCCAACTCAAATATTCTCCTTGATAGGATGATAATTGCTTGCTGAGCTTTGTATGACTTGCATAAAGCAGAAGATCAAAAGCCATTAGAAAGCTGCCCTGTAAAATGATGGCTTGGCCGTACCCCTTCCAACGTTCTTTGCCCAATTTGTAACCGCGATAGGCTAACCAAGCACCCCCACTTATGTATAGGACATCTAAGCCTGCATTAACCAATAGAATTGTGTCAAAGCGGTTCATGTCATACAGTATTTCTGCAGAGGTAACACTGGTGTTGGTAAGGGTTCCTTTATACCCAAAGTAGGCAATGCCTGCATTAACTGTGTTCCAGGCGGCATTCATTTGGTGAAAGTAGGATCTAGAACCATCTGTTCTAGCATAGCCCAAGCCTCCTGTAAGTAGATTTAGTCCAGCCCAAGAACCTAATATGAGCATTCCATTTTGTTGGAGTCGGAGCGACTGTTGTTGCCACCAAAGTGGATCTTGCTGCCCATTTTGTGCCATAAGCCAGGTGGGTACCCCAATTAAAAAACAGAAGAAAAGTGGCGTAAGAATTCGGCTTAGGTGAATATGCTTGAATGTAGACATGGTAGAAGGTCTTTAGGTGGCTTGGCGAACTTGTATGAGCTCATTTTCTGCAATCGCAATAATTTTGGGCGTTTTACTAGTAATTAAATGCAGGCCGGTAAACGTTCCAAATGCAGGTAAAACTAATTGGGTTGTGTACTTAACAAAGCAAGGTAATATAATTCGCTGTCTGCCTTTACCCTGTATTTTAATACCTGGATGCAGGTGCCCACTAATCCATCCTTTAATCGGGTTTGAATTCATTGGGTCAATTTGTTGGGTATCATTTTCAGGTTTGTAAATAGAGGTATAGGTTGATGATTGATTCCCGTGATCCTGGTTGATGGGAGCCTCTTTATCGTGAAGGAAACGAATATTTTTCAAATCTAGATGAGAGAGGACCTGCAGACCTAGATCCTCATACTTCTGTGCTGAATATAGTTCGTGGTTACCCAATATTAAGGTCATCGATAAAGAAGAGTATTGTCTGCGCCATTGCTCGAAATCATCCCATTCAGTATTGGTTTCACTATGAAACAAATCACCCAGGAAGAGGAGTCTTTCGGGGTTAAATTGGGAAATAACCTGGCTAAGTCGTGATAAATTATCCTGATTTACTTTGGTTGGTATAGGGATACCATAACGCCTAAAATGCCCCGCCTTACCCAAATGAACATCACTTATAACCAGAGTTTTTTCAGTTGGGTAATAAAGTACTCGTTGGGCTGAGAGTAGAAGTTCTTCTTCTTGGAAATGAAGGATGATAGAATGAGCTGTAGTTTCAGACATGTTTAATGAGTTGAGCCTGCATTTTTTTGATCCGATCCATGAGTTTTTCACTACTCATTTTCTCGCGCAACCGGTCAACCATGATAGGAAAGGCATAAGGAGTGAATCGTTTGGTTTCTCGATATTCAATGGTACCCGCTTGAATGCGGTCTAGTACCTGCCTGAGTCTGATTTCATCAAATTGAAAAAAGAGAACTTCATCGATGGCCTGTTGCAAAAGTAGGTGATCTGGTTCATAGGATTGAAATACATCAAAGAAAAGACTCGATGACATTTGAAGATGTCGAGTAGTACGGCCTTGGCCAGGGAATCCCTGAAAAACCAAGCCGGCAATTTGGGCTATTTCCCGAAATCGTCGTTTTGCAAGTTCAGAGTTATTGAGGCTACTTTTAATGTCGTTGATTAAATGCTCAGAGCTAAACAAATCTTTTTCTAGTGCTTCCTGGATAGGAATATCCTGATCAGATAGTAGTTCAAAACCATAGTCATTCATTGCGATAGTGAAAGTAATTGGGATAAGTTTGGCAATGCGATGAGCTATTAGAGTAGAGAGTCCTTCATGCACATTTCTTCCCTCAAATGGATAGAAAAATAGATGACACCCCTCGCGTGAAAAGCTTTTTTCAATGAGTAATTGGTTTGGACCTGGTAACACGGACCAAGCCTGTTGTACCGCTAGAATGGGTTTTAAATAATCTATTTCTGCTGAGCTTTGATGCTTTACCTGTGGAGTATCTTGGCTGTAATGATCGATAGCTCGCAGCATACTCTTCTTCAGCATTTCACTCATATTGGAGGATAAAGACATACGTCCACCTAGCCAGCTTGGCACTTTAGCACTCCCCGAGGAAGCCCTTCGGACATAAGCGGTCATTTGCTCTACTCTAATAAGTTCTAAACGCCTACCAGAAAACCAGAATCGGTCGCCCTCTTTTAACTGACCAATGAACCACTCTTCAATGCTTCCAATACGACCACCACTAAGGTATTTTATCTGCATGTTAGCATCAGAACTGATGGTCCCAATATTCATACGATGTCTTCGTGCTACGGTACGATTCCCTACGATATAACGTCCTTGGTCATCTAATTCTAGCTTTGCAAATTCAGGATAGGCATGCAAGGCGGGTCCACCACTACATAAAAATTGAATAACTTTATGAAAATCCTGTTCACTAAGGTGGCGATAAGCAAAGCTGCTACGAAGTTCTCTTAGGGTGGTTTCCGCAATGAATCCACTTCCAACTGCCCGAGTCATAAGGTATTGAACTAAGACATCTGTCGGGGATAAAATAGGAGGGCGTGGTTCAATTTTATCTTGCTTTACCGCTTGGCGAAGGGCATCTGCTTCGAGAAGCTCCAGTGCGTGTGTGGGCAAAAAGTGGATGATGCTGGTTGCCCTAGGTTGATGTCCACTACGACCGGCACGTTGAATAAAGCGTGCAAAT
>Ga0181595_10004130_pt1 | contig 13545 bp, 12 predicted proteins | sample 041ome_7_FD_145604 | JGI IMG/M metagenome (GOLD analysis project Ga0181595, IMG submission 145604) | Coastal salt marsh microbial communities from the Groves Creek Marsh, Skidaway Island, Georgia - 041401AS metaG (spades assembly) | ecosystem: Environmental > Aquatic > Marine > Intertidal zone...
GCTGTTGTGGGTTTGATAGGACTGGTGTTGGCTCACAATAAACGTACTGTGCCAGCGGTTTAAGCTGCCCTTCGACAGATAAAGCAACAGCGGGCTTATGCCCGTTGTTGCTTTTCAGGTCATGCTTTTTCTGTTAATGCGTCTACCGCTGTTTGGGCCAAGTCTTGCCAGATGGGGCTTTGCCATTCCAGCAAGTAACGACTAAATTGCCTTTTTGTGGACCATAGTGGGAATTTATCAGTTAAAGATTCATCCAGCATGGCTTTGCAGTAGTCACTGATCTGCTTTTTAAGTTCTTCAGGCTGTGTTGTGTCCTTGTGATATACCGACTGCAATAACGTCAGTTCAGCTAAGGTGGCTAATACATAAACTTTGTCTTTACCAATAAAGAGGTTACGCTTCCATCTGGTCATCTCAAATGCAGCAGACCAGGTAGCGCCGTAGTGTTCCGACAACTTTAGTAAAGCTGAGGCATCCTCTGTTCTGCTGCGAATAGCGATCACGGACAGGTATTGAGTCAATAGCCAGTGGTTAGACTGATCGATGTGCCAGGCGGCCTGATAGAACTCAAAACAGTATTTGTAGGCCTGATCTGCTGCTTTTTGATCGCCTGTTAAATCCAGTGCTATGCCAATACGTTTTTCGCTGGCAGCACTTAAACCCAAGCGCATTGACCATTCTTCTTTGGTCAAATGATCATGAGGCTCGTCACGCCACTCTTTCAGTTCCTGTCGTATAGTGTCGGATAAAAAGCGTAATTCAAGACGCTTCTCGGGTTGATCGTCTGAATTCTGCTTGGCTTGATTGATGATTGTGACCAACTCATCTATGCGGTCAAACTTCACTTCAATTTTGCGCTGGGTTTGTGTGGCATGGAACTGCTGCACCTGCACAGCAAAGTCGGGTGGAATAGTAGCGTAAGCCACTATGCTGGCCCAGTCGTGGGTTTCTGGTGCGTCAGTACGTAAACGCTGACGTAATTCATGTAATACCCAACGCGGGTCGTCACCTTTGAGTAATCCGCTATAGAGCACTTTGGCGGCTATAGCCGAGGCTTTCATCCAGAGTGGAAACTGTGAGGCTATCACCCATGGAATACCTGAGCTATTGAGTTCATGCGCTATGCTACCACCTGGTGTGAGTACCGAGTTGATATTGCCTGAATCACAAGTCGCTAAGCTAACTACAGTAGGGCGGCAGTGCGTGGTACCTAAGGCATCATTGGCCGTCAGCGCTATGGCCAGTCGTTCACCGTCGACCACATCAACCTGCTCAGGGCCTGCCTCGCTGCACAAAGCGACGCCATAATGCTCATCACCGGACTGCTGATAAGGTGCACCATGAGCCAGAATATGAACATGAGTAAACTCTTGTGTGGCACATAAGGTGCGTAATTGCTCAAGCGTCGCTTGTGGTAAGACCGTCAGCAGCTTTTTCACTTCACTGATGCGCTGTTCCGGGCTGTCTTTTAATTTGACCCAGGGTTCTATCGCCTCACGCAGCGCTTGTAAATGGGATTGGGATGGCACATAACTGCCGGCTGGTGCTGCAAAAGCAAAAAGAATTTTTGGGGTTCTGGCCCAGTTCATCGGCAAAGGACGACCACGTCGCACTTCACGGGTGATAGATACAGGTGTGCGCATTTGCAAAAACAGCGGGGCACCCGTGCCAGGGAAACCATCTGCTGCTATGGCCGCTTCAAAAGGCAATAAACCCAGCTCAAAAGCCGACATCGATAAACTTAAATGCACCAGACTGCTTTTGTCTGCCGCAGCCGCGCCCAGTTCGGAAATCAATGCCGGTACTTGTGCAAAAATACGTCCCAGACTTTCGCCTATATCCCGAAGCTCAGCCTGGCGCTGATCGTCGGTGGCTGGGTCTTTATCCAGAGGGTACTTCAATCGCTTTAACCGCATCAGCAACTGGCGGTGTTCATAAGGGATGTTGATGGTGACCGGGCCGTCTGAACCACAAAGTGCAATATAGTTGGTTAAAGGCGACAATAACTGGTTGTGAGTAGGGCCTGCTCTTAACAGTTCAAGCTTTACGCTGCGAATTTCGGTGCTTTGCGCTTTCATGTTAAGACCTCTCAAATTGCTTGATAATTTGCGGCTCGCCCGTGCCATCACCCAGCACATGAGTCAGGCTACCGATTGCACCACTAGCGGTTTTTTTAATAGAAACGGCGCTGGTTTGGTTCATTACAAAAGGCTGGCCACCAAAACTGGCGTTATCGATACTTTCCATTTTTCCGTCGATCAGGATTTTATAGACGGGTTGAAAAGCAGCCTGATCTTTGAGCATCTCCGGCGTAAAACTCAGTAAACGGATCCAGGTGCCGCAGTTAAAGTAATAACGACCTGACCCCATGTCGATGGCGCGCTCCAGATGGGTGTGGCCTGTAATAATAAAGTCGATGCCATTGCCAACTGCAGCTGTGACCTCTTTATAAGTGTCATCTTTGTCATTGATATCAAAGGTTTTATCGCCGGACAACCAGTCTTTCATCGCGCGGCGTAAGGCTTCATCTTTGGGAATGTTGCGGATCCAGCCGGTTAAACGGTCAAAAATCAGCTGGCCAGTGCCCAGTTGTCCATCCTGTTCATGGAGTTGCGCATTTGGAGTACCAAGGTTTTGTTCGGCTTGCAGTAGCATGGCATCCACCGCCTGACTGTCAGCACTGGCGTAGGTTCTCATACCTTGTGTCAGGTTGCTGCCAAGCATTTGTGTCAGTGGAGGTGGGGTTGAATTTTGTTCTGCATGCGTCTGAAAGCCATCCATCGATAAGCGTTGATTGACTTGTGCGCCGTCTACTGTTTTTCGTCCTACGATCGACAATAAATCGCCGATTTTCTTCGCCTGCGACGGATCCAGCACCACCAAGGTGCCGACAGCGGCCTGAGTTTCAGGTTTGAGCAGGTCAATCCATTTGTATTTCTCTTTGACCTGATTCATCACCTCTTTCACCATGCGGGTACCGGCATTGGGTGTCCATTCCTGCTGGGTTAAGGTGCGGCCCGCATTGAGGCGCCGGCTCACTTTGGCTAAGTCTTCGTATCTGTTGAAATTCCAGGGATCAACTTCATTGCCATGGGTGCAGTAAACCGTAGCGCCACCTACAGTGCAGCTAAAACCAGCGCCTATAGTGGAAAACTCAATGCGTGCACGTTTTTGCGGATTATCTCCGGCCAGACGCTGCTGGATCAGGCGCTGCACCACAGGAAAGGAGATCTCCACATCATGATTGCCGATAATAAACACCAAAGTGCGGCGCTCCAGTGCGACATAATCCGCCAGCGCCGCCCAAATGCCGGAGAAGGACGGGTTCGCCATAATACTGCTGACCACTTCAACAGCTCTGTCGACCATAATGTAATCAGAGGATTTTTCAGCCAAAGTATCAAACACATCACCGTTCAGTACCAAAGCCACCTGACCTGCAGGGTTTTGCTTGCCGACCCACTGAATATAACCAGCCAGTCTTTTGGTTTCGCGCAGCACCTGAAAACTGGGTTCAGCGCCGCCCATATGGATATCGGAAATGACATGTACTTCATCATAAGCAGGAAAATTGCTCATTGGGGTTAACCTCGTAGAGACTGACAGAGCAGCAGTACCGCTCTGTTTTTGGAAAAATTTGCGAATGAAAGATCACAGCCATTCGCTCATCTGCTAAGCCTTATTACAGATCTGCTGTGGGGGCTATACCGGTAATACCTTCAGCCACCCTTTCTGATACAGCGCTGATGGTGGCAATAGGGTTAGCTCCTACAGCTGTAGGCAACAAGGAGCCGTCTGCCACATATAAGCCGCTGTAACCAAAGACCTGACCAAAAGTTGCCAGTTCTGCACTGGTCACCCCTTGTTCCGGGCTGTCGGCTAAACGGCAACCGCCCAGCGAATGCACTGTGACATTGCGCCGCATAGGCCAGAGCCAGTTCGGCATAGGAATAAAAGCTTTGCCTCCGCACCAGGTTTTGAATCGCTCGCCTGTGTAGAGAATGGCGTTGTACAGGGACATACTGTTTTTGTAAGGCCATTTCAGATGCAAATAGCCGTCTTTATTTAGCGACATCACACCGTCGCCTTTATCCAGCCCCATACAAAGCAAGACGCTGGTGGTGTAGGACAAGTCGTTTTTCAGTAATGAACTTAAGGCATAACCTAAATGGCCTGTGCTGATTCCATGGACAAAACGGGCAAAAGCCAATCTGATGGTGCGAACCAAAGCCTGTAGCTTGGAGGCGCCGGGTTTGACGCCTTCGGTGTACCAGGCGGCAAAGTTCGGATAGCTGGCATCTTCCAGAATAAAAGCTCTTTCACGGTCGAAGTTTTTAAACAGGTTGTAGTCTGTGCCCTGAGTGATCACTGGGCCGTAATTCGGATCGGCCGGTTTGTCGCCATCAATCACAAAAGATAAAAAGTCGCCGTTGCCGGAAAAGTGCCGGCCTAATTGCTGGCTGATATTAGGTAAAGTTTTATGCAAATCGCGACAACGCATCAACAGCTCGTTGCTGCCCAGAGTGCCTGCGGATACCACTACACGACGGGTCAGGGCACTGCATTCTTTATGCGCATCTTTTAAATCCTGCCAGTAGACCCGATAACCAAATTCGCCGTTCATGGCTGGATTATCCTGGCCTGATGCGTCTATAGGCACTATTTTTTGTGCCAGTACCTGAGTCTGAATATGGGCTTGATATTTGTGCTCTGCTACATAGAGGTAATTAAGATCCAGCGTGTTTTTTGAATGGGTATTGCAGCCAACATCACATTCAGCGCAATAGACACAGGAGGTTTGTACAGCGCCATAACGGTTTTTTTCCTGTACCCCTATAGGCGTTGGCTTATCAAAATCGTTACCAAAAAATACGTTGATATCCAACAGTTGGGATTCATGGCCATCGGCTTTGGCGAAGTTTTGAAATAAACCGGTGCGGATAATTTTGCGTCTCGGATCGTCATTTTGTGGAATGGGCCGTGCGCCCAGTACTTGTTTGGCAACAGCATAATAGGGTTGCAGCACGTCTTTTTTTGCATTCGCAGGCCAGTTATGGTCAAACACTTCATCCGGTGGTTGTAAAAACACATTGGCATAAATTAACGAGCCACCACCTAAGCCTGCGCTTATCACCGCATCCATATGATCAAAATTACGGATATCAAATAAGCCGTGGCTTTCTTCACCTTGCAGTTTTTCTGGCATATCACGTTTTTCTTGCGGCAGGTTCCAGAAGTTGCGCGCCATATCGTGAGGTGAGCGGGCAAAAGAGCCCATAGGGTATCTTTTACCTCTTTCCAGTAATAACACTTTGCCTGGCCATTTTTTTGACAGGCGGCAAGTGTTAATGGAACCACCAAAACCACTGCCAATTACTATGGCTTCATAGTCATATTGAATATCCATCTTGTTGCGTCCTTTGAGCCAGCTCTGCTTCTGGCATTTTTCGTTTTATGTTGTTACTGCTGTTCGTTTTTAACTTTGTGGCTGACATAAGTTGCCCATAACTGACGGGCAAAAAAGCCAGTAAAGGCATTGATAGTTTTCACTTTGGAGCTAAAACCATCGGCTTTGGTGACTGTGACTGTGGACAGCAGTTTCAGTAAATCCACAGCACCAAGGCTTAAGGTGCCAGCTCCTATCACAGGGCCTGACTTATCAGAGCCCTGATGTAACTGGGTATAAAGTGTGGTGGTCTCAGGCCAGAGTTTAAAAATGGAACCTTGCCGCACTTCTTTGCGGCCAGCCAGGTAATAAGACTGACCCTGATGTTCAAACGCCAGCTCATACACCATCAGTGTGAGCTTTGCATCCTCTGTTGGTTTAAACAGATTAAAGACACCGCTATGAGCTTCTATTCCCATACCTAAAGGCGGAAAATCTATAGTGCCAATGAGTGTGCCGGTATGCTCCGGGTCGACAATAAAGCCGGCCATCTCTGCGATGCCAACAGTGGCGTGCATCGCAAGGACTGTGCCTGCCTGCTGGCCTTTATGCAGACCATCAGTCGGGTCTGTCGCATCCAGGGAAAAGCCACCTTTCATCGTCTCTTTAAATTGAAGACCGGTTTTTTCTGCTGTCATTTTTAGGATCTCTGGCTGTAAGGGGACTCCCGCAGGGGTCATATGGTGAAAGTAACGAATGGCATCTTTTCGGCCCCACTCAATTAATTCGGCATGACTGATAGCGCCTGTGTATAAAGCTGAATCCAGCGGCAGAGGCTGCTCAGGTTTAATCAGATGTAAGGTGATTGGCTTTTGATGGCCATAAGGTTGCTCACCATTTTCAATACGCTGATTCAACTCCTCAATCAGGCGAAGTTCTTTAATCAAGGCGCCGTTGGCACTCATTTCCAGCATTTGCACATAGGCATTCAGCGGACCGCTGCGATAGCTGGGAATATTACCCATCACCCAGACCAGCCAGAGCTCATTGGCGCCTGCTTTGACAGTATCCAGCAGGTTGGCATCCTGAATAAAACCGGAATCCAGATACAAGCTACCGTTGATTTCTACCGGCGGCATAGTGGCTGGCAGCGACATACCGGCAATCAGATGATCTTCGGTAAGCTCGGTATGTTGAGTGACCTGGTTGGTTTTACTGGCAAAATTACACATATTAAAACTGGCTGTAAGACCAGTGGCAGCGCGGATTTTTTCAAAATTGATACCTAGCTGCGGGTAGACCTTACGTCGAAAGGCTTTACTGGAGCTGGCCGCGATAAAACAAGGGGGCCAGAGGTAATTGCTAAGAGGCATAAAGGAAAAGGTGCTACGCATTTTTAAACTGCGCCAGCGCTCGCAGATTTCAGAGCTGGTTAAACCCGATAACAGCATCGCCAGATTCAGCGAACCACCTGAGGTGCCATCCATATGGGAGAAGGTGAGACCGATTTTAAACAGCTCATCCATCACACCAGCTGCATAAGACAAACGTAAACCACCACCAGGTAAAATCAGCGCTCTTTGGATGCCACTTTGCTCTGTTGTTGCGTCGATAGCAGCACCTTGTGGGATATGGGCCTGAATAGTTAGCTGCATCGACATTTACGAATTGTCCCCGGAATCCGGTGGAATAGGGGCTGTGGGCGGCGCTAACCAGGCTTCACTTAAGGTCAGATCGATCACTGACTCAAAACCTTCAGGCGCGACTTTGGGCAACTGCTCAAAATCAAGGAACCAGCTTTCGATATGATCGTCCAGCACACCGCCAATAGAGGGTAAAAATATGGTGGCTATGGCTTTTCCGATATTTAATTCTTTTAATGCCTGCAGGCGAGGGTGATCGCCAATGACAAAACGGGCTTTGGCTTTACTGAATAGATTCAACCCTGCTTTGGCGTTGAGGAAAATATCAGATTTCATCAACATGCCGCGAAAAGAACAGTAGTTTGACGCTTTGGTTTTAACAGGGAGCCAGGCGCTGGCAGGCTTGTCTATTTCGACATAAGTCACCAGTTTCCCATCCAGGTCATACTGGCTGCTGACTTTGTTCTCTGTGATTAAAAAGTTCAGGCTGCCCTGATGTTTTGGCATGCCCCAAATGCCTTTGCCACCTTTGACTGACACTTCTGAGGATACAGGTAAATCCACCACATACTGGCCGGTTTTAAACCAGTTCATAAAAATGGCGGGCAAGAGCCTGGGTGCAGGTTTTTCGCCATGAGTACAGCCTATGGCGATGCTGTATTCCACGTATTTGCCGATAGGGGTTTCGCGATAATCAATCACAGTGACAATTAGTAGAGCGGAGTTCCAGAGCCGCAGCGGATGAATACCTGCGGGTAAAAAGTCTTTGGCTTTTTCTGCATCTATAGGAAATACCGCCATCAGCGCTGGTGAATTGACCGCTGCCACGGGCAACTTAAATGGAATACCATCGACCAGTGAAAATCTGTTGCTGTAATTTTTTATCCGTTTTGGTAAACCAAACATAAAACACTCCCTCGTTAGTTTCGTTTTTGCCGGGCTCAGTTGAGCGCTTTAGCTTTTATTCAGCTCTGCAATAATCAGTGGAAAGGTATCCACCGCCGCATTTTTTCCCATAAAAACATCAAGATGGCCGTATTCAGGCAGCAGATGCAGGCTGTGGTAATCCGGCTTTAAGGCATTAAAATAATTAAAACTCTGGATCTGACTTTGCGGTAAAAAACACAGGTTTTTTTCGCCACTAAAAAATGCAAAACGGGCCTCTGTTCTGGGCTTTTGCGTTGTATAGTCTTTGGGTAATTCTGGGAAATCTTCAAAGGACACTAAATGTCCGCGCTGTACACAACGGGTGATTTGCTGGAAAAAACGCAAAGGTACGGCGCCAAATTCTTCTTTGAGCCATTCATGAGTGTCTTCATTGAGGTTTTCATGCCGCCACAGCGCTGGGAAGCCGCTGCCGTAGGTAAAGCTGACTTGTTTGCAAACCGCGTTATTGCATTCGTGGTGAGTTAAATTCACCAACAGGCTAATCAGTTTGGCGACAACTCCGGGCGCTTCTACGCCCCAGTGTGGATTCAGGTACTGAGTCATTTGCCGAACCAACGGCACCATATATTGCAGCTTAAATTTGGACCAGTCCGGCACTACAGGGTGCAAAGACACAGCGTTGGTAACAATAGTAGTGACTTCAGGCACTAAGCCAGCTATGGCCGACATCATAAAACTGGTGGAGCCCTGGCAATGAATAATAGCTTTTAAACGGCTCTCGCCAGTTTCAGCCAAAATAGTTTGTACGGCTTTAGGGTGGTCGTATAAAGCAACCTGATCTAAAGTCCATAAATTTGGAGCGAAAACAATGCTGCCACGCCAGTTTTCTAACCAGACATCGTAACCTTCACGAATCAGTACATCGACTATGCTGGTTTCTACCGGAGCCCTATAGATATTGGCCCGGACGCCTGCACCATGCACCAAAATCACAGGGCCTTTGTCTGGTGTTTTGTCGCCACGGATATGAATCAAATTCAGCTCTACACCATCGTCTGTGACAAAGGGGACTGTACGTTCGGTGTAAGCTGGGGCTGTATGTGACGACATAACGCTATTCCTTTTGTGATTAGAATGTTCCCTTTTTAATGTCGATAAAAAGCCTAGCACACGTTCCTGATAAAGGTATGGTTTGTATGCAATTATTTTGCTTAGTGAGCCGATGCGCTCAAGCTATTCAGTTTTTTTCTTTACACTTCAGGGGCGGTTCATGCTGGCAGAGCTAATACTGTGAGCTGACAAGGCACTTGTTCAGTGCTTTTATTGTGATTTGTTGATGCAACACAGAGGGATAAACTATGGCTAATGGAACAAATTCGTTATTAAAACTGGTTGGTTTAGTTTTGCTTGTACTGGGTATTGGCCTGGCATACTGGGGCTTTCAATTATCAGACTCCATTCAGTCCGAACTGACTGAAGTAGTGACGGGTGCAGAAACCGACAAAGTGATGCAGTTTTATATAGGTGGCGCCATCAGTGTTGTCGCTGGTCTTTTCCTGACGTTAAAACGTTAAACCTCAAAAGGAAGTGGTCATGAGCTTAAGTGGATTATTAATAACTCTTGTGATAGGTGCCATAGCAGGCTGGCTCGGTGGTCTTATTATGAAAGGCAGCGGCTTTGGTCTTTTAGGGAATATCATCGTCGGTATTGTCGGTGCTGTGATAGGGGGAGCTTTATTTGGCATGCTGGGTATCAGTACCAGTGGCATGTTGGGTTCTATCATCACTGCCACAGCGGGTGCCGTGGTTTTACTCTTTATCGCCGGTTTGATCCGACGAGCCTGATTTCAGGCTCGTCTTTTTACTTTTATTGGCTGTCAGTCACATCAGGTCGGACTTAGCTTTGCTAAATTCGCTATGTCTGTTTACATAATTCATTCGCTGTTTTTACAGTTACGGATCTGGATCCAGGCGTTAGGCTCAATGCCGATGGTTTCCGCACTGCTGAAATAGCGCTGGCATAACTCAGCAGACGGAGTCGGGTTGCGAGACAGTAACCAGGCGTACTCCAGAGAAGGTCCAATCACTAAGGCCATACTATAATCCGCTTCGAGTTTGGCAATGTTGTAGGCGCCATAAAAAGGGCCAAAAAAAGACACTTTCAGCCGACCTGTGTTGCTATCTGCCACAAAATAGGCCTTGCCTTCGGCCTCTTGCCACTGGTCGTCTTTTGCGTTGTAACCACGGTTGATCACTTTGACTCCGCCATCTTCACGCATGCTGTAATTAGCTGTGACTTCTGTCAGTCCACGCTCAAAGCTATGATCCAGCCTGGCAATTTCATGCCACTCCCCCAGATAGTTATTGAGGTTAAACGGACTGACAGGTGTAACCCCGGCAGGTATTTGTGTGCATGAGCTACTGAGCAGAATTGCTATCAGAAGAAAAAAATAACGCATAAGAACTCCTTTTTATTTGTATACGCGCCAAGCCTGGATTTATAGCATTGACCTATTCATTTTTTGTGTTCTTTTTTCAGTATATAGACCCTGGCGCAGATGGTGCATTAAACACACTAACTGTTTGGGTCAGAAGCCGTTGGGCGATTATTACTCTCTGGTTAACAGTTGGTGGATCTGCTTACGCAACCAGCGTCTTAACGGATCGTCTTGTGTTCTGGAATGCCAAACCTGACTGATTTGGACCGCAGGTAATGCGACAGGACAGGTCTTGAGCAATAAGTCCGGGTTTGCCTTTTGCGCAATGTCTGCGACTGATGTTAAACAAGTAAGTAGCAGATCATTGCTGGCGACTACATGAGCGGGTGATAAAAAACCAGAAAGACCAGCGCAGACCTGACGTTGTAAACCTGATTTAGCCAACTCCTGATCAACTAAACCATCCAGATCTCCCGTCAAGGTCGTGACTATATGACGCGCCTGACAATAGTTACTCAGGCTAAGCGGCTGTTGTGCCAGAGGATGTTGGCGGCGCAACAAAACCACAAACTCTTCAGTCTGTAGTTTTTGCTGATAAAAACTCTCCGGCAAATCGCGATAAAAGCCTGCTATAGCCAGATCACAGTCGCCACGTTCTAACTGTTGTTTTGGCAATATGCCCTGGGTATGGCGCATGACTAACTGAACCTGTGGTGCCTGTTTTGTCAGCACGGCAAGTAAATCAGGTAGCAATAAACTTTCTATATAGTCGGTGCTGTAAATCACCAGTTGGTCAGCCTGCGCCAAAAAGTTGGTTTCACTCTGATGCTGGTAAAAACCTTCCAGAGAGGACACCAGTTGCAGAATATCTGCAGAGAGACTAATGGCTTTAGGTGTTGGCGTTAAACCTCTGGCGGCACGGACAAACAGCGGATCGGCAAATTCGTGACGGAGTTTATTCAGTTTATGGCTCAGAGCTGGCTGACTCAGATTCAACCGGTTTGCTGCTGCACTGACATTCAGCTCCTCGTACAGTACTTTGAACAGCAGCAATAAATTCAGATCTTTATTTTTAATATTCATTATTTGAATCGCTATTATTGAATCAATTCACTTCTTTGTATTTTAGCTCTGCGGCACACTGGGCACCATCAAATCGAAAGCCAATTTATAGTAACGAGGTAAACACATGAGATTATCGACGCGCATGATACAACTGGGACTGGCAGCTGCTCTCGCATTTAGCAGCTTCACTATGGCGGCAGAAAAAGTACTGATAGTGGTCACCAGCCACAGTCAAATGGGCACAAGCAATGAGAGAACCGGTTACTGGTTAGGTGAAGTCACACATCCTTACAAAGAGTTGGCAGATGCTGGTATTGAGGTGGATATTGCCAGTATCGCCGGTGGTAAAGCGCCAGTAGATGAACGTAGTCTGGCGGAAGCCGATGCAACCAATCAGTGGTTTATGGCGAATAGCCAACACAAGACCAAGCTGCAGCAGACGCTGAAGCTGGCAGATTTAAAGGCGTCAGATTATAAAGCTGTGTTATTTGCCGGTGGGCACGGCACTATGTGGGATTTTCCACAAGATAAAGCCTTACAGCGATTTGCCGCAGATTTGTATCAGAACAACGGCATAGTGGCTGCAGTCTGTCATGGCCCGGCCGCTTTACTGAACATCAAACTGGCGGACGGCAGTTATCTGATTGCAGGTAAACAAGTCACAGGCTTTAGTAACACTGAGGAAGAGCAAGTGAAACTGGCTCAGGTCGTACCATTTTCCTTGCAGGATCAACTAACACTACGTGGCGCTCACTTCAGCGCGGCAGCCAATTGGCAATCGAAAGTGGTGGTAGACCAGAGACTAGTCACAGGCCAGAATCCACAATCTGCCGCTGCTGTGGGGCAGGCTTTGGTTCGTTTGCTAAAGAGTAAGTAAACCTCAGACTGCTTACTGCAGCAGAGGAGTCTGGGTTTTCATCAAAACTTCGTATTGTTGTCACACTGCTGCAAACTCAGTTCTGTATGCTACAAAGGCTTAAACTTGTTGCATGCATCACTGTTCCTGGTGATTTCCGGGCCCCTGCGAGGGCCCTTTTTTATATGTTACTGTCCAGATGCTACGAATGCTGAAGAGCGGGGAAAAGCTGAATCGCAGCGCGGATTAACCAGGCCCTGAACTGCTTAGCCATGGACAGGCAAGTGGTAAAACTCAGGCTTGAGCGCTACTGGGCAGCACAATTCTATGCACTTCTGTTGAGGAACAGGGAGGCCAGCCCAGACTATGGGTTGTTGTGCTGAAAATAGGGGCAATAATGGTCCTCTGAGTTCTCATTCCACTGAAAACACTACTTTTTTTGCAAGGTTACAATACAATGTCAAGCACTGCTACTATACTGAGCGCGGACAACCTGCGCCTGTTGTAGGGCTTTTCTTAAAGTGTTGGCCGTTTAGCATTCTTTAGACTTGGGGATCAACAAAGACGTGAAGATCAAGTTTGTTACTGCTTGTGTTGTGCTTTGGACAGGATATGCCTCAGCGACAGAAGTAGTGACCCATCCCGCCGTGCCCATGGATCAGCTGACTGTCACTCAGCTGCGCGGTATCTATTCCATGCGACAACAAAACTGGCCCGACGGTACCGCGGTCCGGGTTTTCGTGTTGCCTGCGAAAAACCCAATACATCAGACCTTTGCCAAAGAAAAACTACAGATGTTTCCTTATCAATTGGACAGAATTTGGCAAAAAATAACTTATTCAGGTTTAGGGGCTGCACCAGTTGTATTGACCTCTGAGCAGCAGATGCGCGAAATGGTAGCTAATACCGAAGGTGCAATCGGTTATATCGAGAATTCAGATGAACTATCCAAGCTTAAAGTCATTCGTGTTACGCAGTAAGCTGTGTCTGTTACTGCTGCTGGGCTCTGTAGTACAGGCGCAGGCAGAAGGACTGACAGCAGAGAAAGTGCGATGGCATGGTTTTATTTCACAAGGCCTGATCCAGGCTCCTGAAACGAACTTTGTCAATCTGGATGACAGTATCTCCGCTGAGTTGACCGATCTCGGCGTCAATATGTCCTGGGCTCTAACGGATAATTTACGACTGGCAGGACAAGTGGTGTATCTGGATGGCGGTCGTCGTTATACCAAAGGGACCAGGCTGGATTACCTGTTTTTAGATTGGACC
>Ga0181595_10004132_pt1 | contig 13537 bp, 11 predicted proteins | sample 041ome_7_FD_145604 | JGI IMG/M metagenome (GOLD analysis project Ga0181595, IMG submission 145604) | Coastal salt marsh microbial communities from the Groves Creek Marsh, Skidaway Island, Georgia - 041401AS metaG (spades assembly) | ecosystem: Environmental > Aquatic > Marine > Intertidal zone...
TGGCAAGTTCTTCATACACCACACAACTGGTATCGGCTTGATAACACAGCTGATTCCCTTGCTGTGTTTTTTTCAAAATGCCAGCCTGTGCCAATTTCGTTAGCTCTTTATGCAAAGTGCCAGGCTGCGTATCAGTTAAACGGGCTATTTCGCGCACATGCCAGGCCTGATCGGGTTTCAGCAATAACAAACCCAACACCTGACGGCGGTAACCGGTAAAAAGCAAATCAGTAAGAGCAGACACAGCAGCACCAAATGAAGCCAAATAAGCTACGAATGTAGCCTTTTAGGCTTCACTCGTCAATTTTAAGTCCCGAAAAAGATCTTGTGCTTTGGTTTCAGTTGTTCTAACTTGGTTCTATTCAAGCCACTAAAGATGGCTGCAGTTGCCGGGAAAGGACGTCATGGCATCAACCTCCTATCAAGCTTTTGAAACCGCTATCGCCGACGCCGAGCGCCTGCTAGTGCTGTTCGATAAACTACCCAAACCAGAACAACAAACTCATGAAGTGTTAAAACGCGCCGCGCTGATCATGGCGTTGACTGCATGGGAAACGTACATCGAAGCCTGGTTAAAAACCCAAATAGCCAAAAAACTGGCCGCAGTCAAAGGTAGTTTTTCCGGTGACTATATCCAGAAAAAATTTACCGAAGCAGTGAATCAGCTCAACAACCCCAACAGCCATAAAGTACGGCAGCTCAGTCAGGAGTTTTTGCAGTTGGATATCACAGAGCACTGGCTGTGGAACAACTTCGACAAACAGACAGTGTGCACACAACTGAATAAATACCTCGCTCTGCGCGGTGAAGTGGTACATCAAGGCCGCAATAACGCCGACCCCAAAGTCCCGCATTTAGTCAAACGAGACGAAGTAGAAAAGGCGATTAAATTTTTTAAAGAATTAGTCAAAGTGACGGATAGCGTCGCTTTATAACATGGGGCACAGGGCAAGACCTGACACCGATTTTGCAAAGGAGTTTTATGAAACGAATAGCAGCTCTAGCTATATTAAGCACCTTTTTGATTAGCACTCAGGCTCAAGCCACGAATGTATTGCCCGAAGCATTTAAAGGTATTTGGAACAGTAACTGTGAAGTCACTGATGATATAGATTCAATTCATATAGATAACGACGCATTTGGTTATTGGGAAAAAATAGCTACAGTGAAATCAATTCGGGTCATTAGCAACAACGAAATATCTGTCGAGCTACATTTTGCTGATAACGAAGGCTCTGAATGGGATGAAAAAAGAAGCTATAAAATAACAGAGCAAAAACTGGTAGAAACTATCCAGATACCAGATTCGATAAAACAACGTGCAGAAATCAGGCTTCGTTGTGGGAAATCCAGGTAGGCCAAGCGCAGACAAAATCTAAGTTTAGAGCCTTTGATCCGCTGCAAGTCCCGAAAAAGAGCTTGCCGTTATCCAAAAGCTGCATTAACTTGGTTCTAAACGAGTTACAACTGTAACGAAGTTGCCGGAAAAGGAAGTTATGGCAGTTCAGTTCTTTTTGGCGTTTTAGCCTTTAGATCTCCCGCTTAATACCTTCTGCTTTTCTTATGCAACTTCAGATTTAACTGGGGCAAAGGGCAAGACCTGACACCAATTTTTTACAACTTCAGATTTAACATGGGCACGGGGCAAGACCTGACACTGGTTTTCATTAGGGGCACAGGGTAGACCAGACATCGGTTTTCCCAATTATTCTCAAGGAGTAAAAATGAACACCGAAGAACTAAAAGAAGAGTTACCTCATAAAGAAAGGAAAATCAAAGACCTTATTGAATTCATCAAGAATAGATCAGATAAGGAAAACCCAAACTACAGTATGTTTTTAGGTTCTGGAGCCTCTTTTACATCAGGAATCAGAACAGGAAATCAATTAATGCGCGAGTGGCGTCGAGAAATATATAAAGCGCTAAGTAATAACGAAGATTATGAAGATAATTTAGCTAGAGATTTCTTAATAAAAAACCACGGCCACTGGTACAACCCGCTTAATGAATATTCATCTCTATTCGAAAAGAAATTTGATCTTCCCTCACAGCGACGTAGATTTGTTGAATCAGAGGTCGATGGGAGATTACCATCAATAGGATATTCATACCTTGTATCACTTGTAAACCGAAATTATTTAAACACTATCTTCACAACGAATTTTGATGACCTAATTAACGAAGCGTTTTATCAGTTCTCTGCAGAGAGGCCATTTATGTGCGCGCATGATTCTTCTATAAAGGATCTATCTATTCGCTCATCTAGGCCAAAAATAATAAAACTTCATGGTGATTACCTGTTTGATGATATAAAAAGCACATTAAGAGAAACAGAATCTTTAGAAAACAATACAAAAGATAAATTACTAGAGTTTTCAAAGGAGCTGGGAATAATATTTATTGGCTACTCAGGATCTGATCGTTCAGTAATGGATGTGGTTAACTACATGCTCAGAAGCGATGAGTACCTTAAGAATGGAATTTACTGGTGTATAAAAAAAGGAGATCAGATAAATAATGATTTACGAAAGCTTCTCTGGAAAGAGCGAGTTTATTACGTCGAGATCGATGGATTCGACGAAACCTTGGCCGAAGTTCATCATGAAATAATTGGAAAGCTTGAACTTAAAGAAAAATCAACCTCTAAGAAAGAGCAAATATTTGACCTATTTTCAAAAGATGAATTTAGACTATCACATAACTCTAAATACATAATGATGGACACGGAAAGCCTCAGAAGACATCAAAGCAGTATGGATATTTCTAATCTAATAAGGGAGCTTGCAGAAAAAGATGGAACTTTCGCACAGGAGAAATTATCGGAAGGTGATTTCAAAAACTTACTAAACATTGATAACTTAATCAAGTCAGAGAAATATGACTTAGCAATTCACAATACAAACTTAAGTATAAACTCCTGCCAAGACGACAAGATAAAATCAAAGTATAAAAACAAGCTAATATCTATATACATTAAGAAAAATGAATACACAAAAGCAATAAAAGAAATTGATACAATAATTGAGGATGATGTAAATGACATACGGCCGTTCATAACAAAGTCTTATCTTTACAAGAGTTTACGAGATCGATACAACTATATTTTAGAAAACCAAGAAAAATTCACTCACGAATACCAGTTCCATAATCTTTTAGCAAGAACTGCAATTAGCTTTTACAACAGCCAATATCAACCAGAAAATACAGCAGAAATAAGAAAAATAATATCAAACTCAATTTCCAAGAGCATAAAACTTGAACCTAGTCTGTCTAATCCTGCTTGGCTGTTAAAAATCGATGAAATAAATTTAACACACCCTATTGAACCTGGACACAAAACCAACAAAGAGGAACGAGAAAAGCTATTCGATGAGATATTAAAAGACACAAAATCAATAAATGAGAAGTCAACGAGTTATATAAAGCTACTAAAATGCATATCACTCATACGCTCAGATTACAAAAAATGCTTGGAGTCTCTTCGATACATAGAGTCGATCTACGCCACTTCAAATAAAAACAAGAAGTCAGAACTGATATCATATTACACTGAAATAATAACAAGACTCAATGACTGCCCAGACAACAATGGTTACAAGGATGAATTTAGAAACTTTATCTATGGAAATTCGGACCTCGGAGATATAGATAAAAATACTGTCGACTATAAATATGCTAGCATGATTTACACTGCATCAATTGAACGAAATATTGATTCTGCAAATTTAATATGCGAAGAGTTAATTTATCTTGATAAGAATGCTGAGTACATAACAGATGTGGTCAAATACTGTTCAAGTGTAAATGCAGTAGAACTCGCAGATAAACTACTAGACCATATTAGTGAAGTATCTGATGAAATTTCTGATCAATCGATTGCAATGCTGCGTATGGAAGTGCATCAGCTAAAAGGGCAAACCAATGAAGCATTGATGCAAATTGATAGATACCTTGAAGAAGGCGGAAGCTATACAAACTATATCGAAAAGAAAAGTTACCTCCTTCTAGTTGCAGAACAGTTCGAAGCTGCATATACCCTAATAAGTGAAAACTTGAAAAGTATTTCATCTCATTCAGATAGAAACACGCTAATCATTAATAGAGAGTGCGCTGCGAAAAATCTAGGTCGAAAAGTTGACGAGGTTGCATTGAGAAATGTTGTCGCGACGGGTTCTAAAGAACATGCGATGTGCGCATTAAGCTTGTTAGGGCATGAATCACAGGCAATGAGTAAAATTAATGACTTAATTGAAAATGATTTCCTGAATCTTCATACATTTAACCGCTGGCCAGCTGTAGATAAAAGATTATTAGATAACGTATTTGCAAAGGGAAAGTATGCAAAACCTGACAATATAAAACCAATTAAAGCAATTTAATTATTGATTGGCGGCCTAACTGGCCGCCGTCAAAAACACCTTATAAGCCCCATTGCTGGTCACCAACCGATATTCATACCCCAAAGTATCCAAGTGCTCAGCAATTTCCGCATGATCAGCAATCTCAAACCCAGCCAATACATCCCCAGTGGCTGCACCATGGTTGCGATAATGAAACAAAGTGATATTCCATTTTTCGCCTAGTGTGTTGAGGAAGTTCATCAGCGCGCCTGGGTATTCCGGGAAATTGAATTGGTAGACCTGCTCTTTGACTAGACGCGGAGGCATGCCGCCGACCATATGGCGGACGTGTAGTTTGGCCAGTTCGTCGTCGGATAAGTCCTGATAATCGTAGCCTGCTGCTGATAAGGCCTGGTTCACCTGTTGCAGCTCTTCCGCGCCGTGGCGCAATTTAATGCCAACAAAAATATGGGCTTTGTTGTCGCTGGCGTAACGGTAGTTAAATTCGGTGATGGCGCGGCCGCCTAAGGTTTGGCAGAAATGGCGGAAGCTGCCTTTTTCTTCCGGAATAGTCACGGCAAAAACCGCTTCTTTTTTCTCGCCCAGTTCGCAGCGCTCCGACACATAACGCAAGGTGTCGAAGTTCAGGTTAGCGCCGCTGAGTACTGCACTTAAATTCTGTGGCTGATCCGCTGTAGCTGCATATTTTTTCAGGCCAGCTAAAGCCAAAGCACCAGCAGGTTCTGCGACTGCTCTTAAGTCGTCGAAGATATCTTTGATGGCTGCACAAATTTCGTCGCTGGAGACTGTGATCACATCGTCGCAGTATAAATGCGCCAGTTTGAAATTCTCGGTGCCTATACGTTTTACCGCCACACCGTCGGCAAAAAGCCCTACTCTGTCTAAAGTGACAGGCTCGCCCGCGTCCATAGCGGCTTTTAAGCAGGCAGCGTCGTCTGGCTCTACGCCTATCACTTTTACGCCCGGCATCACGGCTTTGATATACACCGCCATACCGGCCAATAAGCCGCCGCCGCCGACCGGAATAAATACCGCATCCAGTTTGTTATGTTGGCTTAACAGCTCTTTGGCGACTGTGCCCTGGCCTGCAATCACGTCGGCATCGTCAAAAGGTGGAATATAAGTGGCGCCCTGAGTCTGGGATAACTCAATGGCAAACTTATTGGCTTCGTCAAAGGCGGTGCCGTGCAGCAGCACTTTGCCGCCCAGAGCTTTGACTGCTGCGACTTTGATTTCTGGCGTAGTAATCGGCATTACAATAGTGGCGTTTAGGCCCAGTTTGCTGGCGGATAAAGCCACACCTTGGGCATGATTGCCAGCGGATGCACAGACTACGCTCGCGCCGGGCTGTTGTTCACGCACTTTATGCAATTTATGAAAAGCACCACGCAGCTTAAAGGAATACACAGGCTGCATGTCTTCACGTTTTAACAGCACATGCTGGCCAATACGCTGGCCGAGTTTTGGCATAGCCTGCAGCGGGGTTTCTATCGCCGCCTGATACACAGGCGACAATAAAATTTCCCGTAAATACTGCTGCATCAGCGCTGGGTTTGGCGCCGGGCGCTGCCAGTCGGCTGCAGTTTTGCTTTGCTGTTTTACCGCGTCTTTTACAGTGTCTTTTACAACATCGACAGCACTCGGCTCTTTATTCACGGCACTCATAGCTCTTCCAATTTACTCAGATCACGCACTGCGCCTTTGTCGGCACTGCTTGCCAGCATGGCATAGGCTTTTAACGCCGGGCTGACCGAACGCACGCGGTCTACTGGTTTCCAGGCTAATTTGCCTTTGGCTTCCATAGCGCTGCGGCGCTCTGCTAATACGGCATCGCTGACACCAATGGCGATGCTGCGGTTTGGAATATCAATGGCAATGGCGTCGCCTTCTTCTACTAAAGCAATAGCTCCGCCGCTGGCCGCTTCTGGTGATACGTGGCCTATGGATAAACCTGAAGTACCGCCAGAGAAACGGCCGTCTGTGATTAAGGCGCAGGCTTTGCCTAAACCCATCGACTTTAAGTAGCTGGTTGGATACAACATTTCTTGCATGCCTGGGCCACCTTTTGGCCCTTCGTAGCGGATAATGACTACGTCGCCTGCAACAATTTTTCCTGCAAGAATGGCGTCTACCGCACTGTCCTGGCTTTCAAAAATACGGGCACGGCCGTTAAACACCAGGTTTTCTTTTTCCACACCTGCGGTTTTTACAATACAGCCGTTTGGCGCTAAGTTGCCGTACAGCACAGCCAAACCACCGTCCTGTGAATAAGCATGTTCTTTACTGCGGATACAACCTTCAACGCGGTCGTCGTCCAAAGTTGGGTAACGGCAATCCTGCGAAAAGGCCTGAGTGGTGCGGATACCGGCAGGGCCAGCGCGGTAGAAGTCTTTTACCGCCTGATCCTGGGTCGTCATAATGTCGAAACGCTCTAACACATCACCCAGCGAAGAACCGGCCACATGAGGGGTATTTGGGTTTAATAAACCAGCGCGGTTTAATTCGGCCAGAATGGCAATCACTCCACCGGCGCGGTGTACATCTTCCATATGGTATTTTTGCGTGCTCGGTGCCACTTTGGATAAATGCGGCACTATGCGTGATAAACGGTCTATGTCGCTCATGCCAAAATCCACTTCGGCTTCAATAGCAGCCGCCAGTAAATGCAGCACTGTGTTGGTAGAACCGCCCATGGCGATATCCAGCATCATGGCGTTTTCGAAGGCAGTTTTATTGGCGATATTACGTGGTAAAGCGCTGGCGTCGTTGTTTTTATACCAGCGGTTGGTCAGGTCCATAATACGCTGGCCCGCACTGATAAATAGCGCTTTACGATCGCTGTGAGTCGCCAACATAGAGCCATTGCCCGGCTGGCCTAAACCCAAGGCCTCAACCAAGCAGTTCATCGAGTTGGCGGTAAACATACCAGAGCAGGAACCACAGGTTGGGCAGGCGCTGCGTTCAATTTTTTCGCTGTCAGCATCTGTCACATTCGGGTTAGCGGCGGAGACCATAGCGTCAACTAAATCCAGTTTGATAATTTGATCCGACAGCTTGGTTTTGCCTGCTTCCATAGGGCCACCAGAAACAAAAATGGTCGGGATATTTAAGCGAAGTGCCGCCATTAACATGCCTGGGGTGATTTTGTCGCAGTTGGAAATACAAACCATAGCGTCGGCGCAGTGGCCGTTGACCATATATTCCACTGAATCGGCGATGATTTCGCGCGATGGCAGGCTGTACAACATACCGCCGTGGCCCATGGCGATGCCGTCGTCTATGGCGATGGTATTAAATTCTTTGGCGATACCACCTGCGTCTTCAATAGCTTCAGCCACCAGTTTGCCTAAATCGCGTAAATGCACATGGCCCGGCACAAACTGAGTGAAAGAGTTCACTACGGCAATAATAGGTTTACCAAAGTCGGTATCTTTTACCCCTGTGGCACGCCATAAAGCACGGGCTCCCGCCATATTGCGGCCTTCAGTAGTAGTAGCGGATCTAAGCTTCGGCATCTATTTATTACTCCAATTATTCTTTTCTGGGGTCAGGTCTTGCCCTTTGCATTTGGGCCAGACTTTAGCAATTATTAATTTGTCTTAAGTTTAGCGGCTTAAGCCCGCATTGAACCCGCTTTGGCTTGTGTTTGTTCAGACTCAACACAATCCAGATACTCGATATCGTATAACTTGTTTAACTGATTGGTCAGCAGGCTGATAGGTTTGTCGCTGACGATAGACAAAGTCACCAGTAAGCCACTGAAATCGGCCATTGGTTTCATTTCCATACCAGCCACTTCAAAGCCACGGTAACGGGTGACCTGCAATAACCGCTCTAACACCACAGGTTGGTTTTTAGTCTGGATGGTTAAAACGTGATTCATACATGCTGTGCTCATGTTTGCAGTGCTCATTGGGCTTTCTCCGTTAACATATCCTGATTGGCTGCTCCTGGCGGTACTAATGGCCAGACGTTGTCTGTTTCATCGATTCGAACGTGTAATAAGTAAGGGCCTGGCCAGGTAAACATGGCCTCCAGCGCTGGTAAAACTTCGTCTTTGCGGCTGATGCTATGGCCTGGAATGGCAAAAGCAGCAGCTAAAGAGACAAAATCCGGGTTGTCGGATAAATCGGTTTCGCTGTAGCGCTCGTTAAAAAACAGCTCTTGCCACTGTTTCACCATGCCTAACCGCTGGTTGTCGACTATGACAATCTTCACCGGCAGACGGAACCTCTTGATAGTGCCCAGTTCCTGCACATTCATCATAAAAGAGCCGTCACCGCTGACTGTCACTACCGTATCTTTTGGCCTGGCCAACTGCGCACCTATGGCCGCTGGTAAACCAAAACCCATAGTGCCTAAACCACCACTGCTTAAATGATTACGTGGATGACTAAAGCTCATATGCTGGGCTACCCACATTTGATGTTGGCCTACGTCGCAACAGACCACGGCGTTGTCCGGCATGCGTTCGCTTAATTGCTTTAGCATTAAAGGCGCGAAGATACGCTCACCCGGATGGTCATAACGCCAGCCGTGTTGTTGTTTCATACTCACGCAATGTTTTAACCAGTCTTCGCAGTGAGTGGGTACTGACATAGCCGGCAGTAACTGGCGTAAATCGCCTAACATGGCGCATTCGGCACGGCGTAATTTGTGCAGCTCGGCCGGGTCTATATCGATATGGATCACTTTGGCGTCTGGTGCAAAAGCGGCCAGTTTGCCTGTCACACGGTCGTCAAAACGGGCGCCTAAACAGATCAGTAAATCGCATTGCTGCACCGCCAAATTCGCAGCCTGAGTGCCGTGCATACCCAGCATGCCCAGGTAATAAGGGTTTGAAGGCGGCACTGTACCCATGGCTTTTAAGGTGGTGACCGAAGGCATAGCGCTTTTGGCTAAAAAGTCCTGCAGCTGCGCCACTGCATCAGCCATATGCACACCACCACCTATGTAGGCGATAGGGCGCTTGGCGCTTTGAATTAATAAGCGGGCCTGCTCTAAAGCCGCTGCTGGCAAAAACTGCTGTTGTGCTGTATCAGCATCTTCGACTAAACGGGGTTTAAACTGCACTTCGGCCAGTTGCACGTCTTTTGGAATATCGACCAACACCGGGCCTGGGCGGCCTGACATCGCCAATTCAAAGGCTTCGTTTAAGGTGTGTTCCAGTTCAGTCACGTCTGTCACCATAAAGCTGTGTTTAGTCACAGCCAGGCTTAAACCTAAAACGTCTACTTCCTGAAAAGCATCTGTGCCCATCACGGCTTGGGATACCTGACCTGTGATGGCGACTAATGGCACTGAATCTAATAAAGCGTCGGCTAAGGAGGTGATCAGGTTAGTCGCGCCTGGGCCTGAAGTGGCCATACAAACGCCTACCTTGCCTGAACTGCGGGCATAACCTATGGCAGAAAAAGCCCCACCTTGTTCATGACGGCACAGGTAGTGTTTGACTTTGCTCTGATACAGCGCGTCGTAGATTGGCATAATAGCTCCGCCAGGATAGCCGAAGATATGTTCGACTCCCTTTTGCTCCAGCAGCTTGATTACCAGTTCAGCGCCATTCATTGTATTTCCCATCCTTTTCTATCGTCTGTTTGTCAGTACAACAAAACCTTTTTTCGAAATTTCCGGGGACCTTAAAACACAAAACCCCCGGACCTTTCGGTGCGGGGGTTTTGTTGAGAATTTTTTGCTGCTTAAAATTCCAAACGCGAGCCCCCGCAGTGACTAATCACCACGATTACGAGGACCACAATAATGTTCAGAATAGAAGCTAAACGCATTTTTTAATGTTAACTCTTAATTGGTTAAATTTATATTTGTCTATTCGGCGGTGTTTTTACGTTAGGTGCCGAAAATTTGTGCCTATAGAAATAGCCGTCTACACATCTTAAGTCAACAACTATTTTTGCTTTTGGCGGATTTTTGTAAAAAAATTACAAAAGCTGCAATTTTAGGCAGAATAAGCCAGAATCTTAACCAGAGTGTGGTGCAGTGTTGGTGTAATGGATCAATTAGAGCTGTTTGACTTACCCAATCCTTGTATTGGGGTTTGCGAAAACAACAGCAGAGGTTATTGCCTCGGCTGTTTGCGCTCGCGTGACGAACGCTTTAACTGGCACAACAAACCCTTGGCTGAACGCTCACGTATTCTGAAACTATTGGAACAACGCAGAGCAAGACGCGATGCGGCACGGCTTGCAGGTAAGCCGGATCAGAGTCTTGAAGCTGATGTTGGTAGTACACCAGATATGTTTGGTTTCTGAATCTGTCTGCTCAAACCCGCGCTGTTGGCACATTAGCGCAGTTACTGCGCGGTCTTTGCCAGTTTTCAGTGACAATCTGCTCGGACTGTTTGACTAACTCACCAGCAATAAACTCGTACACCATAGCCAGATAAGCGTAACCTATGGTTTCGTCTGAGCCTTCCTCTGTCAGGCAATGTTTATAGTCTTTGTCGGTCAGCGGCACTTTGATAGCGCCACTAAACCAATGGGCTTTCAGCGGATACTGTTTTTCACTAAACAGCAACTGCGGATCTATGCCGACGGCTGCGGTTTCACAGTCAGCTTGCTTTAAAGTGTTCAGAAAAAGGTGCTGACCTTTGAGTTCCCATACGCCCTGATACCCACACTGTGCCTGGTTTTTCAACTTCAGACGCAGTTCATCAGCAGCATAGAGTTTTTCCAGTGGGCTACTATCTACGTCATGGGGTACACCATCGACAATAAACTGATCGGCTTTTTGCACAGCCGCCAGACTGACAGTGCTAAAACACAACAACAGACTCAAACAAAAATAACGCATGAAAACTCCCCTGTGGCTCTGATTCGACACTGCGATTGTAAAAACAGGCACGATCTAGTTGTAGCCTGAATTCCGCACCAGTTGCAACCTCAGTTCTGTTATTTATTTTTAATCTTTACGCCTTATTTCAGTTTCGGGTTCACGGATAGATTGCACCTTGTTGTGCCACTGGTTTAGAGTGAACTAATGAACTATGCGGAGTATCTGATTTTTGAGTCAGTCCCTAAGCACTTCCACAACCGAGTTGCAACGTCAGCTCAGCGAAATCCGACACAAGTTTACTGACTCGTTGTGGCGTAGCTTTGCTTTTATCACTCTGATTGGCGTACCTCTTTCGGTCGCAAGGTCTTTAAACACAGGCTGGCTGCCGGTTTATTCTGTGCACGCAGTGCTGGGCATAGTACTAGTGGCTGGAGCCTTAATCTGCCACAAGATGTCTTTGCGGCTTAAAGCTGTATTGCTGATCCTCGTATTTTGGCTGATAGGCTTACCCGGTGCTTTAACTTTTGGTTTTGCCTCTCCCGGGGTCTGGTGGCTGGTGTTAAGTTGTGTGGTGGGCTATGTGCTTTATAACGCCAAAGTCGCTATGGCACTGGCGTCAGCCACTTTAGTCAGTCTGATTGGCACAGCTATGGGTTTTATGTTGGGTTATCTGCATATTCCGGTCAGCGTGACCCGTTATATGGCCGATCCCGCCTCCTGGGCGACTTATCTGATCGTAAACTTTATCGCTTTTTTTGTCGTGATCCGTACTTTTATCACTTACACCGAATCTTTACAGGCCACTACTCAACACAAGTTCCGGCAATGGATAGATGATTTGCCAATGGGTGTGGTGGTGACGGGGAAAGATCAACAGCCCTATTACAGCAATAAAGCTGCTGAAGAATTATTGGGGCCAGCACCGGCACAGCCTCTGGCTTTTGTTGCAGGTACAGACAACATTTACCCAGCCGAGCAAATGCCTGCAGCTAAGGCTTTGGCTGGGGAAACTTGTCAGTCAGACGATATGGAAATCGAACAGGATGGAGTTCGTCGTCATATGCAGGCCTGGGGGCGGCCCGGCTACAACGAACATGGTGAACTGACCTTCGGTATCGCAGTGTACGAGGATATCAGCGCCCGTAAACAGCTGGATTTGCTGAAAAACCGTTTTGTTTCTACCGTCAGCCACGAACTGCGTACGCCTTTAACCTCTATCCACGGCGCTTTGGGCTTAATTTTGGGTAATGCTTTGGGCGAACCCAACGCTAAAATACGCGCCATGCTGGAACTTGCAGAGCAAAATAGTCAGCGTTTGATCCGGCTGATTAACGATATTCTGGACATGCAAAAAATTGAAGCAGGCCAGATGCATTTTCAGTTTAGCAAAGTACAACTGGCGCCCTTGCTGCATAATGCCGTTGACCAAATGGCGGCTTATGCTCAGCAGCATAAAGTGAGTCTAGAATTGGAACCTGTATCTGAAGATTTGTGGGTATGGGCAGACAGCAACCGTCTGATACAAGTACTGGCGAATTTGTTATCCAATGCTGCTAAGTTTTCTTTTGCTGACTCTGTAGTTCAGTTACAGGTACAACAGCAGGACCAACAGATTCGAATCACGATCACCGATCAGGGTCCAGGTATAGACGAAGCATTTAAAGCGGTAATATTCCGACCTTTCAGCCAATCGGACACCTCAGACGTGCGCAACTTTGGTGGCACAGGTTTAGGTTTAAGTATCAGTAAATCTATTGTGGAAAAACATGGTGGCACCTTAACTTTTGACAGTACCGCAGGTGTTGGCAGCAGTTTTTATATCGACTTAAAATTGGGTTCAGAACACATAAGTTAGGCGTAACTTATGTGTTCTGAACCCTGTTTTAGTTAGTTTTGCCAGATTTGCAGCTGATGGGCATTCAGCTCTGGGACTTCATCTTCCTGCCAGGTCACTGTCATGCCTGCAGGCACTAAATCAGCGGGTACGGCCAGAGTCTCAGCCGACAAGTTCAGCAGCATCAGGCTTTGTTTGTCTCCCAAAGACCGTACTATTTTCAGTAACTTACCTTCTGCTAAAAACTCTGCGTTGTAATCACCCGCTATACCAAACTCAGCACGATCGGCCTTTTGCTGGATCAGGAATTTATACAAAGACCAGACCGACTTCGCATCTGCCTGCTGTGCTGCGACGTTGTTCGGCCCTTGTTGCTGAGCCGCTAAAAACGGAGCCCACCAGCTGCTTTCGGCCTGAGGTGGAAATAAATCATCCCGTTGCACCCAAACTTTGTCGGCCGTACTAAAGCCAGCCTGAGCACTGTTATCCCAGAACATAGGCGAGCGACGATGTAAATGCTCTTTGTCCGACGCCTGGGTTAGCGCAATTT
>Ga0181595_10004145_pt1 | contig 13501 bp, 12 predicted proteins | sample 041ome_7_FD_145604 | JGI IMG/M metagenome (GOLD analysis project Ga0181595, IMG submission 145604) | Coastal salt marsh microbial communities from the Groves Creek Marsh, Skidaway Island, Georgia - 041401AS metaG (spades assembly) | ecosystem: Environmental > Aquatic > Marine > Intertidal zone...
CACGCTTGCCCTTCTAAAGCAAGCCAAAAGGGGATGCCACACTTTTTTAAGAAAAATGCAAATAATGCAAATATTGTCTAATAGCATACTTTTATTAGTAAATTTTTTCTCGGTGGCGATAAAATGTATGAATCTAAAAAAGAGAACACTATACTCCTAGAAATACATATATATCGATGGAGAATTAAATTGTTTAAATCACTTTATACTTCGGTGGTGACTATTGTAGGGCTTTGTATTATTGCTACTTCTGCGTATAGTGCCGAATGGAAATTTAATAACGGTTTGCCGGAAGGCCGCGGTGAATCCAAACAGCTTGAAACTTTTGCAGCCGATGTTGCCGATTTAACAGGTGGAAGCTTGAAAATTGATGTCTTTCACGGTGGCTCATTAAATCTAAAAGACAATGATGTAGCGCGATGGCTACCAAAAGGTGCTGTTGAGATGGGTCTTGTTTGGGCTAATTATCTAGGGCGCGATGTACCTGCGTTAAATGCGGTGATGGTCCAAGGTTCTGTTGGAAGTTCAGATGAATTAATAACTGCGCTTCCTGAGATACAGGAAATTTACAAAGAAGTTTTAGGTGAACTTGATATTGTTCCTGCCGGATTTATGGCGCTACCAATCTTAAAGGCATCAATTTTCTGCCGAGAGAAGCCAGTGAGGACTTTAGCAGATCTTAAAACCAGAAAATTAAGAGTTTGGAGCAATGACCAAGTTGAAACCTTCACAAAATTAGGCGTTTCTGCTCAGATTGTTGGTCAAAATGATTTGTATGTGGCCTTGCAAACAGGTGTTGTTGATTGCGCCGTATATCCAGCTCTATTTGCGCATACAATTTCATTACAGGAAGTAACAAAATACGCATCATATCTATACCCTGTAGCTGGTGTTCCTTACGTATTAGGCGTATCCGAAGGAGCATGGAATGGCCTAGACGATTCAGAAAGAAGTGCAGTTACAACTGCGGCAGAACGAGTCTGGGCACGCACAAACGAATATTCGCAAGCTGAAGAGAAGGAAAATGCAGCAAGGCAAAAGCTTTCAGAGCAAGGAATTGAGTTTCTAAACGAATTCTCAGATGAAGATAGAAACGCATTTCTAATAGCTGCCTCTGACACGTGGAAATCAATGGCAGAAGATGCTGGAGGCAAGGCACCTGAATATCGCCAGCGCATTTTAGATGTTCTTGGTCGTTAAACCCATATAGAATATTTTTGTTCAGGAGCTAAAATATTGGGAGCGCAAACACGTCACAGCACACTCTGCTTGTTAAGCAGAAGAACTGAAGTGTTTGTTACTCCCATGTTTTATTTCATGGCCGTTCTTGCGACTATTGCTAGCGTAATGATTATTATCCTTATCGGGGGTAGCGTTACTATGCGTTATTTAACCTTTACCCCCTTTCGGTTTACAGAAGAACTTGTTGGATTACTAATGACATCTGCATTCTTTCTTGCTTTGCCGTTAGTAACACTGCATTCAAAACATGTGAGGGTTTTAATTCTGATTTCATCACTGCCAGATAAAATAAAGCCGTGGGTTGCAGGGCTTGCTTCTCTCTTTGGAGTAGTCTTTTGCGCATGGTTTATTTTACTTTGTATTCCATGGCTTGAATTTGCGTATGACAGACAGATAAAAACGGAAGTTGGCCGCTTAATTATGTATCCGTGGATGTCTATTTTACCTCTATCAATGCTCCTTACCATTATTGCTTTTATTATAAGATGCGTTTCAGATAGTTTGAAGGTAGCTGAATGATATTCTTCTGGAGTGTACTTATCAGCGGGTTATCTTTATTTGCGGGCTCTGGATTAGCACTTGGTGCAGCGCTTGGCCTTACAGGATTATTGTTGCTTCATTTTGTTGCTGGCGGAATCACTTTTGTTGCTGTTGACGCGGTTTGGAATGTACTTAATTCCTTCACACTTAGCGCCATACCGCTATTTATTATCCTTGGTGAGATAATGCTTCGAAGTGAAATAAGCAAAAAAATATATTTAGCCCTATCGCCTTTATTCCAAAACATATCAGGTGGTCTTTTACATACAAATATTGCTGTATGCACATTATTTGGCGCAGTAAGCGGCTCTAGCCTCTCCACTGCTGCTGCTGTTGGCTCTGTTGCATATCCTGAAATGACAGAGCGGGGCTATGATAGGCAAATGGTTGTTGGCTCGCTTGCAGGGGGAGGAACACTCGGTCTTTTAATACCGCCAAGTCTTTCTTTATTAATTTATGGGGCTCTCACAGAAACATCAATTGGAAGATTATTTCTAGCAGGTATCCTACCTGGTATCATTTTGGCATCTATGTTTATGGTTTATATTTATCTAAGGTGTAGGCAGAATCCATTATTGGCGCCACGCAGTGAGTCGCAGCTGAAGATAACACTTATTATAAAAAATATTCTTGCTATTTGGCCTTTTTTAATCGTCGTTATTGCGATAATGGGTAGCATTTCGTTCGGCATCGCGACACCTACAGAAGCTGCTGGCGTTGGCGTTATAGCAACCATTATATTAGGCAAATTCTGGGGCTCCTTAACACTCAAAAAACTAGTTGAAGCCATATATTTTGGCACGTTGCTCTATGCATCAATTATGTTTGTAGTTATTGGCGCGACTATTCTTGCCCAAGCGGTAAGCTTGCTTGGAATCCCGCAGATTATTCTGGAAACAGTTCGGGCGGCAGATTTAGGGCCATTAGCGGTATTATTTGCAGTTATACTGGTATATCTCGTTTTAGGATGTTTCTTTGATGGACTATCACTGATGATCATGACACTTCCTATATTAGTGCCTTTGATGGTGGGGCTTGGATATGACCCAATTTGGCTTGGTGTTATCATAACAATAATGATTGAAATTGGGCAAGTTACCCCACCAGTAGGATTGAATTTATCAGTACTGGTATCTGTCACAAAAGAAAAGGTGCCCTTAGGGGAAGTAGCTATTGCAACTATGCCATACTGGTTAATTCTATTAGCAGGCATTTTGTTATTGACTGCAATTCCACAAATTGCTCTGTTTCTGCCCTCAAAACTTATGTAGATCTTAAATTTTATCTCTAAATAATAAGTTTTTTACCTGATAATTGATGTTTTGTTTATTTCTTCTAAGCCAAGAGGTAATTTGGTCATCATTTCATGTCCATTATCAGTAATCAGAAATTGGTTTTCAATAATCATACCGCCGACCCCGTCAATATACCATGGACACTCGAACGCCATCACCATTCCGGACTGAAGTATGGTTTTTTCGTCTGCTGAAATAAATGGCCATTGTTCAATTCCCAATCCAGCACCGAGACCATGACCAAAATGTCCTCTTGTATAGCCAGGAAAACCGCATTTACGAATGGCTTCTATAGTTAAATGATAGATCTCATTCAACTGAACACCCGGCTTTAAAAGCTCTATACCGGCTACAAATCCGGATAATAATGCATTATAAATCTCAAGTTTTATATTATCTGGTTTGCCAAACACAAATGTTCGCGCGCTATCAGATGTGTAACCCTCAACTAAACAGCCAACGTCAACCTTGATCAAATCACCATCCTTTACAGATGTATTCATACCCCAAGGATCAGTGCCAACAGAAATATACTCCCACGACCCTGATAACATGCTACTCATTGGATGGTTGGCAATAGCTTGCCTCCAAACTTTGGCGAGTTCATTTCTTGTAGTATTAGCATCTATAGCATCTCTAACAGCAATTATTCCTATTTCTGAAATTTCGGCCGCTTGTCTCAAATAGGAAATTTCTTTAGTGGACTTTACCATTTTAAGCTTATCTATCGTGCTGCTAGCGTCGATTAGTTTAATTTGTGAAAATATGTTGCTCATTACACTGTAATCAGAAACTGATATTGCTGATGCCTCAAACCCGATGTTTTTGTGGGTAAGCCCGAGCTTTGAAATAGCATCTATTAGGTGCCGATAACAAATTACTGGGTCAAAGGTTGCGGGGCGACAGAAATCATTGGGACGTGCGCTCTTGCGCCATGCGGACGCCACCTGGGTTGATGCAGAATGTGTTTTGTCCTCTGCTTCTAGATTTACAGTTTCAACCCAAATCTGGCTTTCTCTTACGTCTAAAATATGGCTTACTTCTCTAAAGTTCCTTGCAAACAAATCAGTTACAATGGCTGTTTCAGGCAATTTAGGATCGCATGGCACCAACACAGCAACAGCACCCGGTCTCCGCCACATAGTTGCAACTCCTGCGTTAGCGCCTGTTGCATATGAAAAACTTTCCGGCGAAAGAAGAATCAATGCCTCAATTCCAATTTCGCGCATTAATTTTTCTGCCCTCATTCGGTCTAGATGAGCCATTATAAAACCTATATTTGATCTGCTATTTTATATACTTTTAATTGCTCTGTTTATTCGAAGAAACTAGTGATGAAATCGTTTTTGATATTCAAATATAGCAATACCTGCAAATACAATACTCATTGCTAATAAGTGATACATGCTAAATGACTCATTCAGAATAATAGCCGCCAGAAATGCAGAAAAAATTGGAACCAGATTAGTATAAAGACCTGCAGAACTAGGCCCTACCAAATCCACCCCTCTCATAAAAAATATCTGCGATAAAAATGACGGCATAATTGCAATATAGATAATAATACCCCATCCTTGCTGCGTAGGTGCTCGCAGGCCGACTATCAGCAGCTCTAGTATAACCAATGGAATTGTCATTATAAAAGCCGCAATTGAAAAATAACCCATCATAACAATACCAGATACGTGTGGTCTATTTTTCAGGCCAAGTGAGTATCCAGCATAAAATAAACACGCTGCCAGCATTAGTAAATCACCGCTACTAAATGTCAAAAGCAACAAATAATCAATTGAACCTTTGGTGATAACACCTATGCAGCCAACAAACGTTAATGCAACTCCAACCATTTGTATCTTATTTATTCTTGAACCAAATAGGAAAAACGCACCTACTAAAATCATTGCTGGCATAACGCTTTGAATAATACCTAAGTTAATAGCGCTCGTTGAATGAGCTGCTATATAAAAAAGCGCATTGAACAGGCTTAAGCCACATCCACCCATTAAAAATATCCATTTTACCTTTTTTTTAATATTGCTCCATTCCTCGATCATCGCACGGCCACTGATTGCTGTAATTAGCAAAATAACAAGACCCCACCTAAAAAAAATCAGTATCATAGGACCAACTTCACCTACTGCTAATCTGCCAGCAATAGTATTGCTACCCCACCCCAATGTTGCAAGAATAAGCATTAAAGGGGCACTAGCATAAAGATGACGAAAAATTGAAAACCTCATTGCTGCAGGTTAGAGGACAACTCATAGATAAGGAAGCGCGAATATTAGCAAAAAAGAATTGAAACACTTTAAAATGCCAAAAATATATCCATTGTTTCTTTTTTCAAGCTAGTAGCACTTAAAACCAAATACAGTTTTGGAAAAATCTTCCTATGGCTGTATTTTTTTAAACTATTAAAAGTGTTAGCTTCTCGTAAGTTCTTAAAAATTTCAAATTAAGTAATTTCACAAATAGAAAATTGCTCATACTATCTAGCTAGCAACTGCTTGTTAAAAATAACTAACTAAATTTATGTAAATATTCAGTTCATAGATTTGGCAAATTAGGCTATTTCTAGTAAGTGTTTAAATATAAGCCATTGAATGTTCCCGTTATGAGTGTAATCAAAAACGAAAAAACAGACGAGACCCGATTGGTAACTCGTGCAGATATGTTCTCCCTTTTTGGAAGATTAATGGATGATGCCTTATTACAAATCGACCATCAGTCCGTTATAATAAATGCTAATCATGGCGCGGTTCGATTGCTTGGCGAGCAATTAATTGGTGATTCTTTAACCCAACGGATAATTTATTCTGAATTGATGGAAGACCTTGAGAAATGCGTAACTTTAAATGAAATAAGGGAATTCGCGGCAACGCCGTCAAATAATGAGTACCATCATATACAAGGCAAAATAATGCCTTTCGGAAATGAACGCGTTTTAGTTTTACTAATGGATATGACACTGCAACATAATCTTGAAAAAATGCGCAGAGATTTTATTGCTAATGTGAGTCATGAATTACGCTCTCCTCTTACCAGTCTAATAGGTTTTGTTGAAACTCTCCAGAATACGCCTGATATCGAAAAAAACATGTTGGAAAGATTCCTCAAAATTATGGAAGAAGAATCAAGGCGTATGTCACGGCTAATTGATGATTTAATGTCTTTATCCAGAGTAGAAGTTGCTGAGCATATCGCGCCTACTGGAAAAGTATTCATCAAAAGATTAATAGCCTCTGTTATTGCGTCCCTAAATAACCGAGCAATAAAAACAGGGCATGTTATTGACCTTGATGATAAGCGCGTTCACATGAGTGATGAGCCAATTGTCAGAGGCGAGGTTGATGAAATAACAGAGGTGTTTCATAACTTAATAGATAACGCATTGAAATACAGCTACCCAGATTCGATCATCACGGTTGAAATGACTGATACAGCCTCCGGACAGATTATAATCGACATCATAAATCGGGGTGATGGTATTGAAGAGCGACACATTCCGAGACTAACAGAACGCTTTTACCGCGTTGATAAAGGGCGGTCTCGCCAAATGGGCGGAACTGGCCTCGGATTAGCTATAGTAAAACATATTGTTAACAAACATAGAGGCCAACTTATAATCTCAAGCCAACTCAAAGGGGTAACAGTTTTTCGTGTTATGATCCCTTATTTTCATACTTTGCTCTCTGGATTAAGAGGCAGCGATGACCCTGCATAATCATCTATGTCATATTAGTGTCATATCGATAGATGATATAAGTACCCAAAGTTATGAATGTGAAATTGGTCTGTTGGGGCTCAGTGTTTGATATGACTTCTATAAATGTTCTTATAGTAGACGATGAACCAAATCAGTTGGAACTTGTTAAATTTAATTTAGAGCAAGCAAATTTTAACGTAATCACCGCTGAAGATGGCGAACAGGCGGTGGCGATTGCAGAAGAAATGCTTCCAGATATCATCATACTCGATTGGATGATGCCTTATATGTCTGGAATTGAGGTTTGCCGCGATCTGCGATCCAGAAGCTCAACACGAGAAATTCCAGTTATTATGCTTAGCGCAAGAGGTGAAGATGGCGACCGCACCTTGGGGTTGGATATTGGCTCTGATGATTATATAACTAAACCATTTTCACCAAAAGAACTTATTGCACGAATAAGAGCAGTTCTGCGCCGTGCAAGACCTTCACTGGCAAATGAAGTATTGGAATATGGGACTTTACGGTTATTTCCTAATAAAAAATTAGTTGAACGTGACGGAAGACGAATAGAGCTAGGTCCTAAAGAATTTCATATCCTGTCTCTTTTAATGGAGCGTCCAGGGCAAGTATTCTCCAGATCGCAACTACTAGATAATGTTTGGGGACACGGCGTATATATAGAAGACAGAACAGTTGATGTGCATATCGGAAGACTTAGAAAAGCACTACAAAAAAAAGCTAATGGAAGCACGCCGCCCGATTTAATTAGAACTGTTAGAAGCAGTGGGTATGCCCTCTCCTTAAATGAAAATCACACAACGCAATAATTTTTTCAAATATTGTCACAAAACTGTTACATATGCCCGTTATCTCTCTTCCATCGTTAAACAAACTTAGAGGGATAAATAATGCGTTTTTCTTACATCATTGCTGCTTTTGCAGTATCGGCTTCGCTTGTTAGCGCTGCTAACGCACGCGACCAGCTTAGTCTAGCAGGTTCTTCAACAGTATTACCTTTTGCAACCATAATTGCAGAAGAAATGGGGAAAAATCCTCAATTTAAAACACCCGTAGTTGAATCAGGCGGTTCATCTGTTGGAAAGAAAGGTGTTTGTGAGGGAATTGGGACAGAATACATCGATATCGGCAATGCGTCATCACGCATGAAGACTGCGGAATTAGAATATTGCGACGCTAACGGAGTTGATTTGACTGAAATCAAAGTCGGATACGATGGAATTGCTGTTGCTAGCTCAATCAATGGTGAGCAACTTAACATTTCAAAGCATGATTTGGGCATGGCTCTAACAGCTAAAGTAAGCGCTTGTATTGGCTCAAGCAGAAATGACAATTGTGATGTTATGGTGGATAATCCGTTCCAAAAATGGAGTGATATAAATGCATCATATCCAGATATTGAAATTCGAGTTTATGGACCTCCTACAACTTCAGGGACACGAGCTTCATTCGCTGAAATGGTTAATGACAAAGCTTTTTGTGGAAAAAATGATACAATGAAAGCCGCCTTAGCTTCCCTTGGCGAGAAATCAAAAATGTGTCGTGCAATGAGAACTGATGGGGCATACATCGAAGCTGGTGAGCAAGACAACTTAATTGTTCAAAAGCTGCAAGAAGATGAAGCAACTTATGGCATCTTTGGTTTCTCATACCTTGACCAGAACAGAGATACATTACAAAGCGCTGTAATTGACGGTGGAGAGGCTACATTTGAAGCCATTGCTAGCGGCGACTATGCGATTTCAAGAGCGTTGTATTTCTACGTCAAACATGCACATATTGGCGTGGTTCCTGGCATTGCAGAGTACATGCAGGAATGGACAAAGCATTGGGGTGAGGATGGTGTTTTATCCGATGCAGGAATGGTTCCAATGCCAGCAGAAGAACAAGCAAAGTTTGAAAGCGCTATGACAGAGTTACCTAAATTAACTGCTGACATGCTTTAATTATAATTTGATTTTGATAAGGGCGTCAGTTACACACTGGACTGGCGCCCTTTTATTTTTGAGAGCAAAATGATTACTGCTGTATATATACTCACGATTATAAGCGGCTTTTTATTTTTCTTCACTGGAAGAACTAAAATTCAAAAAATCGTTAAAACAACGAACCAGAGGCCCCATTCTCTTCCAGTCTACCACGGATATTACCCTGCAATACTGGCAGTAGCGATTCCACTTGCGTTATTATCAATCTGGATTTTTTTAGATGATGTCGTCTTCAATCAACTACTAAAAAACCGTTTTCCGAGTGACTTAATTATCGACGGAAAACAAACTTATCTTATTTTATTAACTAAAATTCAAAATATCTCAGATGGAATCGTTGTTGGCCAACCAGAAATATGGATACTGGACTTGGCCGAAAAATTAAGAAACTGGCGATTTAATTCGGAAATACTCGTATCTGTTTTGGCGATAACATCTTCGATAACTTTCGGAATTTTTGGGCTAACCCGGATTGGAATACAGTTCAGAGCTCGAAATGAAGTCGAAACATTATTGATGTTCGGTTTCATAATTTGTTCGCTAATAGCTATTGTTACTACCATAGGGATTGTTTTTTCTGTCATATTTGAGTCTCTCCGATTTTTTAAACTTATTTCACCTTTTGAATTTCTTGCAGGCACAGTTTGGAACCCTGAGTTTGAGGGAGCGTCAAGAGCTGGCTCGGACCAAGCAGGTATTTCAAGTTACGGCTCTATCCCCCTTTTTGTTGGAACATTTCTGATTTCCATAATAGCTCTCAGCGTTTCTGTGCCTATCGGCCTCCTATCTGCTATATTTCTTTCTGAGTATGCAAGCAAAAGGGTTCGTGGAATTTTCAAGCCTTTACTAGAAATTCTAGCAGGCGTACCAACAGTTGTTTATGGTTTTTTTGCAGCTTTAACGATTGCCCCTTTTTTCAGGCAGACAGGAAGTTTTATCGGACTTGATGTTGCTTCGGAGTCTGCATTAGCCGCTGGTTTTGTAATGGGTATTATGATTATTCCTTTTGTTTCATCGTTGTCCGATGATGTCATTAGCGCGGTTCCACAATCTCTTCGTGATGCCGCTTTAGGTCTTGGTTCAACAAAAAGTGAAACCATAAAAAAGGTTGTTTTACCGGCTGCATTACCAGGTATTGTTGCGAGTATTATACTAGCTGTCTCCAGAGCGGTTGGTGAAACAATGATAGTTGTGATGGCAGCAGGCCTTGCAGCTAATTTATCTCTAAACCCCCTCGATGCGGTAACAACCGTCACGGCTCAAATTGTTACCATTTTGATGGGTGACCAGGAATTTGAGTCAGCAAAAACTTTGTCTGCTTTTGCGCTAGCACTTACGTTAATTGTGATAACGCTTATTCTAAATTTTTTCGCGTTACAAATCGTTAAAAAATACAGAGAAAAATATGATTGATCGGATGAAATAATGGCTAGAACCAGAACTGAAGAAATAGTGATATCTGGCTTAAATTTAAGACAGAAAAAAGAACGGAATTACAAGTATCTTGGCATGTTTGCAATAGCTATTTCCATGGCGTTTTTATTGGTTCTGCTAATTTCTATAGCGTCAAAAGGTATCCCAGGCTTTTTTCAATACTACGCGACACTTGAAATAGAGCTAAACAAAGAACGACTAGACCCAAGAGGCGATTTGTCCGACCAATCTCTTTTTGAAGGAGAGGCAAAACAAATAATCAATGAAGCTATTTTGCAGTTTACCCAAGCAAATACAAGAAATGAAAAAAAAGCCGCCCGAAAGCTTTTATCGAATGGTTCGGACACGCGCCTATCTGAATATATTAAAAATAATAAAGATAAGTTGAATACGAAACAATTAGTCCGCTTTGTTCTTGACGATGATGCTGATTCTTACTTTCGTGGCTTTATAAAAAAAGATACCCCTGAGAAGCAGAGAAGGCTTAACGATATTCAAATAGAATATCTAGATAAAATGAAAAACGAAGGACTTATTTCATATGGAGTATCTGATTACCTGTTTTTTGGAAGTGCATCACGAAATGCAGAAATGGCCGGCATAAAGGGTGCGGCAATCGGCTCTGCCCTAACCTTATTTGTGTGTTTCATAATTGCCTTTCCAATAGGTGTTGCGACAGCTGTTTATCTTGAAGAATTTGCGCCTAAAAATAAATTTACTGAATTAATAGAGATTAATATTAATAACTTGGCTGCAGTGCCGTCAGTTGTTTTTGGTATTTTAGGTTTAGCAATTTTCATAAAGCTATTTGGAATGCCCCGGTCTATTCCACTTGTTGGAGGGCTAGTGTTAGCTCTGATGACATTACCAACTATTATTATTTCGAGCAGGGCAGCTATTAAAGCGGTGCCACCCAGTATTCGTGACGGTGCTCTTGGAGTAGGGGCGTCCAAAATGCAAACAACAATGCACCACGTAGTTCCTTTAGCAATACCAGGAATGCTTACCGGAACTATCATTGGAATGGCACAAGCACTGGGTGAAACGGCACCACTGTTGATGATTGGAATGGTAGCATTTATTGTAGATATTCCCGGAGGAGTAACAGACCCTGGAACTGTTTTGCCAGTGCAGATATTTATGTGGGCAGATTTTGCAGAACGGATGTTCGTGCAAAAAACAAGCGCCGCCATTATTGTTTTATTGATTTTTCTAATGTTAATGAATGGCGGAGCAGTGTGGTTACGTCGAAAATTGGAACGTCGTTGGTAATCTGGGGATTTTAAATGGAAGATAACATAGAAACTATCGTAAATTGCTCTAATGTATCTGTTTTTTATGGTGACAATAAAGCCATAAATAATATCACTATTAGTATTGATAAAAAGTCTATTACTGCATTCATTGGCCCTTCAGGATGCGGGAAATCAACTTTTCTTCGAACCATAAATCGGATGAATGATACTATTGATGGTTGTAGAATGGAAGGAACCATACTTGTTGATGGTCAAAATATATACGACCCATCGATTGATGTGGTACCCTTAAGGGCAAAAATTGGGATGGTGTTTCAAAAACCCAACCCATTTCCCAAAACAATTTATGAAAATGTAGCATATGGGCCTCGCATACATGGGCTGGCATCAAGCAAATCTGAACTAGATGATATAGTAGAAAAGGCCCTCAAAGGAGCAGGTTTGTGGAATGAAGCAAAAGATAGGTTGAACGAGTCAGGGACGGGACTATCCGGGGGTCAGCAACAAAGACTCTGCATAGCGCGAACCATTGCTGTAGAGCCACAAATTATTCTTATGGACGAGCCTTGCTCAGCGTTAGACCCTATTGCTACTTCTAAAATTGAGGAGCTTATGGCAGATCTTGCAAACAATTATACTATAATAATAGTTACGCATTCTATGCAACAAGCAGCAAGAGTATCTGAAAAGACAGCATATTTTCATTTGGGTAACTTAATTGAATATGGGAATACCAAGGAAATTTTTGTTCGCCCAAAAGACCCACAAACTGAAGCTTACATTTCAGGTAAAATCGGTTAGGAATGAAACCTATGACACAAGAACATATACACACGGCCTTTGATGAAGATTTAGACCAGCTTGATAAGTTAATTGCTACGATGGGTAATCTTGCCCTGAGCCAGTTTATTGCCGTTATTGACGGGCTGGCGGATGAAAGCGTCGAGCTTGAAAGTCTTATTGTCAATGATACAAAAATCGATGAATTAGAAACTGAAATTTATAATAAGACAGTGGAAATTATCGCCATTCGATCGCCTCAGGCTAACGATTTACGGCGGATCATAACGGCCCCAAAAATTGCCTCTTTCCTTGAAAGAATCGGTGATTATTCAAAAAACATCATTAAACGACGTAGCATGATGATTGTTGAAGATAGCGAGTTGACTATTTTAAAAAAGCTGGATGGTATCTCTGAAATAGCGCGTGAGTTATTGGTGGATGTCCTAGATTCGTTATCGCGCCTCGATGCTAGAAAGTCAAAAATGGTATGGGAGGGCGATATAGAATTAGATGCACAACACAGCATTGTTTATAAGAAGATTTACAAACGTATGGTAGAAAAAGGCTCAAGCGCTGCCGAAATTAATGCGCTGTTTATAGCTAAAAATATAGAGCGGATTGGCGATTACTGCACGAGTATTGCAGAACAGGTCTATTTTATAGTAAACGGCGAAATGCTGGATGAAAAGCGCCCAAAGCTCGATAATATCCCATAAGGCATTAAATGTAGGGGAATTTTTACTTCGACAATTTGTTTGAGCTGAAATCCCAATTTTACTCTTGAAAGAAAAGGCGGCCGTAAAACAGCCGCTCGTTCTATGGTGAACGCATCACCTGCAGTATAATCCCGATAAGCATACGAACCATCTTTAGTTCGAGTTTCGTTTTTTTTCCAAGTAAAATTATCTTCTAAAAATTTGATTGTCTTTGCATTAGAATAGTCACCATCAAAAACATCCTAGCTAAACATACTTTGACCAACACTTAATTCTTATTGTCTAAAAAATATAAAATGGAGTAGGCGAACCCCCAATAATAAACTTTTGTCAATAAACGGATAGAAAATAGCATAAACCACGATGAACTTTTGAGGTAAATCTACTTTTCAAATATAAACAAATTATTGTTTTAATTTAATTTATTAAAAAATGGTAGAGGAACACAACTCCGGATTTTTCCTTAATAATTTTTTATATTGTTTTTTATTGGGAATACTTTAATCACTCCACAATTTAC